>OGGG01000034.1_pt1 | contig 148301 bp, 216 predicted proteins | sample 1571201 | NCBI WGS metagenome assembly OGGG01 (sample SAMEA2581946, study PRJEB24529) | metagenome | biome: Human gut stool | place: China | collected 2011 | reverse complement strand
AGTTAAAATACATTCCATGAAAATTTCTCCTTTCATTTTTAAAAAAGTACACTTTTTAACAGGAAAAATACTTTTTCTTCCTAGATAACAAAAAATTGGGAAAAGGGTAAGAAACCCTTTTCCCAAAAGTGAGTATCTTACTCTTTTCAAATATACTTGAAAAAGAGTATAGATTGATTATATATGTTTGACCAAGTTCAGTAAAGTGTACTTTTTCTCGGAAATTGTTTATGGCTTTCTAAAAGACTGGAGCGAAGATCGCTTCCATCCTCGACCTTCTATCTAGTAGTTTAGATTTGTTTGAAACAATAGCTAGATAGAAGGAGGTAAATAATTTGCCTAAATGTATTTTAGCTGAATAGGGTGGAAAAGGTGGAGGTTCTCTTTCTCTTATAAAAATTGAAGTAACCACTCCCCCTACTAAAACGAGCTATCTTGCTGGTGACACTTTTAATCCCGCGGGAATGGTAGTCACCGCATCTTACGGCATGGACGGCGTTATTGTAACAACAGCAGAAGTAACTGGGTATCAAGTTACTCCAAACCCTTTAACTGATGGGGTTACTAAAGTAACAATTACTTACTCTGAATTAGGAGAAACTTGTTAGACCACTCAAGACATTACTGTTATTCATAAACTTCTTAGTATTTAGGTTACTACTAACCCAACTAAGACAACTTATGAATATGGAGACACTCTCCAAACAACAGGAATGGTAGTTACAGCAAGTTATTCTGATAGTACATCATCCGCGGTTACCGGGTATAGTTGCTCTCCAACGTCATTAACTGCGGTTGGCACCTAGAAAATTACTGTTTCTTACACAGAAAATGGAGTAACTCAGTCTGCTTCTTTCAGTGTTACTGTTGAAAGAAAATCGGTGCCGAAACCAACATGGAAGAATAATCTTACCTATACTGGTAGTAGCCAATCAGTAAGTGGTGCTTCCTATTGGAATAACTTTAATACCACTTATATGACGATTGGCGGGACAACTTCCGCGACTAACGCTGGAACCTATACTGCTACTTTCACACTAAATAGTAATTATAGATGGGCTGATGGAACTACATCAAATCTTGATGTAAACTGGACTATCAATAAAGCTGCTGGGACTTTAACAGTAAGTCCAACTTCTGTAGCTCTTGATGGAGATAACTATAGTGCAGGCGTAAAAGTTACTATTACCCGTCCTGGAGATGGAGCTATTAGTTATAGCCCAACTAGCGTTTCTGGCTTAACTTTATCTTTAAGTGGGAACGTTCTTACAATTAAAGGCGACGGTAGTACAGCTATTTCTTCTACAACTATTACTATCAAGGTTGCAGCAGGAACTAACTATACGGCTCCAAGTAATAAAACTGTTACAGTAACAGCTAGCTATTGGGAGTGGGGATCTGAAACTGCTGTTGGTGATGCTAAATGGTGGGCTGGATTAAAAACATGGGCCGCTAAGGCATCATCTGGAGAGCGACAAAATTGCGTAGGTAAGACTAAAAGAGTAAGTTTATCATCTTCTGTTTTAGGTGGTAATCAAGTATTAATGAGATGCGTTGGCGCAGATTAGGATGGAACAGGAACTTTAGCTTTTAATGCTGTCTCCGCTCTTCCTAATTCTACAGATTTTGGTAGCAATGCAGTATGGATTGGATCAACTGCTAGAGATCTATGTCAAGATTTCTATAACCGCTGTAGCGCGAAAGATTCTATTAAGACAGTAAAGAAGGGTACTTGTCCTAGTACAAATAGCTCTAGAAATGGTTCTGTAACCTATAATGATGAAACAGTATTCTTATTATCCGAAAGAGAATACGGATTAGATTCTTACTCTCCTATCTCCACTTCAAACAGTACTACCTCTAAAGCAGAGTGTACTCAAGGTTATAATGCTGCGTATAGTTACTACATAAGCAACTCTAGAAGGGTTATGTACTTAGGAGATGCAAACGGTAATCCAACTAGCTCATATGCGTATCAATGGGAGAGGTCCCGTTACTACTCCAACTCGGACTACGTTTGCTCTGTCGACACCGATGGATCTGCGAACCGCAACCGCTACGCCAACAGCGGCGGGCTCGCGCCGGCTTTCGTTATCGGATAACACAATAAAATAACAATTCGGGACAGTTAAGATTAAATTGTCCAACTAAAATTTTATATATTCAAGTGAGGGAGATTTTAAATGTCTGTAAAAGTAAAAGATAGACACATATCAAAGCAAGATTGTCTTTATAAAGCACGCGACCTAATGGGATATATTTTAGTCTTAACTCGTCCTAGAGAATATGATAAGGATGGAAAACAAATTTGTAAGCCTGGACTGCTTGGAGAGGGTCAACCTCTTCAAGCGTTCGGGTACGATATAATTAAGTGCGGAAAGGGCTTATATGCTTGCTGTTATGAGGCATGTAAGATAAACTTGAAAGACAAAGAAACCCTTGCAAAGAGAAATGACTATCATAATAAAGCACTAGAATATTGTGATAGTATATTTCGACAAATCGACCTATGTATTTATTAGTATGCTCAGAACAGCAAAAAGAAAAGACGCTCTTTTGAACATCTAGCTAGATTGACAAAGAGAGTAAAAGAGTCAATCCAAGATAGAAAAAATAGAGATAAACTTATAACAGAGCATAGATATTCAGCTCCTAAGAGATATAGGAGAGGTCGATAATATTTTTCTACGGTTAAGTTCTGTATCTTTCGGTCCCGTAACTACAACAACTCGAACAACGTTTGCAATGTCAACAACGATGGATCTGCGAACAACAACAACTACAACAACAGCAACGGGCTCGCGCCGGATTAGATGGAGCTATCATGTTGCGAGTTAAGCTGCGGAGCAGCGCAAACGAGCAACGCCTAAATAGTACCCCGGAGTATATTATTATCCATCTAATTAAGGTTTACTCTGGATTGCACTCACTTTATGTGGGGAAGAGATTGAGAGACCATTAAAGAGCTTTGCTCTACAACTATCGAATAATATACTATAGGTAGATCTGCCTTTTCATCTAAGGAGAACTTAACCATTTCACTGAAAAAGTGGATAAAGTAAGACTGTAGACGTGGAGCTCGAGTAGCTACCACTATAGCTACATGATAAGGAGAAAGTATGTCTGAAATAAAACAAGATACTGCTTTCGAGCGTTTTTGTAGTTTTGACGCTATGTATGAGGCGTCTTATAAGGTATGTCGAAACGTTCGATGGAAAGATAGTACAATTAATTTTGAAGAGAATAGGATAGAAACAATTTTAAAAACAGAAGCTGACCTGCGAGCGTGTGAATACGAACAGCTTGTGTTTAGTTGTTTTTCGATAATCGAACGAGGCAAACCAAGAGATATAAGAGCGTGTCATATCAACGACAGACTGGTACAAAATGCGTTATGTGAACAAGTTTTGCTACCAGAATTAACTCCTAGATTTATCTATGATAATTGTGCAACCCTAAAAGGAAAGGGAATAGACTTCGCTCTGGAAAGAGTTAAGAAACATCTCCAATAGGCTCATAAAGAGTATGGGTTAGGAAAAGATTTTTATGGATTAAGAATTGATATACAGAAATATTTTGATTCTATTGACCATGAATCTTTAAAGAAAGCAGCTAAACGGCTAATAAAAGATAAACTTGTTTATTAGTTATGTTGTTACTTGATAGATACATTTTCTTTTAAGCTAACAAAAGACACTTCGCCTATACCCGGTAAAATATATTACACAAGTAAGCGACACAAGTATGAAAGAGTTAATGTTACTCATTTCTAGCCTGGTCGTAAGTATTATGAATATGAAAGAAAGAGCCTGGGATTAGGAAGTCAAACGTCACAATTATTCGCATTGCTAGCATTGAACGAAATTGACCACTTCATAAAAGAAGAGTTACATATTAAGTATTATGGTCGTTATATGGATGATTTATACTTGCTCCATAATGACAGTAAATACTTGGCCGAATGTGAGAAACAAATAGAAATTCGCTTAAATAAACAAGGATTAAAGATGAATAAGAAGAAAACTACTATCACTAGAATTTCTCCTATTCACGCAGATGGCGAACGCCACGCTCCTTTTAAATATTTAAAGTGGAATTTTCATCTCACAGAAACTAATCATATAATACAACTTCCTTTCAAGAAAAAAGTAGCTCATCAGCGCAGAAAACTAAAGAAAATGTAGGCTTTATGGTTAGATAATAAAATTTCAACTGAAGAAGTTTAGAAATCTTATTAGGGCTGGAGGGCGCATATTTCTAAAGGAACTTGCTTTTATATAATTCAGGACATGGACAATTATTTTCGTTCATTATTCAAAGGAGTTGAAATAAAGTAATGTATATTCTATTAAATAGAGAGAATATAGTAGTTGATATTCTTTCAGAAGCACGTTACATTAAACTGCAATCCTCAAATGGTATTGTCGTTGCCTGCGAGGAAGAAGAGGGAACTGGGGTTATCGGCTCAGATAGTGATACTCATTACACTCTAGTCAAAGCCGATGTATTAAATCAACCTAATGCTGTTACAGTATTAGAGTTGGAAACAATTCCATCAAACGTCATTCCTAACTATTCAAAGTATAATCAAGAAGATGGTACTTTCATCGCTGATTTAGATTAGGCAAAATATGATAAACAAGAGGAAAACAAGAAACTATTCGCAGAGTATCTTGCTACCCACCCGTTAACTTGGGTCGATGGAAAAGAATATGGAATTACGTAGGAGGACCAATCTGAGATTAGCTTAAATCTCAATCAATTCTAGGTGGCTGTAGCTGCTGAAGTAGAAAATCCTACGCTTGAGTGGCACGCTCGACACGAAGAGTGTGTACCATGGACTTTAGAGCAATTATCCGCTCTAAGTTTAGCTATTTCTAATGCGGTATATCCAAAATACCACTTAATGCAAGAATATAAAACCTAGATATTTGGAGCTAATTCAATAGATGAATTAAAAGCTATTGAATTGAGTTATGAAGACACAGACAGCGAATAAAAATATAATTCTATTCGTAGTAGGAGGAACTCTATATTACAGTATAGAGTTCCTCTATAAAACTTTTATTAGCCTTGGAGTTTGTCATTGGTCTATGTTTTTGCTAGGTGGCTTATGCTTTCTATTAATTGGACTAATGAATGAGAATATTCTTTGGGAAGAATCTATCTTAACTCAAGGAGTAAAAGGATCTTTAATTATAACTGCTTTAGAATTAATTTTTGGATTAGTTTTAAATATAAGACTAGGTTTAGGTATTTGGGATTATTCTAACATTCCACTTAACTTTATGGGGCAGATTTGCTTGCCCTTCTCTATTGCATGGTTCTTCTTGAGCCTTTTAGCAATAGTGTTAGATGATTACCTTAGATGGAAATGGTTTGGAGAAGAAAAACCGCATTATCACTTATACAGTAGACCTCCTTGCGAGGAATAAAAAAAATAGGGAGAACCTTAATTAAAAGGTTCTCCCTATTTTTTTTATTTTACATCAATAATAACAATAGCAATATCGCTTTCTGGTTTATCTTTTGTGTAGAAAGTGATTCCAGATCCTACAGTTGCATCAGCATGATCAATTTTACTATATTCCTCTAAATTAGAAGTATAAGTAATGATAGGTGGCACATTTCCCGCTTTTCCGCAAGTTAAAGCAGTATTAGAGTATGTCTATGTATACATATCTCCGTTCAATACCCATGATGCCGCGGCAAGAGTGGTTGTATAAGCTACAGATGTGCTACCAGTAATTTGGTTATCTGTTTCTGACTTGCTATATACATCCAAATTAGTTCTGGCTTGCGCGGCTGTCGTGCCTCCAGTTCCTCCAACCTAGATTGGAAGTGTACCAAATGTAGGTGCACCCGCAGTAATCGCGTATAAAGCACCAGCACCTTGTAAACCAGCCACACCATTTTCCGCATTTCCGATTACTAAACTGCCGGCTGCAATTTCAATCATTTTTAATGCTTCTGTTCCATTTCCTACTAGCAAAGCATTAACAGTTAATGTATCATGTCCAGTTCCACCCTACGCTACAGTAGCAGTCATATTTTTAAGAAAAATGTCGTCAATATCAATTTCAGTAACATTATTCTTTAAAACTTGAGCAGCATAGGCATTGACCTGTAGACGTCCGCCCTCTATATTACTTACATCAATAAATAAATTTCCTGTGTCCTCGCAGAAATAGGCGTATCCTTCATGAAGAGGTACATCATTAAGATCCTCTTCTGCGCCTTTAAAAATCTTAAATAAAGCCATTTTAGGCCCTCCTTTATACTCTCTAAATATAAATTAAGGTATTAAATCACTAAAACTTCCCCAAGATAGTAATTCTTCAATCTATGTTGCAGAATATGTCTATCTATCCTTATTTGTAATAGTTCCACCTATTAAGCTATTAATATAGTGAATACTGTAAGTTTTATTTGTTACTTCTCCACCATCTTCACTATTATAACTATTGTCAATAAGATTAGAAATACCACCGGTTAACTAAACTCTTCCCCACACTCCATCGGCAGCCTTATAATACCAATAAGAAGTTTCTTGATTGGTTTCATATTCTACCCATGTAATAGAGAAAATATCTTCCGCACTAATTTCTCCGTCATAGTTTTCTTCAATATAATTTACACCATTCTATAAAGAATCTTTTAGTGTATCTGTCTCATTTATTGTATAGCTCTTAACAATATTAAGAGCTTCACCAACAGGGCCTTTTAGGTTGCCGGAATTTTTCTCCCATGTACCAGAAGATTTTAATTCATATATATTTCCGGTTTCTGTATTTAAATATAAATCTCCAGCTTTCGCACCCTCAATAACAGTAGATGTCGTTGAATCAGAAATCTAAGTTCCAGAGTATAATTTTGATCCTCGAGGAATCTTAAAATCAATATTCATAGTATCATCTGCTGTAATTTTATTGGATACAGAACCGGTTTCATCAATTCCAACAAAAGCAAATGAAGTTGTATATTTAACTGCGGAAGGCAGTCCAAAAACTAGTTTCCAAGCGGTTTGCTCCTCGTTGGTAAACTCCCTTGTAACTGTAGGAATTGTCGGCTCAAACTCAGAACCTTTATCTGTATATGGCTTTAATTCTGTAACTTCTATAGTAGGAAGAGGGGACTAAATACAAGCTATATACTAAAAAGTGCAAGTGGTTCCAGTTTTATTTATTACTTTATAAATAAAACCAGTTGGTGCATTAATGTAATAATCACCAACATTATAATCCGCAAAAGAATCATTAGCTTCTTCGTAAGTCCCTTCTGTCCTCTCGCCTAATAACTCGCCATAATAAAACTTAACCGCTTCTGGTAAACTAAATTTCAATACTGGCACATTAATATTCGAATCATCTATTATTACAGATGGGTTCTCCTCGGGTCCCACTACCGTAGTTTCTGGATCTCCCATCACCTAACTTTGAGGCAAGAAGAAATTAATAATTGGATTGTTTATATCATCAAAATTTATTTCAAATCTAGGTTTTTCATTAGCATCTAAAGTTGTAGTAATACCTTCCTATAATGACTAAGATACAGGTAGATAAAACTTAATTGCCGGTTTGTTGATAGAATAATCTCCTGAAACTTCTAAAGATACTCTTGGATTTTCACCTACATCTAATAATTCTACTAATGCAGTATTAATTACCTAAGATTGCGGTAAGGACAACTTTAAGCTAGGATTATTTATATCGGTTGTGTCTAAAGACGCTTCTGGAAGTTCATTACAATCCAGAATAGTAGTCTCTCCTAACTAGATATTCTAACTCTATGGTAACTGAAAAGTAAGCCAAAGTCTATCTAGATCGGTATTATCCCAAACCACGTTTGGATCTTCATCTGCATCCAAGACTTCTGTGTCATTTAAGCTAATTCTTGGTGTATTACCAGTCATGGAAGCTATCATCTTATAGTATAGGCCGCCCGCAGATCCGCTTCCATCTTTATCATTATAACATTTTTGCCAAAGAGTAGAGTTATAGCTTTTCCCATAATTCTATAAATCTTCATTCTTATAAATATCATAGTTTGTATCGCTTGGCAAACCATATGATACAACAACGAGATCACCTGGGAAGATAGAAGATGTCCAACCCTTTGATAAATCTCTATCCATCTAATATTTGCTAGTAAAGATTTCCTTAATATCAAAATCTCTACCTTTAGGTCCTCCATAGAAACTTTCCATAGTTTGACACCTCCTTATACATAGATAAAATCAATAATAACATTATACAAATCCTAATAGTTCTCTGGAGCATCAATATTATCAGGATTGGGTAACACATATATACCGTTTACACCCTAATTATACAAACTTAATGCTGTCTAATAAGCCTCTATATAGGTAGTCTAAATATTATTATATGAATCCCAGTAAGCTCTATATCCCTCTGGATCTGTATCCGGGTCTGGCATAACTGGATTTTCTTTATAAAATTGTTCCAAATCGTCTGCTCGTTTTTTATCCGCAGCCTACATTCCTTCAGTTCCCTACTCAATCGCCTACTAGGAGGCTTCTTCATCTTTTTCATACTTTCTAGGTCTAATAAAATACATATTAGTAATAGCTATGTCATCATCTAGTTCATATATTCCAGTTCTACCAACCATAATAGTCTTTGATTCATTCATAACTATTTTTGTGCCGGCAGGAGCCTATACCCCAACTTTATTGAATTGAGAGGCTCCTACCTAGGCAATAATATCACTGAATATATTCTACCCACTAGAGACGTAGCTACCACTGTTATTATCTATTACATTATAGTATACTTGACCAACAGTTGGCATTATCTCCTACTCCTCCTTATACTCTCGTTAATACTTCCGTTGCAGTAATGCTCATAGTTCCATTATAAGCAAGAGGCAAAGTAAACTGAGTTATCTAGTAATTTCCACTAATACCACTATTCTTATCTTCAATGTAGAGAATATTATTCGGCTCCATATAATACTTTGGTAAGCAGGTAATGGATATAGTTGTATTATAATTTAAATTCTAATACAACATTTCTCTAATCTTATCAAAACAACTTGCATTAGTAGAACTTATTGAAAATAAATCATAGTATTCAGAAGTAAGAACAAAAAATCTCTAACCTATCCCTCGATATTCTGCTATCAAGTCCTAATCAAGTCCTTCAATAAAAATAATATCAGGGGCTTCCATATTATATACGGAAGTTATATCAGAACTATTAACCACTTTAGTCCTTCTGCCTATTTCATTTATTGAATATTTTCCCATCTCTGAACCCGTATCTATAAAATCTAACCAATAGTTCAAATTTTCTGGATTGTTAAAAACATCAGGGTTCCAATGATCGTATTCATCCCATTTCTCGTTCAATGGATCATATAAATTACGCCATTCCGCGATTAATTCGGAATCATAGTAGTTATCATATACGCTATTAGTTACCTGCGCATTTAATGCTCTACGGTACAGCTCTTCTCGCCACTCATCACATGGAGACCCGATTAATTTTGTTTCATATCCAGATACAGAGTAATCACTAGCTATATTATTAAAATCATATCTTACTATTAGTCCAGTTTCTTTATCACTAATAGCCCACATATAATACCCAGCCAAATCTATAATAGGTTTGGTATCAATAGCTAAATGGTATCTAATGTCCACTTCTACATCAGATGTAGTTTTTCTTTTACCCCAAACATAAAAATCATTTTTAATATTATCAAACTTTGGACTGCGGGTTATCGCAGTCGTGGTATCAAGCTCGGTTAAAGAATATAAGAATTTAGCATTATTATAACTCTTTACATAGTTTGCTGGCGTAAGTTCAGTTAAAGGGCTTCCAGTATTAAGATAGTTCTTTATCTCCTAAAAGATAAAACGACCGTTTATATCATAGAAATATTCAAAATTTCCAAGAACATCCACTATCTTATCTAGTAATGCAGTTACAGTATCACCAGCATCTAAAATCAATTCACCGGGATATGTAAATTCTGTTTCTTTATATCCAGCATCCTATCCATAGCTTACCATATGCGGGAAGTCTGAGCTGGGAGAGAAATCCATACTCTCATAATTATTACTAAAATATACTGGTTTGTCACCAATATACTTAACCAACATTTTACAGGTTTCCTCTATATCTGTAATAATTATATTCTCTATAGCTTCCCCTCCCCAGTGGTTTACCGCTTCATATATAATCTGGAATATGGTCGGATATACAATCTCTATATCTCCATCATTCTTCTATATGTAACTTTCATGGAGGGTAATAGAACCTGGAAAGGTACCTCCCGCAGTTCCATCTAATAAACACATCTTATCTTTTCCATTTATAGAAATTGTCCATCCAGAAGTCGATCTTGCTATTGATGCATTAGACAAGACAAATAGTCCGCAAGGAAACCAAATTATATCTCCATAACTAGAATAAGATCTTAAGGGGTTATTATATCCAACAAACACTTTAACCTTTTTGTTTATCGAAATCTCGTTATCTATATTCTCTATATCGCTATTATTTCCATCGGCTAGCATAGTTAAACTAATTGTTCTGCGCACTGAAGATGAACCATTAACACTTAAACTTCCTGCTGTTATGCGACCTTGTATCTCTCTAATAGGTTTTTCATCGAAAGAAAGCAAAATAATTTTCGCATAATGGGTTTTAATGTTTAACTTATCAAGGGCAGTAAGAAATTCCATATCGTTTAAATAATCAAACATAATACTATTCCACCTTCATACGCATTTGATTTGTTAAACACTTATAGTTTATTACACAGAATTGAGCGCTTTCTAGAGCGATATATTTAATCATATTATCCAATGGGTTAAGTGTATATCTCCCTGTGGGACCGATTTTTACAGTAATAGGATTACTTCCATCAGCATTTGAGCTAAGAAGAATAGTAGTTCCTTCGTCTGCTTCTATATCGAACAAAGTAATATCACTAAAAGTGTAATAAATCTCTCCGTCTGTTAGCTGTCCATCGCTACTTAATTCAAAGTGTGTATTATATATAAGCTCAACTTGCTTTTGTGTCTCTTCTTTTATTATCTCGTAGATATTTACCGTTTTATATAGATTAAAAGTCGTATTATCAACAATAATATCTCCTTGTTTATCCCTAACTAGAAATTTTTCCATATTCGCAGGAACATTACTAAATATGCGATATGTGTCACTATTCTTATAATCATAGTTATAAAACTTTAAAACACCATCTGTTCCTGTAAATATTCCAGAAATCTAACCCCAAATACGAGAAGCATCAATAGCAGAAACAACTCCCACTGAAACATCTTCAACCTAATTTAACTGACAAACATAATTCACAATAATAGGAACTGTTGATGCAGATAGAGATAGAGAATTAACATTCTCACTTAAATGATACATTCTACCTGGTGCAACTAAGATCCTTGAACCATTAACATTAATTTCAATAGTCGCAGATTCAGGCCCATCAAGAGCAAGAATTAAATTTTCACATTCCTCAATCTATCTATCATACTCAGAAGTATCTTCTTCATTACCTGCGGCTTCCGCTCTAAGAGCTTCTAATTCTAGTAGCTACGCGGTTAGATCTATCTTTGGGTATTGTTCAACTAGGATATCAGTAACCTAAACTAAGTTTAGTTTATACCCTCCACCTATGCTAACCTCTTCCTATTCTCTTATCTTTGCGTATAAGTCTATATTTCGACCATAAATTCCGCTTATCTGCCCAAAGGAATTTATTCTATCTTCGCTTGCTAAACTCTCAAATTCACCAATATCAATTATATTAACTTCATTTAAATTTTCTATGGTGTTCTCTAATACTTCATATGCCGTAGCAGAAAAAGAATAGAGCATGCGGCCGACCGTATTATTCGGAGTCAAAGAAATATTAAGCAAGCCTATAACTATATTCCCTTCGGTTGGAGACTTAAATAATTTATAGTTAAAATCATTTAAAAATTCTTCTACCTTTTCTCTAAAAGCTCTTTCAATGAAAACATTATCATCTGTTAAATCAGTTGAAATAGATAATTTACTCTCATTAGTTGAGACTTCTGAATGAGTTGTCTATCTCTCTTGACATTTTCCTCTAACCACATTTTTGATAGTAAACTTATCTTCTGGGATTGCAAGTTTGCCATTATAATAAAGGCCATCATCATCTAGAGAGAAGAATGTCTAATATTCATCCATCTAAAAACTAATCAAACCAGAAATAGGAAATTCTGCATAGTAAGCATTACCATTCTAAATTAAATGAGGGTATTTATCTCCTAAAGTATCCTATTTACTTCTTAAAGTGGTATGTTTAAAGCTGGATAAGGTTTGATTGAGTGATAGTTTTAACTATACTCCATCTCTATAAATATAGCTGTGCTCAAAATCAACACTACGACCTTGGTTAGAGGTTTCATATACCTAGGAAGTCCGCAATCCTGCGGAGTTCTCTTGCTATATAGCGTATTTGTATCTAATTCCGCTTTCAATAATAAAATCGGTATAGATTAGTGAATCGTTCAAAACCTAATTAGAAAATTTAAGATACTTCAAATCTTCCCATATCTAATAATTATCTTTCTCTGAACTTCTAGTTATTACATAACTTCCACTTAATCCATCTTTTGCTGTGCAAAAAATCTTTATACAACCATTCTCTTTGCAATATATATCGCTATCTTCAACTCTTATAGATACTCCTTCTAAATCACCTAGATAAGTTCGACTAACAGAAAAATTATACTAATCAGACTCTCCCTCATAACCATTGACGGTAATAATAGAGTACACAACAGTATAATCTTCACTATTAGTTAATACTGTTTTAAATCTATGAGTATCTGTATTATTAATAGAGCCATTATGCTAGATCCACCCAGAGCTTTCGATTAAATCACTGAGATCCTACGAAGAACCTTTGTATAAATCAAATTTATATTTATCCAATAATTCATTACTACTAGATTCAATCTTGTAACTGCCAATAAATAGCGGTGTTAAAGTTGCTTCTACTCGTTCTGTAGATATAACATCTTCTCGCTTTGCCTCGTCGTTTTCTATAATAATAGTCGGAGTATCTATCGCTTTAATTACCATTACAGTAGACCATTCAGAGAAAGCTCCTTCATCTATTTGCTATTGTTTCCATGTTGCAAATTCATCTACCGAGGTATACATAGGATTAATTCCAAAGCGCATCTGCACTTTATATAAATACCCTGGCTACCAAGATTCGAACAATTCATTTTTATTGATTGATACAAAATACTAATTGCCCAGGGAACCAATAGCAGAGGGTGCTTTATAGATTGTCCCATCTGGGTATTGATTTGTATTAACAATGCTTTTATTATTCGACTAACGCACTATTCTTACCTATATATGTCCTATATCATTAAAAGATGTAATTGACTGTAAGGTAAAATAGATTTGATATACATTCACACTGGCTAGAAACGCTGGCTATGTGCTCTACAGAGTAGGCGGGTAAATACTAATTGGCATAGTTAACGCCTCCTTTTTCTCATCTAAGATATTTAAAAAATCTTATATCATTAATAAAGATAATTGGCCAAAAGGCTGACGAGTTTTATTCCTCGTCAGCCTCCACCATAAAGTATAGAATATTCATAACCTTTAAAGGAATATCATATCCCTACAAAATATCAATAGAAAAGGTAGCTAATGGAACGCTAGTATTTACAGCTAATAAGTTATTTAGTTCTTTATTCGCCGCGTCTCTTTTCTCTTCTGGGATTGAATAAGTAATATCGTCTACTTGTTCTCCATACCTTTCAATAATTTTCTTGCGCTCATTATAAATATCCTCAGCAATAGAAGAAAGAATTTTTAAATTTCTTATCACCGAATATGACACACTTGCGGGAAGGCATGATTGATCTTGAACTATATTACTTAATCCCTCGGTTATTTCTAAAATATCCTTGTTTGACATTTTCATAATTAAAACTCCTTTTTCTCTTATGGCGAAACTGCGTCAGCTAGTGCTTCAAATAATGCAGCACTAATCAAAGTTCTATCTGCGGTAACTTTTGAAGTCCCGCAAGCCGATGCCATAGAATTATAAATACTTGCGGTTATCCAATCACCCCTTGAAACTTTTAAATAATCATATGAAGAATACTAGTTTGATTGACTGCGCCAACTTTTATATTTACCAACCTAATCAGCTAATTCATTCCAGTTAGCTGCGGTGGCATAATCCGCTATATAATCCCCCGGACTGCATCCAAAAGAAAAACCAGTTGGTTGCGTATATACAGTTACACTATCTGATGCAGAACCTAAGCTAACTGTTGTTCTAGATGTAGTTGGACCAGTTGTTGTTGTTACATCTTCATAAATTGGTTTTCCATTTTCGTCTTTTCCAACCTCTTGTCTATGAGTGGACCATCTAGTTACAGTAGTGGTTTTTGTACATCTAGCGCTCAATGTTCCTCTTACTGTATTTGCTCTACCTGCGGTTAAGCCAGTAAAATTATGAGTTGGTTCTTTTGAACTAGAAGTTCCTCCATCACTAAAACTCCAACTCCATACTGTATTACTATAAGAGATAGTAGTTCTAGAACCATTTTTACTATCTCCGGTTGTGGTTGTTCCAGAATCGCTTGGATATACCCATCCCACCGCAGTACAACTTATTGAAGCATATCTCTATCCAACACTAGAATAAGAGGGAGAGTGTAAGGTTACAGAACCCATATATAATCACTCCTTATGCAAACTAGGCATAAATACCTTTCTATCCAGATTTTGGTACATTCATGTTGAAATTTTCTGCATTTACCCAGATACCTGCTCCCTCAGCATTTAAGGCTATATTTCTTGCAGACTAAAGAATAATACTCTATCCCTAATCAAGTGTTCTAATACCAATATTGTCAGTAACACCATCATCATCTCTACCAGGTACATATCCTAAAAATCCAAGATAAGTATTCCAGCGACCATGATCATTATAATATATTTGTACCTATTCTGTCTATACTAAGCCGTTAAACAATCTTGTAGTACCATTCTCTAATCCATCTTCACTAATAGTCCACCCGCCGATTTCGCCATTATCACAGGTTAAAGTAGTCGCATTAATATCTCCACTAATATCTACATTATCAGATTCAAAATCTTCACATACAATTCTACCATTTGAATATAAGGTAGTTCCGCCTCCAGAGATTCTACTTGGGCTAATAGTCCACCCGCCGATTTCGCCATCGTCTGCATAAATTGAGCCATTAATCGTTGCATTTTTACACTACATCTCACCTGAACTGGTAACATAAAAATAAGAAGAACCAGAAAAAACAGGTCTATCTGCTGTACTACTAGAGCTGGCTCCGGCCCAGAAACGATAAGTTCCTGAACTTGCTATACCGGTTCTGTAGTTATCACTAGTGAGTTTATTAGAAGAAAGGATCCATCCTCCAATATTTCCCTATTTAGCAGTAATTAATCCACCTTTAGAGACAGAAAATTTAGCACTTGAAGCAGTTGCACTACCAGCCCACATAGCAAAATCATTATTGTTTGTAGGTGTAGATGTATTAGTAGGTGACTAGCTATTCAATTCAACTCTTGTTGAACCAGAACCACTATATAGTCTATTAGTTTCAATAGTCCAACCATTAGATCCAGTTTTTGTGCCACCTATCTTACCAGAAGAAGCATAAATAGTTCCTGAAATTTCAGCATTGGCCGCACTTACAGTACCATTATATTTTACTGTAAAAACGCCACCGCCGATTTTAATAGCCTCTGTAGAGCCATCAGCTTTAAGATCTGCTAGCGTAATAGTCATTCCATTGGATGCGTCTCCACCTTCACCAGAAGAATTTCCTCCTCCATAAATTTCGGCAGAGGTACCATCAATAATGATCTATCCACCACCAGTTTTGGATCCAAAGAAGGCTGTACCATCTTCCATTAAGCCAAAGGTATTAATCCCCGCTTTATATCCATACAAACCGATTTTAGACTAAACACTATCTTTTCCCATTACTACGCCAGTAAAACGATTAAAACTATCTTTTTCTCCTGCACCTATCTACGGTGCCAAAATATACTGACCATTTTCTTCATCAATTTCAAGCTATGTACCATCCCACCCATTAATTAATTCATTTCCATAGGTGTCAAGATACAAGATAATTGGATGATAAATACATTTTCCCTCATATTCACACTTTAACAATGCAATACTATTATCTTCAAAAACAAAGCTAGAAGCTGGTTCTAAGTAGTAAAGACCATCCTATTCTTCTATTGTTAGTATTTCTTCCACAATAGAAGTAATATTCTTGCTCTAATCAACTTCATTGACAATAAATTCAATATTATTGCTATAGAACTAGGGATTTACTCCAGAAGCAGTATATTTAATATAAGAAGGAATAGAGCTAATATCAATACTCTCTATTTCTTGATCAGAAAAATTAACAGCGACATCAATAGGATAATTACTATAAATATCATAAGTTCTATTATTCTTATTATCATTAATAGTAACTTGTACTTTCACATAACCGCCAATGGGAGTAGATACCAGTTGATTATCTCCACTAATTATCTTGCGGTCATCCAAGGTGCTATCCCCAATATTAACATTAACCCCTGTCCATTTATAGGTCAATGTATAGTTTCCATTGTCGTTAATTAACTCTCCATCTTTATATACGTAACATCTTAAAGGTAAAGTATTTTGCCATGAGTTATCCCTATAGATAAGAGGAACCAGGCCAGAAAGTTTTAGACCAGTATTTTCATCAAAAGGACGAATTGCAGTAACATAGGTCGTACCATTAGTACCCTAATCTCCATCTTTTAAGAATAAAATCTCTTTCTAGAAAGAGTATCTCTATTCATCCATAGTAACTATACGAACTAAGATAGTATTATTATTAAAATTAACTTTATACTTCTATTTAATAGTATAATGTAAAATATTGCTATTGTCAACCCAAAGATTTTCTATCATAGATTCACTAGGATTATATCTTGAATTAGTGATATTTTTCCCATCTGGGCCAATCCATTCAACCTTATAAGAAGTTCCAACTCCATCTTTCCAAGTTAAAACAACCTAAAGAGTTCGTTCCTTCTCAGCATCTTCTATTGTTATATCTCCGTTTGCATCATATCTAAAGGTATCTTCTCCATTATAAGTGATTGTAACATCTTCCTCGGAAGAACTATTTGTGACAAGATGTTCTAATACACAAATAATCTAGCTATGCTCTTTATTATAAACGCCGCAAACAAAAGTAACAGAAGAATATAGCAGTAAATTAGTTACAGTGATAGAATTTTGTTTTAACCCTACTGCGGTATAACTTCCATCTGGATAAAGCATATACCAATCTCCAATTAAAACAGTATCATCTGCATTGTTCTAAATTTGAATGATAATATCTTCACCAACCGTAGTTTGATCTAACTCAAAACTATAGTCACTTGTTAAGTTATAAATCGTTGTTTCTGCGCTTAATGTCACGCTATCATTATATACAACGATCAATTTATACTACTTTTGATACTCAACCTATTCAGCATTAAGTGTCAACGTATTGCTCTCGGACGCTGTGACGGGAGCCCATCCTACCCCAGCATTTTTGTCGTACAAATCGCTCCCTAGTAAAACACTTACATCCCTCTCAAACCACTTACATTCACAGGTTTCTTCGTTCATAATATTATCGCCCTAATAAATCAATCTACCAACCAAATCAAGAGAAGAGATCTCGTTAGTGAATGAGTTTCCTCGCGGGGCCGATATATCTAAATAATATAAATTATCAGTTAAATCTTTCTGTTCAACAAACTGAATCTCTATATCCTTTACAAAAATATTAGGTACAGTTCTATTCTCTTTATCTGTAACTATACCAGATTCTACATAACGATCATAGACAAAGTTTTCTTCAAATAATTTAATTTGTTTAAGTCCAGTTAAATAATTTTTTTGAGTTTTTATGACTACAGATTGCGGGCTGTAGACCTAAAAGCGATATGGATCTCCATTAAAAGAACTTAGATCTAGTTTATAAGAAACTATATCCCCACTTTTTGTGAAAAACTATATATCTAAACCATAATTTCCTTTTGTATGTTCACAATGGAAAGTAGTCAAGAAAGAAGCCTTGATTCTAATAAGTTCGTTATTATTTGCGTATTGTTGGAATAATCCATGATAGCCCTCTTCAGTACCGTCATAAATAATCTATTGACTTAGATTACTATCGGCAGGCGCTCCAGCTACAACGCCCCTTTCCGCACTTTTATTATATTCATACATGGTATCAAAGGTTGGGCTTTTCTCTATTATTGAATTAGATAAAGATAGCATCTCTCCGTATGATAGCGACTATTCACTTGTTTTACATACTATTCTTTTCCTTGCTGACAAGTCATCTTGAGGTATGGTAACGTATACAGTATCTCCTACTTTATATTGCTTTTTTACATCATCAGAAAAAGCAGATACTATATTACCAGAATATTTAACTTTATATTCTCCAGTATCAAGATTAACTATACTATTGATCTCTGCTGAAACAGTTTTATCATAAGTTAATTTTGATAGTGCTTTATCAACAAGAATATCTATTGTCTAAAAGATAGATTCAGAAGCTGTATTCATATTCTTCCTCCTTTTACTCATAGGGAATAATAGGGGAGATTTTCTCCCCTATTATTCTTTTCTTCTATTCGCCCATTGAGTAGCATCATCCGCCAAACTACGAATAGCATCTTGAATTTCATCAGAAGATGTCGCATTGGGGAATTCAACTCGTTCAATATTTATATTTGGCTAAACCACATTATCTGTCGGCGCAATCTAGGTATTAGTTCCCAATCTAGATGCCATAATACTAGAAATAGATAATGCATTTCCATCAAGAGTTTTCTCAATAGAGGCTATAAAACTAGGTCCAAAGGCTCTCATAGCAGAGACCGCCGCCAAGATATTTTTCGTATCCTCTTGATTTAAAACTAGCTCTTTTTCATGCAAGAAAGCTAATTTAGCATTATCAAATTCTCCGGTATATCCTCCAGTATCGAAACCACTTATCTAACTTTCTTTTAGCCATCCATAGGCAGAATTATTAGACTGCACATGGATTGGATATGGTCTACCCTTAGCTATATTTGTTATTCTAACCTTTTTACCTGGACTACGTCTACCAGCAGGATCAGTACCATAAGAGTCATGATAATAAGTTCCGCCAATATAAGTAACTTCGTCTCCTACTTCGGGGATTCCATTACCCCCTCCGGTTCCACTGCTAGAAGACCCACTACCACTATTACCTGAGTTACCTTTATCAGTATCAGAAGATTGACTTGAATCAGAAGAAGGTAAGTCATCTTTATCTATACTTCCTGCACTTTCTATTGTGCTACCAGCAGCTCTAGCGGCTTCTTCAAGCGCTCTTATATATTCTCTGACTGAATCGGCCATATCTAAATACTCTTGACTTAAATCTTGAATAGTGCTTATCTATTCTAACATCTAAGTAACGGCATTTGATCCAGCCTCAGAGCACAAATCAGTAGAAGTTGAAACATCGTCGATATAATCTTTTAAATCATCGAGACTTGTTCCAGTCTAATCGGCTACTCCAGAAACAGTAGTTTGATAATCTTCCATCGCTCCGCTAGCTTCATCCATTGCATTAGATAAAAACTCTTCAAAGTTACCAGCATTAGCGGTCATATTGGCTAAGTCTTTCGCAAATACATTATCAAATAGGTCAATAAGTTTTGTATTACTTCCTACTATATCTTGAATCTACTCGTTATCTGATAGTAACAAATCAATAATGCTAGAGCCAGAGTTAGCTATAATATCTTGAATTTCTTGACTTGTAATTCCAGTTAGGTCACTTACCTCGTCTCCCGCAACAATAGCCATATCAATTAAAGCTTTATTGCCGGCTTCGGTCATATCCTAAATAGCGATCTATTTTTCGTTCTCTAGGTCCTTAACCTTCTGCGTATAATAAGAATAGATTTCTTGCGCGCGGGCAGATCTTTCTTCATCAGTCAAGGTCATATCAGAATAGATTTCTTTTATCTTATCTTGACATTCTTGCCAAGTAGAAATAATCTCTCCTGTAACATCCTCTACCTACTGCTTTGCTATATTATACCACTCATTCTCCGCATCAAGCAAATTCTATTCTGCGTCAGCTATCTGGCTCGCATCTGCGGTGTATTGATAATTCCAGTTACCTTGACTATCTCTCACTAGTCTAAGTTGATTTTTCGCATTTTGAGCATCTTCAAGTGCCATCTAAGCCTAAAGAACATTATACTTAGCTTCGAGAATTTCTAAATCGTATTCAGATAAGGTATTGTTCTCTCTACGTATATCAATTTCCTCTTGTAGCTATTTTAACTAATCTTTCATCTTAGAGTTAGTAGCCTTATCAATATCCTGTTGTAGTTTATTATACCAAGAAGATACCTCATACGCTTCATTTACTTTATCTAAATATCTATCCTCTTGCTCGATATAATGATCAAACTTGTCTTGTAGTAGATCTAATCCTACTCCGCCAGAAACAGCCTATCCAAATTCATATACTGCTCTCTCAATAGCTTGAGTATACATCTCCTAGGCAGTTTCCATAGCGGCTTGCGCAGAACTTAACATAGCCTCTTGTGCTTCATTATATTCTTCTAGTAGAGCATCTCTATTAGCTTTTAGACCATCATATGCAGGATCCGTTTCATCTCCGCCTAATGCGTCTAGTGCAGCTTGAGCTTCCAATAATTCTTGACGGATTCCATCGTACCATTGTTTATTTAGCTGCGCATTGGCGACCTGAGCCTTCATAGTTTCTTCGCTTACTTCCTGAAGCTACTCAAATCCTTCCTCAGTCTTATATGTAACTCCCTAAAGAGCATATAGTTCTTTGATAAGTCCTAGAACGGATTCATTATGGTCAAGCTAATCAGTAAAAGCTGCAAATCTTTCTGACGCGGCATCTAATGCATCTGGTAGCATTTCTTCAAGACCTTCTACCCAATCAAGCAAAGCTTCCGCAGTAGAAATCATTTTACCTTGCAAGTCAGATAACTTGCTTACAATCTCATCAATATTAGTCGCATCTGTGGCATTAGCTAATTCTTCCTGATAACTTTTAAGGGCTTCTTCATAGCTCTTGATGATTTCCTTATTCTCATTCATACTGTTTTCATCAATACGAGCGACTTCCATTCCATGAGTTAGTTCATCACCAAAAGATTCTGCTATTTGTCTTGTTAGCTCATTAACCGCATCTTTAGCATCTTTTATATCTATTGCAACTTCAAGTTTATATTCAATCTAATTTAATCTATTATCTGCAATATTTCTTTCTAGCTCTTCTTGCTCATCTTTTACATCTTGAATCTTGTCAAGAGTTTCTTCATATTGAGCTAAAGCGTCCTAACGAGCCTAGAATAATTCATCAGCAACTTCTTTTTGTAATTGCCAACTATCATATTCTGCCTATCTAGCCTCCTATTCATCTTTAGTAAGACTGCTAAACATTAATAAGAAAGCGTTGTAATCGGTTAAGAAGTTATTATTATAATCATCAACAATAGATTGAAGAACGTCTTGATAACCTTCAATTTCTCCATTTTCATCAAAAGTAAGAGAATTGTTGAATAATCCTTGAAGGTCTGATCTATCTTTCTCAAGATAGGTCTCAGCCTCATCAAGCATCTTATTATAATTAGCTTGCTGTTTTTCTAACTCTTGAAGCTCTTTCTAATAAGCCTATAATTTCTTCGCTCCATATGCTCTATCTATATTATTACCAATATCATCTAATAAATCATTCTAATTCTCAATCTCACGAGTTATTTCATGGTATCTATCTTCTATATCTTCAAGAGTTTTTTCATCTTCGGCATCATATTTTGTACCTTCGTTATCTCCGCCAGAATCTTTATTTCTAATATTGTCTGTTGCTATTCTATTCGGATCTAATGCTCCATCAGGATCAAATGCAAATGGCTCCTAACCATAATCAAAAATACCATTCTATCCAGATCCCGTACCCTAAGAAGATAAATATGAACCAGCTTCTTTTAGAGCATTAGTAAAATTACCAATAGCATCTCCGCCCTCGCCGGAAATTTTTAATCCTAGAGTGGGAAGCTCAAAAGGAAGATCCGCTTTGCCAGCTAGCCAATCATCTATCTATAATTTTCCCCATGATTTTACATATGGAGTAAAACCTAAATCATATTCAAAATTAGAAATTAAATCTCCTAGTGCTGTTAGAACAGCCCCAGCCGCCTATGAAGTTGAGCTAATTGTATTAGCACTCTCGGACATAGTAGAATTAATAACGGCTCCAGCGATACTAGCATCAGTGGACATTGCTTGCATTAAAGCATCGGCGCTTGTATCTAGTCCATTTGCTAGCGTTATTCCCTAATCAAGAACACCCTAGAGAATCCTTTTATAAGATTCGTTATTAGTCTATTCTAGTCCTACGAGCTATTGTCCAATACTTGATACCATTGCCTAAAATTCTGTCGCAGTAGTATCGAAATTATTATCAATGGTAAAATCTATCGCTCCAAAGCTATCAGCATAGTTTAATAAGTAATCGTAATTATCTACTAAACTATTTACAATTCCCATCATGTCTTGGGCATCGCTCACTTGTTTTTCCCAAGTATTTAAATTAGATATATCAGACATGGTTCTGGCATATTCTTCCTCAGAAATTGTAGTTTGATCTACTCCATCTTTGAGTTCCCAAACTCCGTCTGTATTTTTTGTAATATTCTAATTTAATTTAGACTAAGCCGTAATTAATGCTTTCGTGGCAGCGATTGTTCCCTCATAGTAATCATCCATATTGATGGTTCCAGATTTAAACTTTTTATTTAAATCTATCAGTCCATCCCCTATAGACCCGGTTGCAGCGACCAAAGTAGCTTCATATAAATCAGTTTCTTCTATATTATCGTCAATTTCTTCGTTTAATCTATGAAAGCCTGCATTTATATTGCTTAATCTTTTATTAATCGTATCAAAATATTCTTGGGCAGATATTGCCCCCTCCTGATACGCTTTCGCATTATCACTAAGGGCCTATGTTCTCTCTTTAAACAATTCTACATCAGTTTCACTTGTAAACGTATAATCATTTATTGCATTTGAATCACTGGCTCGCGATACTAATTCATCCCACATATTAATATAATTCTAGAGATAATCAGTATTTACCCCATATTTTTCTTTCATAGATTCTATTGTAGCATCAAGAATTTGCTCTTCTTGTCGTTCAGAATCTAAAAATGTCTAAAGAGACTAATTTGTTAGTTTATACGCATCTCCAACTTTAACAATATACTAAGCATATCTTTCATCTGCATTAATGAGTTCTTGAACTTGATCCATGGTTAGATAGCCTTCTTGATCCTTATATGACTATAAGGCAGATTCAAGAGCACTCTAACTATTATTTAATTCTTCCAATATAGATTTTAAGTCGTCTATTCCCTTTACATTTATATTTATTTCATTAATTTTATAATTATCTAAAAATTCCTATAATTCTTCAACCGCATCAAAATTATCTATATTGACATCCATAAGGATTTCCCAATCCTCATTTGATAGAGAATCAAAATCAAAATCACTAAATTTACTTTCTACTTTTTCCTTTGCTTCATCTACTCTGCTATCTACAAAAGTTAAAAACTCATCTACGCTGACTCCAGCTAACATTAATTCATTTTTAATGGATTCTGTTATCAAACCAGAGGCTGCACTAATATCACTACTAGCCAAAGTGCTATAAAGCTAAGTAGAAATCTATTTAACTGATTGGTTATCTAAAATTGGTTTTAATATAACCTCTTCATATTCACTTTGACTGCCATAAAGATTTTTACGAATAAGAGATAACTGCTCCTGCATTGAAGCTATCATTTCTGGATTATACTCAATAACCCCGTCAGTAACAGATTTAATATATGCAGCATAATCATCTTCTGCTTGCTATATAGCTTCAGAATTGTCAGTTACCCACTGTGCCGTAATCTATTCATTTTGAGTAACCCAATCTTGATACTCTACTAAGTAATCACGATAGGCATCAGAATTTTTATCAAGGCCCTAAGTAATACTATTAAACCAAGTGTCTGCATCTACGTACTAATCTTTATAAGTATATCTATTCTATTCAAGTACAGATTGAGCATTTGGATCATTTAAATCCATGCTCTATTCTAACTCTTTAAACCAGTCCTAGTCTCCATTGTATTCATTCCAACTTCTCCACTAGGTTAAATCTGGTCCTCCTGCCAAACTCTTAGTAGATTTATCATAATTCTCTTCGATAGTTTTTGCCTAGGCTTTTTGCGCTTCTTCTGTTAACTTCTCTTGTAACTCAACCTATCTCTACAAAGAAGATTCTGCCTATTTAAGTTTTTCTAATTCTTCTTGTTCGACTATACTTAAAGAATCCTAATTATTTAATTCTTCTATTCTATCTTTCGTTGTCTATAATTCAGAATTTAAAGATTCTAATGCAGATTTCTAATCCTCATAAGCCTAGGTAGCACTAGATATTTTTTCTCTAGCCTCTTCTTCCGTAACAATAATGAGAGAAATAACATTAACAAGTAAGGTTACTCCCAAAGTGATTAACCCAATAAGTGGTAAAGCAGTTGAGATAGCCGCACCAACAGTAGTAATACCAGCAGCCGCAGTTTTAGCTGAAGCTCCAACTGTTAAATACGATATTGCAGTTAAACTATTTTGTAATGCCTGCTTTTTAAACAAGGTAGAGATTGTTGGTAATAACATTCCAAAGTTAGTAAGAATAACTGTAAAATCTTCAACAGTAAACTCTCCCTCTTTCACAGAATTTGTAAAAGTAGAGAACATGGAATTAATACTTGTCATTCCCATTGTAACTTGCGATAAAGTGGTTCCTACTTTAACCAATGTCTCAGCCCAGTCTAAAGTAGCATATCTGTTATTCTTTAACCCCTCACTAATTTCTTTTGTTTTCTACTGTAATAATTCTAATCCCTATCTAAAAGCCTCAGCACTAATTTCATTATTCTTAAAAGCTGCTACAAGACCACTTAGATCATTTTTAAATTTAACAGAACCATCACCTAAAGAAGTAATAACTCTATTTAATGCAGCAACGTCTGATTCTGCCCCTTTTAATGCTTCCTAAAACTACTAAGAGGTAGTAAGATATTCTATTATCTCCTAATTTGTTGCATCTTGAGCACCTTCAAAAAGATTTAGGCTTCTTACTAAATTAATAGTTTCTTGAGAGATTTCATTGGTTCCAGAACCAACTAATTTCTATACTTGCTAAAACTTAGAAAGACTTACGCTCGCCACTTTTAATTTGTCAATTAAACTCTAAAGGGCTTGCTAATTTGTCTTTGAACTATAGAGAATTTCTGTTTCTATGTCCTCATAAAAAGAAAATTTATTTTCATCTTCTAACACAAGCGCCGATAGTAGATTATCCTTCCATTTTTTATTGGGAACTAAACGCTCAGACAAACTATTTGTATAAGCTGTAATAAGTTCATCTGATTTGCTAACCTACTACCCAATTAAATTAACCTATGTCTATAAAACCTTTACTCTATCTAAATCTTGTTGTAAAATACCAGCCTAGCGCTCAGATAGTTGTGTGGCCGCAGCGGACGCTTCTCCTTCAAGCTAAACAATCTAAGCTTGAGTATTTACCATCTATCCCTAAATAGTATTATCAAGTGCGGATTTCGCGATAATATCAGCCATCTATGCGGCTTCAGTTCTCAAAGTTTGCGCTCTATCCTTTTCTCTCTATCCGATAATACCAAGATTAGAAGCAATATCTCTCATTCCTTGCGCAATCTTATCACCAAAAGCCTTATTCATCAGTAAAGCAGTTGTTGCTAAAACGCCAGACATTCCGCCTAAACCATCAATAATATCAGCAGTTGTACTTAAAATAGGACTAAGAACATCATCTACCCCAATATAAAAATCAGGATTTATTAAACTATCATAAATATCTTCCGCGGATGCTCTTACTCTATCTCTTGCCGCCTCCCAAGATTCAGCATAAATATCTGCTTGTTCTTGTAGAGATCCTTCTGCTCCATAAGAACTCTCCAAATTTTCCTAGAAGAAATCCCAGTTATCCATAAGAGCAATAAGACGAGTATATTGACGTACTCCAGCTACAGTCTGTGCTAATGCAATCTATTGATCATTAGATAGAGTTTCCCATTTCTCTCCCATTTCATCTAATAAAGTATCCATAGTCTTGATTTCTCCATTAACGTCAAAGATGTTAATTCCAACTTTATCAAGAGCCTAAGAATATTTATTTAGAGTAGTTCCATCATCAAGTGTTTCTCCAAGATTTAAGCCCTGAATACGTGCAAATAATGTTCTAAATGCAGTACCTACAGTATTCGCAGATTCACGAGTTGTAGCAGTAACAGTAGCAAGCGCAGATGCGGCATACTCATAACTCAAACCTACCGTCTCTGCAACTGCGGCAAACTGCTAGATACCTTCTGAAATTTCATCAGAGCTTGATGCAGTATCTGCACCTAAGCGCACCATGACGTCTGCATAATACTCAAGACTTTTACTTCCATCATAGAAGTTATTCCATACCGCAGTTAACTAGTCAGATGCAGTCTAAGCGCTAACACCCGCGGCGTTTGCCATTTTTATAGTAGTTTCAGTTCTATCTAAAACTTCCTACTCAGTAAGGCCCTACTGATAGTAAATCAGAGCTGCGTCAGTATAATCTACTGTAGTTGTACTCAATGCCTTAGCTGCTTCGTTAGCCTACTTAGCAAAAACAGCCATATCCTCGGCAGAATTTTCAGTAACTATACGAATGTTTGTCAGAGATTCATTTAAATCTTTTGCATAACCATAAGCTGTCTCTAAAGAGCCAATAAAACCCTATAAAGTGCTTGCTGTAATCTACCAACGAACCGTATTTTTCATTGTAATCCACAAATCAGACATTAACTTATTAGTTCTGATTAACGGAGTTTCCGCCGCCATAATAGCCTGAGAAAGATTTAAGAATGTTTCTTGCCCCTAAATTCCCAGTTTGCTTAGTTGATTATAATAATCTGTTAAAGTCTTTCCGCTTTTTACTAAACTATCATTAAAAGCAGTCAAATCTAACTTACCTGAATTTCCATTAGTAGCCATCTAAAGATTACGGCTCAATTCAAGGGCCGCCAAAGATGCCTACTGAAGTTCACTAGAAATAGATGGCTAATTGCCTAATTTCTATAAACTATTTATAACTTCATTAACAGAGGTTTTTAGCTGACTCGCGTCAGCGGTAAACCCAATCTAATAGTTTAATCTTTTATTAGCCACAGTCCTTTTCCTCCTTTATCTCTACGATAAAACAAATAAGGCTCTTGAGAATTATATCTTCTCAAGAGCCTTTTAATTCTCTATCTAATTTGTAAATTTTATTAGATTTATTAATCTTTTCCAACCACATCTTTAATTACTGATAGTGTTTCAAGATTTTCACCATTCTTAATCTTTTCTAGCATATCAGTAATATATGTATCAAGACCAGAAGCATTTTTATTCATCATCTGAATAATGCCGGCCGCAGAACTATTATATCTTGAAATATCGCTTATAGTATCCTTAACTAAATCCTCAATAAAAGATAGTTCCTCCACCGGAATAATATCACGAATTGCATCAATTACACCGTTTGTCTCAAGAGTGTCATAGGTTTTTGCGATATTTTCATGCACATCTTCTGGCTCAAAAGTAATTCCGCCATACCATCTGCATATAGCAATAGCAAAATAGGTCTCCACTCTAACTGGACTAAAACAGCCAGTTGCCTCATCTATTGATAAATCAGTGACAAACATAATAAGATTTGTTTTATCAGCAATAGGAAGATAATTAGCCACAGACAAAATCTTATCTGCTCCAACCTTTACTTCTGTATATTTAACTTTAGGCTCAAGCCCCAAATCTTTAAAAGTCATTGTAAAATCTCCTTTATCTCATTTATATTTTTATTATACTAGAAAAATTAACTATTGTCAAGTTTAATATGCGTATTTAGATAGTATATTATTATTTAAAGTTGCTGCAATAGTTAATTTATTTATAACTCCATTGACTATATTACTACGGGTGATTGCATCTAATATGTTTGCTCCAGAATTGCCATACCACTTATTACCCAGAGCGCCTTCTCCACCAATAGAAACCACTTCATGAGCACTATTTCTAACAATATCATCACAGATATTATTAATAATTCGCTAGATTGAAAATACTCTACCATTAACTATAATAAACTATCCTAAATGACCCTTCTATGAACTAAACTCACTAGACTGAATCCACTAATTAAAGAAGGACGCTGCAACAGAAGCCCGTATATTATTAAACGATTCTTCAAAATCAGCTCCAGTATATCTATGAGCAATCATATTATAAGCAAGATACTTCTCTGGCTAACCAGAAAAATATTCTCCAACATTCATACTTGAAGAAGCAGAAATTTTATTCTAAGACATTTTCTTATTTTGCCATCTTGCATTTACATTTGTCCCTATCTCTATATTAAAAGTCTGATTGCCCTTGGTTACTTGCAAACTAAAGGTATCATTATTAAATATATTTGTAGTACCTTTAGACTTAGAGACATTATTCTATCCTTTATCAACCCATCGCAATTTTCCACCAGATTGCGCGATTACCTTATCTAATATACTATCCGCGGTATTAACTCCTATTGATATACCCTCTGCAACTATCGCCTAACTAATCTAATTTCCAATAACCCTTCTAAATATATAAGCAATAGTATTAGCAAAAGAACGAGAGTTTACTGATCCCTATTCACTTAAACGAGTAACAGCCCTGTTTAAAGAATCTATTACATCTTTTGCGATATTTATATCTCCTTTGCCAACAGCCATAACATAACTTTGCTATGCCTAATCTATCTAAAAGCTAGTTCCTATTAGCTATCTTCCAATCTATGTTAAAGCATCAAGAACATTAACATTTATCATATTCGCTTTCGTTAAAGCTGATATAAGTAACCTAAAGAAATCATTCACTCTCTATATTTCCGGTGTACCAGTTGATAACAAGTTATTAAAGCTTCCAACCTATTGCAATATAGTATTATAGTTTTCAAAATCTACCTATCCACCAGCTAATTCAATACCCTCATTAATACCGGCGGCAATCTAATCAAGAGTAGAGTCTAATAGGGTTCCTATCTCTAGATCACTTAGAATCTTTAATCCACTGGCTGCGGAAGGCGCTTTTAGCTGCATCTATTCTTGAATTGAGGAGATCTAAGCCTCAATTCCCGCGGTCTATGCTTTATTTACTGCCTATTGATACTATGCGCTGAATAAGGTATTCGCTGATTCTACGTCGCCATATTCTCTCAAATGGCTACTGTGATATACAATATAGTTAATAGACCAACGCTAAACATAATCATAAATATCAATATCCATAACTCCAATTACTCCTTATAAAAAGAAAAAGGGAGGACATTAAGTCCTCCCTTTAGATTAAATTCCGTCATCCTCGGTGACAGAGACTAACTTATTGCGGGTGCTAGTCTTAGCTTTTGCTGCGGCAGATGTAGCAAAGCTAAGTTTGTTATTAATGGTATAAGTCTTTTCAAAATCACCATTAATCTTATTAATCTTTGCGGTAATAGGAGTTGCCTGATCTTCGCTAGTAAGAATTACAAGCAATCCTTGAGCTAACTCTTCGCCGCTAACGGTTTGAGTCTTTGTATTACCTTCAATTCTTGGGTCTGTAGAGAAGTATCTCTCATAAGCTGGGTTTGTAGTTACCACATTATATTGGGTACTATCACTCTCTACTGGGATTTGCAGGCTGATCTGAGCAGCTTCTGCTATAGTATCGCCATAAGCCTCAGTGTCATAAGCCTTTCCTGTTACACTACCAGTAACATCAAGCTCTGCGGCTGTAGCACTATTAGATACGAAACTTACAGTCACATCAGCAGCTTCACTCTCATAAGTACCTACATTCTCAGAGCATGGCTCACGAGTTTCCTCGGTTTCACCGCTTTCATCAGTGATTACTTGAATTGCAGCCAATACCTTATGGGTTTGGTCGAACTTGGTGTAATCAGGGAAAGCGTCCATTGTAAAGGTAAAGGTAGAAGGATCTCCGTTAGCTGCCATGCTGAATGTGAAGTTACTCTGAACTTTACAGTTAGGAATAATAAATTCAGCAGGCATATCTACGCCATCGCTCTCACGACGGAATAGAGTTGAAGCCTCAAGATAATAGTTACCACCAAACTTATCAGCAGTAATTTCAATCATCTGTGCTCCACCGGTACGCTTTACATAGTAGTCAACTAAAACAATGGTTCCCGCAGGAAGTACGCCAGCATGAGAATAACAAGTTAAAGTTGTTTTGCCATCTTCTGTGTAACTTACAGAAACAGGAATACAAGGCTCGGCATTAACTTGACCATCATCGCCTAACACCATCACAAAGATGTCGGCAGAACGGTGATACATTTCATTATCATGGTCAGTAAATCCATTCCAGCAAGCCTTGTCTGGAACAATAATAGTATTGGCAGTCTCAACTTCAATCTGAGAAGTCTGGTGAACATAGATAGGAGCTTCTTTTGTTGCATCAAGTAGGCCAGCACCAGAAAGAATAGAGAAGCTTTCTGGAGAAAGTAGAGCATCTTCCATTGTAAAGGTTAGAGTACGCTCACCTTCCCAAGCAATCAATCTAGAATATCCACGTCCGCCCTGCGCATATACTGTTGTTGCAGCACCCTCAAGAGTAGAGGTTCTTAAAGTGTCGAAATATAAAACTGGTTCATTTTTGTAGAACTTACGATTACCAAGGGTTTGATAACTCTTCGCACGAAGCACTACATCGCAAATCTCACGAATACCAAAACGCATGAGCTAATTCCTCCTTAATTTTTAGGATGTATATCTCGCATCCATGATTCAACTGGTTTATCCGGTTTGCCGCCTGCAAGACGAACCCGCAGATCAACATCCCATTCAATAAATGCATTATATCTTTCCATCAAGTCAAATATCTAAAACATATTGAGATTAAGGCAATCCTCCAAGCTCATTGTCTAAGATCCAACTGTTAGGATAGATACATAACGTGTTAAAACACTTTCATTATTTCCCTTATTCTTTATTTCCGCTACTTTACGACGTCCCCGCATTAACTTCTCTGCTATTTCTTTTGCTCTATCATTCGCAGGATTATAGATAACATTATTACCTTGAAATATGCTATTTACACATAAGACCTCTTTTAATGTATCTTGGAAAATATCAAAGTTATTATCATCTATCAAAATAGGTTGCTTTTCATTCTATTTTGTTAAAATAATAGAATTTCTCGTAAGTAGTGGTATATAGTCAGGAAATAATAACGTAAGAAGCATGATAATTGCATCTTTCTTATCCTTATCCTAAGATTGTTCTAACACCTTCATCAATACTTGAAAATTAGTTAAGGATGATGAAAGAATTTCGTCCTATATTAATGATTCTTTGTCTAAACAAAGATATTGAACTGCCATAAAAAATTTTGTCTCGCCTATAAGAGCTATTTCTTTAATGGTGGGAACATGAATAATAAGTTGTAATTCAGGAATGGGAATATCAATCCCAGCCATTAAAGCTAATCTATAATCAGACAAGTGGATTTACCTTATCCTCATTACCACGAATTGCAAGATAGGTAAGAGACAAACCGGCAAACTCTTCATCATAAATATACGGAACAGCGGATACAAATTCAAGTTCTCCTATCCCAGTTAAATGAGTTTTATCCAACATTGAATCTATCTCTCCGGCTATCCTATAAGGACGCAAATCATAATCTCCTAAATCCCAATTATCATAATGACATATAATATCTATTCCAAAGGTATTATCTCTATATTCAGGATTAGTAGAATTTCTAACCATCGTACCATAAATTAATCGCAAATATGATTTTTCTGGCCTATCTACTTTAATTTTAGGCACAGGAGAAATTTGCTATGTTTCAATCATTTCCTTTATCATATCTCCGGTAACCGCAGGTTTACTTTTCCAATCTCTAGTATTATAAGCTAATAACTTTAAAACATTCTAATTAGAAAGTATCCTCTCCATAATCAATGAAGCGTCTTTCTAAATTCCCAATAAACTAGATTTAGGATATTCATAGGTATTCTTTTTCATTAATTTCACCCCTTAGAACAAAGACTCTACCACAATAACTTTTTCTAGCGTAATATTTTCTTTTTCCCATATTAGAGTGAATTGACCATGAGTAGATTTATTCCATACTAAATCTACTGCTTTATTTCCATTCGGACATAAAGTTACAGGGAAATCTTTTTCTAGTATTGACCAAGTTCCATTAGGTTCTTCAACAGAATAAGTCTCTTTTATTAAGGGCTTAATGAAAGTTTCACCTAATATTCCACTTTCTGGAGTAGGATCAACAGGCTCAAAAACTAATCCATCTTTCATACTATTCTCAATATCGTCTGTATCTCTATTGATATAGTCCTCTTCTGCATTGACTTCAATAACATTTCTCATGCTAATATCGTCTGGAGCCTAGACTTTCCAGCACCGTCCCGCAAATAGAAATTCTTTATATCTATCAAAAGCATGAATTGTTTTCTCATTTCTTGGCATGAGGATATTTAAACTTAAATTAGGTTTATCTAATCTCTCTTGATTTTTCTGAATAGATTCTATCTAAGTTTCAACTGGCCCTCTAATTGCCGCCCATGTTTCACACCATTTTCCATCCTAATCTTTAAATTTAATCTTATATCTACAACGTCTTATTTCTCCTCTAAAGTAAGCATCCTCGGTTATTTCTTCTAAATAGATAATCCAATAAGTCCCAGTTCTTTTCCACTCAAAGACATCTCCCGGTTCATATTTTGCCATATGATCTATTGAAATTATCTTATCATCATAATCTTGTTTTACTTTATCGGGATTAATAAGCGCTCTATATATAGGATAAATACCCATTTCATTATCAATAGCATCTAAAGATGCATCTAATACCTAAGATGATTTTTGTACCATCTAAACTGAACAACTTTGATAAGAATACTATAACGCTTTTTGAAGAGTGCGCCATTTATCCTTTATCATTCTATCTTCTTGCCGAACGCCGCCTTGCCACTCGAGTCTTTTCCTCATTAATTCAAGATTCGTCATCTTTTATTACCTATGCCAATAAATCTATACATCTAAAGACTGTTTTTCGATAAATCATAAAATCTTCTTTACATACACTTGAAGTTAAACCTTCTAATTTAGATAATAAGATAAGACCTTCGACTTTATCTTTATATATCCTAACCAAACCACTAATTTCCTCTATCATAGTATTTAAATGATTTATCCAATCTTCATCGTTTTCCTTCATTGGTATTAACTTCCACAACTAATTGATTAGTCTCTTTAAATCTTGCTCTCTAGTATCTAATGGAAAATCAATTTCATATTTATCCATCAAAAACACTCGTTTCTCTAAGAGTAGACCAATTCGACTTATAAGACCCTTCATTATCAATTAGTTTTCTTCTTTTATAAAGACGTTGCATGTGGTGGCTTTGACGCTCAGCTTCCTTCTTTAGCTCTATCAACTTTGCTAAATGATTAGCCTAAGAAGTCATTTTAAAATCTGTACCAGAATATTTCATTCTCGTCTGCTCTATTGATGCTACCTAGCGCTATAACCAAGTATTATACATCAATAATGCAAGAATATTTATTTCTTCGGTTGTCAAATGTGCGGAAAAGGCTGGAACAGCAATCGTCCCAGTCTCTTCACTAGCTATCTCAACATTGGTAAAACTATATAATGGAAATCTAGGAAATTCAAACCCTGGGAGCGCATCCATTAAAATATTATACAAATCTTTCTCGGTATCTTCCTTAGTCCATTCCATATACATATCATCAGTAATTTTACCAAAAAATCTATCGTACACTTCTTCAAAAAGGGTAGGATCGCCCTAAATTGGATACTTATTATCCATGGCTATAACCTCCCTTATCTTACTCGGATATAGTTACTCTACGCTTTGGAGTATCATCACTTGCAACCGATGCTCTTCTAACAGGCTTAACCTCATTTTTAGAATTTTTTCCTTCGTCCGCGGTTAATTCCAACGCTTTAGTAACGTTAAAACCTAATTGTTTTTCTATCGCATCTCGCTTTGAAATATCATTCAAAGGAAGAGAAACCGCGTGAGCCTTAATCAAATCTTTTGTCCCATCAGGGGCAAAATCAAGAGCATCCTTGAATTCATCCAAAGAGCATGACTGCATCCACGAATCAATATCTTTCTCTTTTAACCAATATTCTGGTTCAACTTTCCCATTAATAAGATATTCAATAATTTCTTTATCATCAATTAATAGATAATTATAAATCAGCTTGCGGCCTCCGGGTGTTTGAACCAACTTTTCAAGCTCAGATACACTAATCTCTTTATGCTCACCTGGATAGAACATACGACGTACACCAAGCTCAGGCAGTTTATATACCGCGCGGCCCGCACTTTTATTATAAACAATACACTTATCTTTCATATTATATCTCCTTTTTCTCAATAAATAAAGGGGATAGGGATATTTCCCTATCCCCTTTTAATTAACCATTATTTGGATTTGGGTTAGTATTATCAAGCTCACCTTGAAGTTCAGTATCAACGTAAGAGAAAATGTTATTTGCCATCATTACGCCAACTCCGACCTTGCGGTAAACCTGAATATCACGAGACCAGTCATCGTTATCATCGCGCTCGCGCACGTGAGTAGTACCCTCAAAAGCAACTTTAACAGGACGGGTATCTGCTCCACCGGGGATAACCCAAGCATAACCAGGGTCAATCATCTTTCTAGAGTTAGTCTCATCCTCAAGAGTTTGAGGTAGAATTACCACTCTAGTTCCCTTGTAGTTAGCAAGGTATCCAGTTCCCCAATACTGATCTCTCATGTTATCAGAAATCCAAGCCTCATTATCTGGAATCATCTTTACTGCAAACTCACGAGTACAGTAAATAGTAGGCTGACCATAAGCGCTAGCAGTATTTACAAGATAATCCATAGTGGCTTCATCAAAACCAGCAACGGCACAACGGTTTGCTGCGGGAAGCTGATTAATAGAACCCATAAGAGCTTGAGCAATCTCTCTATAAATAAGCTCTTGCATACCCTCAGTTACAATCTGAGTAAGTTCTGCGAAGTTTACTCTTCCGTCGAGGAACTCCTCGAATCCGATACGAGCAGCTCCGCCGATAGCACTTGTACCAACTTCGAAGCTCTCGGAACCGAGCTTAAAGGTCTCGTATACGCCAGCAAGTCCAACGCGAGTGATGAATTGCTTAGCACGGGTAAGTCCAGTTCTACGAGTAAATACAGGTTTATCTCCCTGTCTGAAAGTTCTAATCTCGGCAAAATTGCCATAAGAATTGAGTAAACGATTAGGAACAACTTCATCCATAGTTTGCTCAATTAAAGAGAATAGAGTATGTTTATTTTCTCTATAAAGTTCATCTGTGCCAACAAGCTCATTTAACTCATTGCGCAAAGTGGTGTTCAAAGCGTCGTAGCTAAAGGATTCTCCTTGATAGCTATAGGTACCAGAAGGATTTGCATTGGCGACAGTCTTCATTAAACTAAGTAAATTAGCTTTATCTAACATTCTTCTTCACTCCTTCCAATTAACCTACACGCTGTACTTTTACACCGGGTTGAAGATCTGGCATGGTGTATACTTTTACTACTGTAAAGATAGGATCTAAATCTCCACCCTTAGCAGAAGATTCAGTATCCTCGGTTAAATAACCATCAGTATCAATCTTTAAACGATCTCCAACAGCAAGTGAACCGGCATCAGCCTTAATAGTATTAGTCGTCCAAATATCACCAATACTAATCTTAATTACACGTGGAACCATTTTAGTTCCTTCTGGCATCAAAGCTGGATAAGTAAATGTTTCCATATTCTTTTTATATGCTACGTTACTACCTTCACGTACAGCTTCACCAGTATAGTCATTAATGGTAGCGAGTGTAGAAACGGTCTGTCCGATTGGGCTATAAACACGAGCGTTATAGTTATCTTTAATCATAGCAAAATCGGCATCAGTCTCACGATCTCTATAAATTTTTACCTCATTGAATACCATCATCCAAGCACCAGAAGTAGCCTCTGTGCTAAAATCACATACACCCTTAGCATAGTCATACTTTACGAATTGACCATTCTCAAGAAGGGTGATTGTGCTAGCAGCAGGAAGCTGGGCATATACCTGACCATTTCTTGGAGCGGAAAGATGGTTTGGTTCTACTTGACCATATCCATATTGGACAAAAGTAGCATTACCTAATCTTTTAGAACTCTTAGCCATTCTTTAATCCTCCTTAAATACTGCTCTTAGCAGTCTCACGAATTGCTTTTACCCAATCAGGAACATTATCTGTCTCTGGATGCTCCAAATTGAAAAGTCCTTTTGGGGTCTTATCATCTTCTTCATGTTTATCCTCAAGGTTAAAGTTTACCTTATTTCTAACACAAAGAATAGATAACTTAGCTTCAATATCATCTAAAGAATAAGTGTCAATATGCTCCACGACATCTTTCTTATCATCATCGCTAAGCATATAGAAACTATCAATCATTTGTTGCTTATTTTGACGTTCAGCTTTGAGCTTAAACTTTTTCAATTCAGCAACTTCGGTATCTAGAGTATTCTTCTCTTGCTCAAGAGCAGAATATTTACCCTCTAATTCATTAAATTTAGCAAGCAACTCTGTATATTCGGTTACATCTTCGAGATTGTACTTGCCTTTCTTATCCTTATCCTCTTTTCCCTCTTTCTCAGGGGCAGGAGTTCCAGAAGAATTTTCTTTCTCCTTGTTTTTATCCTCTGGATTAGGATTATTTTTCTCGAATTCGGTAAGTGCTTTATTCTCATTATCCATAGGTTCTTGAGAGCCTCCTTTATTAAAAGTTTCTTTTAATTGATCCATCATAGAGTATACCATAGTTTTAAGTTTCTAAAACTCTTGATTACCCTCTAAAGAAAATTGAGAACTAAATTGAGCTCCCTCGAAACAAGGCTCAACATTTTCTCCGAGAACACATAATTTCTCAATCAATGCTTCATTGTAGATAAAGATTCTTTCATTTGTTTTTTCATCTTTTGTCCAAAATCCTGATTGATTTTTTTCATTTAATTCCATAGAATGATTGTTTCCATTTTCTAAAATTCTCTTAGATTCTGGATAAACACCAGTCCAAATATATACATCAGTAACTAGATATTCTCTTTCTACACCTTCATCATTGAACTTCTAAAACCATACATTAGCGTTATCTGGAACAAATCCATAAGGTCTTGTTACATCAACAATAGCAAACTTGCCGTCTTTAATATCAATCGCTCTATTGTGACCTTCAAAATCCTTTGTCTCTTGATTAAAATAGCCAACAATAGGACTTCCCGGCAATTTACGCCCCATCTCTATAGCTACTTCCTTGGTAATCACTGTATGATTGCGGTTTGGCTGTTGACCAACATAACAAACTTTACAAACGCCTTTACTAACTAGAGGAGAAATCTAAGTGTTCTAAATATACTCCATTGTGTTTAAAATAGGAACACTAATATGCAAGTTCAATCCCTCCTTTATGACGAACTTTCTTGATTAGCTATTGTCTTATCAGACTTTTCGCCATCTTCCTTCTTTGGCCTTCCGGCCCCATTACTGTTAGTTGAACTTGTCTATTTATTCTAAGAATTAGTATTAGATGACTAATTATTATTACCCAAATCTTTTCCGCTTCTGGTATTAGAACTCATAGGAGGAATCATAATCTCCGCCAAGTTCAATACTTCATTCTCAAATGTTAATGTAGCTAAGATGCTTGATTGAGAATGCCCTAAAGCGATTTGTGGCAACATCTTAGAATATCCTAACTGAGCGTGTTCTTTATACAACTTTGATAATTCTTTATAATTAAACTATGTTGTCTCTAACATCTCAGCTCTAAATTCATAATGATTCTTGCGGCTAAATTTTTCTACCACTCTATTTAGTAATTCTGTAAACATAAGAGGTATATCTCTAACGCTAGATTCATCAGTCAATATAGAATTTGTTACAGCAATATTTCCATCGGCATTAAACAAATTATGAGTTACACCTGAATTGTTGTAAACTGTACGTTCAACCTTTTCCAAATCGTCGGTTGTTGTATTGGAGTTATTGTCTTTTGTATCAATTTTTTCAATGTCCGCAAAAGTTGTCAATACATCTACTCCAATAGCTCTTTTAAGCATAGCAACCGCGTTATTATGAATATCTCTAGCTTCATCAACGTCAAAAATTAAATCACCATTCTTATCAAGAGGCAACTTCTAAATGATGATTTTCAATAGTTGCTACATTGTTTTTTGACGATCCAATTCTTGCGCCTAATCCAAATCAATAATAGAAGGAATAACTCCCGCAAGGAAAGGAAATTCATTATCGTTTAAGCTAAACTTAACTGAAACACTAGGATCTAGAGGATACCAAACAGTTGTACTCCCCGGATAATCCCCCTTTAATTTCCCCTACTTATAAAGAATATAAGCCTTCTATATATCTTGAGGAAAAATCTTTAATATCTGAACCTTATACTGCGGATTTGGGAAATAAACATCAAAAAATTCAAGATTTAATTCAACAATAGGGTTAGGGCCTTGGAAATATCTATTGCGACAATATGAAGCAGGTAGTTTCTAAATGGCAAACCTATCCCCGAAGTCAATAATTATGCCATAATATGCCCCTTCTTTGATAATATCTAATGATATATTGCCAAACATTCTCTTTATATTAGATTTATCAAGATAAAGCAATACTTTAGAAAAGTCTTTTAATAGCTTCTCCTTATCTTTCCGCGCGCTTACGGTATATGGGGTTATATACCAATCAAATCTGTATAAGAAAGCTAGGTATTTACATAATCTGTAATATATACCACTACTTTCATAGAAATAATTAGAAATCTCTCTTAGAGTTCTATAATCATGCTTATAGATAGCATTTAATACGAACTTCTTATCTCCATAATTTCTATTTATTTTCTTATATGTACCTAGATTAATAAGCGCATCATCTACCGAGCGAAGCCCCACCCGCATCTTAGCATAATCAACGCTCTTATAATCTAAGTCGTCCTCTTCCTCTTGCTACTAATAGCGAGTAACGTCTTGATTTAATAAATCAAAACCTTTGGCTCTAATACTTTCTTGTCTACTCTTTAACAAAATATCACCTCCCGGATTCAGTATCCAGCCTTGCTCATTAAGTAATCATAAGAGATGATATTTTCCTCGGTATAGGGAACTTCTATAAGCGTAATTCCTTTTAAGGCACAAAATCTACGCTTTTGATTATCATTATATTTCTATTGATATAATCCTCTATTTCCACCAAATTTACTTACAGCCTAATAGTGCTATTTTCCTTGATATTCAATTAAAAAATCAAGATTTCCATCGTCATCAAAAACAGCAAAATCAAAACGAAGTGGTCTACCGCTTGGCGCTTTTAACCCAGGAAATTCATACTCTTCTTTAAAGTTTATGCCATTTTGCTCTAGTATTTCATGAATTTTAATTTCTCCACGACTAGCTTTCATACTCACACCTCGCTCATAAACATAAAGTCTGAAAATCTTCTACTTTTACGCTTGCGTTTACTATCTTCTTCCTATTTAATATAATACAACCCATATTCAAGCGCAGAGAATTTATCTTTAGGCACGGATTTATTTGCTTGTTTCAAAATAATATTCACGCCTTCATTTTCTTCTCGCAAATTCAGCATTTCTTCTCTTAATATAGAAGTTAAAGTGAACGGTTTTAAATATTCTGCCCGTTCTTCTGGTTTCATAGCCTAACCTTTTTTAGTACCAAGCAATTTATTTCTTGCGACTTTTTCATCAATCAAAAATCTAAGTTTTCCTGCTCTTAATTGTGTCTAAACATTACTATGTGCCTCGGTATTAATAGGGGCGTTAGCCTTAATTTCATAAATAGCATCATATTCCGTATTCTCTGTTCTAAATCGTTTATACTCACCATCTTCATCATTGGCCACACCAAAGTCAGGAAAAACTTCATTGGTATCAGGCACTATCTAAGGCTTAACCATATAATCCATCAATCCGGCGCCAAGGCCATTACCGTCGATTACAATAATCTTAGCCTTATAATTATAATATAATCTCTTTAACTTAATTGCCTAGTCTTCAAAATGTTCATCGTCCATAGTATATATATTTACCAAAGACTTTATAGCAGGTCCTTGTGACTAAGGAGTTACCTTAAAGACACAAACAACAGATTGACATTTCTTTCTACCTACATCAACAGAAAGAACATAATAAGCCTGTGCAGAAGATCTTCCAGACGATTCATATTCAGGCTAAAGAAGTTTTCTACTTCTATCAAAAGCATCTCCATTAAAGAAAGCATCTTCAACAGTTCCACTCCACTTAGATTCATACTCTCTATCGAATGAAGCTTCATTAAAAGTACCGTCCTATTTTAGTTCCTATACGAAATTGCGGGATTGCAATCCTACTAGTACAGGAATTCTCCATGTTCCGCCCATAACAATACTCTTTTCTGGTTCTAATATCATGCGTACAAGGAGAGTAATAAGTTTATTGTAGGGGAACGTATTCTTCCATCCCGCAGTAGTAACATAAATCTAGGATTTATTGAGTGTTTCCTCTTCATGAACAGAACCATCTAAACATCTTCTATCAACGTTCATCAAGGGAATTAAAACTTCGTTTAGAATATCTCCATCTACGCCGACGCACTCCTCAATAAGTCCGCCATGTCTACGTTTACCACGAGAAGATTCTCTAGCTGCTACGTTATCAAAGTAGGAGCCGTTTTTGAAGATATATTTACAATAATCTTTTCCTTCCTATGTCTTACCTCGTCTCCAATCAATTTCTCTTTGGAGCGCGGGGATTGCATTACATATTTCCTAGACTTTTTCTTTAGCAATTCCAGCTGCTTGTTCCTTTCCTCCAGAAGTAATGAATAACTTACATCCGGGATATAAAATACATCTACACATAAGCACCATTACAGAAAGAAATGACTTAGAATAAGCACGGGGGAATACCATGTATACATACTTATACCGCATTGCGGCCCGCAAGAAAACTCTCTAGTAAAAATAAAAGTTAATTTCTTTTTTCCTAGTTTCATCCCCACCAGTCTGCAAGAAATCAATAAACATATCTGGATATTCTCTCCAAAAAGCTATATACTATCTTGCCGCGGGGATTATGGCTCGAACTCTTTCTTCTGAAAGACCAATCTTTTTATTATTATTCGAGAGGTTTAATAAATCTTTTAATGCCATTACTAAACCTCCTTTAGTATGCTATTTAGCATCTCTTCATCCTTATCTCTTTCGGATTCTTTCATATCCTCATACTCTTGATAATCTTCTTCTGTTAATTCTGGATGTTCATAATTAAATAAATCTTCATCCTCATCGCTATCCTCAACATCAATATTCGCTTCGCGCTCTTTATCTTTCACGATTTCTCTCAAAGAAGCCTCAATCATATTACCAAGATTCATTTCTTCTGTAACTAGAGTATGCGTATATTGCTACAAATCCTAAAGAGTTCTATCTACTTTATCCTATGGCCCATCAGTATAATATCTAGGAATAAATCCTTCTTTCTCACATAATGCTACCAGCTCGCCAATAGAATCAACAAATTCGCCGGATTCTCCCTTATTCTAAGCGGCAGTGAACTTTCCGCTTTTCATTAAGCTATCATAGGCCTTCTACATTTTCTAAAAGCCATCAATATCTCCAGCATCAATTAACTAATTCGCTTTCAAACTAGTCTTGCATACCATAATAAGAGTATCTTTATGTCCAGCTCCCTAAATATCATATGAACTCATCATATCCTTATAGAGCTACTCCATTCGCACTCTTTCTTCCCAAGAATAACCTCGACCCCATTTAAGACGAAGCATTAATTTATCTTCTTCTGTTAGCTAATCGCTAAAGTCATCTTCTTCCTCTTCTGGATCTTGATATTCTGGAGTTCCAACTGGAGCCTAAACATCTTCTAACTCCTTTGGTTTTGGCGGAGTTCTATCAATAGCTAATTGCTCTTGAATTTCATCCTCTGTAAATCCTTGAGCTTTCATATTAAGAACTTTTTTCTCAGTTGAATCCTTCTCTAGTGCCTCTGTATCTGCCCAAGTATATTTATTCCATTGTTTTAATTTCATTTTGGATAAATAGCGTCCAATAATAGTTAATCCAGTAACCTTTTTTGGATCTTTTCCATACCTCTCTAATAAGCCATTCCACTCTTCTTTGATGTATGGAACATCAATTTCCTACAAAATCCACTTATATGTCTCTGGATTCCAGTTGTCTACGTGCATCGTAAGACATTTCTTACAGACATCCATCTTTCCATCTGGAGGATATTTTTCTATATTCTTTGATGTATAAAACTATGTATCATCCATAGTTTTACCACACTTTTTACAATAATGACTCACTATAATCAACCTCTTTTCTTGTTACGACACTTCTTACAAATACTATATAAATTATCTTTACTTGTCTTATTTTTTGAAAAGAATTGATTATGAGCTGGCTTTAATTGCCCACACTTAGAACATTTTTTCATTGGATAATTTCTGTTTTTATACTACCAATATAAAAAATCCTCTAGGGCGGCTTCGGCTATCAATTTAGGAATTTTATTTCTCCATAAACTGGAGATATATTCCACGCTATATGTTTTTCCGAACTCTTCATTTAATATTTCCTATATCTCATTATTCTGCTTTTTATCAATCTTTAACTCAACAATTCGTAAATAGATTGGAAAATCCTCAAGAGCTTTATCGCATATCTCTTCAAACGCTTGAATTAGATACCACGTATCCCCATCGAACTAATCATAACTATCTTCTTTTAATTTTGAATAATTGCATAAAATAGCAGAAACTACATTTGGATCCATTAAGGAAATACCTTTAACGACTACTTCCTATCCATTAAGATAACTTTCATCATTAAGAGGTATATGTGTTCTTGTATTTCTTGTTAGCTTACAAGGAACTATAGGCTTTTGATATGCCTATTTAATAATATACTAATCTTTTCGCATTTCTATCAATGCTTTTTTCATCATATAAGCTTGTTTCGTTCCCGCGGCGCGTTTCAAGGCACCTTCCCAAGCATTAATGGTTTCTCTTAACTATTTTAAACATGGTATAGAATCTAAATCTTTCTGTGTAATAGAAATCTTTGGCTAAAATATAACATTTTTATTATCTGACATTAAACCATAAATGCCATCCTCGCCATTTTCCATCTATGAAGCGAGTCCCTCAAAAGAACATTCTCGTTTATTGACGGTGGCCATTCGGTTATCAGTCAATATGTTCTTCTCTTTCTTCTCTTGTTTCTCCATACATAGAACTAAATAATCTGCTAATACTTCTAAATAACCTGGAGTTAAATCAGGATTTTCTGCGATTATTTTTTCGACAAGCGCCTTGCGCTCTTCGGGAGATTCAATCGTATAGTCTAATTTTATCATATACTGGTTCATCTCCTTTTTATACTCATATAATAACAAAAAAAAACTAGATTGTCAAATCTTATTTGACCAATGTTTTTTAAAATGGTATAATTTAAATATAATAAATAGGGAGGTTTTTAATAAAATGTTTTTCGATACACCCTATTCTGAATTACCAAAACGAGCATAGTATTACTTTAACATTTTAATTATAAGCATAGCAGTATAGCCAGAAGTTCTAACAGACATACTTGGACATAAAAACACTGTTGACTTATGGGATGTTCAAAATATCAATAATGCAAGACCAACGGCTTTGCATATTTATGCTTCATATAATTTAGATAGAGATTCTGATTATGAAATATGTTGTATCCCACATTAGGTTTTAGAAATAACGCCTAATAACAAAATATCATTCTATGATATGATTGATTATGATACTGATGATCCATGGGGGCTAGAACCAGATGCAATAGATTAACATAAAAGAATATTTTAAACAATAGAAAGATGAATTGCGGCAGTCCGATGTCAAGCCATCATTGACCATAATTGATGCAACTAACGGGGATGCCGGAAATTAGATTTATATATAGAAAAAAGTAGACGACTTTGATGAATTAGGATGGCCAGTAAGCGTGATTAAAGTTCCAGAACACTGGACTCCCGCAGATTTAAATAATTACATAAATAGTATAGATACTGATTGTATTATAGCACAAATGCCACTAAGAGATTCATTGAGTTCTTTTTCTATTGATGTAATTCCTACGATAAAAGACTGCGACGGTTTAACTTCTTCTACTCTTGTTTTACCGGCAACGGTAAGAGGAATAGTAGACTATCTTGATGACTGTGGTTTTAAGTATGAAGGTAAAAGTGCTTTAATATTAGGTAGAAGTAATATAGTTGGTAAGCCAATGGCGAAAGAGTTGTTGGCGAGAAATATGACTGTATCTATCTGTCACAGTAAAACAAATGTAAATGCGAAGCTTTATTTAGCAAGAATAGCAGATTTAGTAGTATCCGCAGTTGGAGATTTTACTTTGACAAGAGAGGCTTGCCCTCACGCTATTGTTGTTGATGTTGGTATTCGTAGAAATTAGGCGAATTTTATTCAAGGCGATTTTGTTGAACTTGAAGATATTGCAAAGAGAAATGAAGTGTGGTCAACTCCTGTGCCCGGAGGGGTGGGATTATTGACTAGATTGGGGTTGATGAAAAATTGCTTATAGTTAGCGAAACAGGCGCGAAGATAATGAAATTCTCAGAAGATTTTGATAATTATGCTAGAGAGGTTCTTCATATTGAAAATCCTTTTCGAGAATTTTATCGTACACAGGATTCAACATTTAAGACTAATATTGATGGCAGCATAACAGTAGATATGGAGAAATCCAGAGAAATATACAGAGAAACAAAAATAAATAGAGAAGAATGGGTAAAGCTGAGGAATAGATATATCGCAGAAAGAATATTGCGAGAACTCGGGTATGAAGTCCTATTAGCTTCGTCTTATTTTGAGGATTACCCTGATGCAATTCCCTGTGATGGAGCTACAGGACAGTGTTTACTAGATTGTAGAATAAAGGGGTGTAAATATGAACCCATGCATTGATTATTGTTATCTTAGATTGCATCAATAGTATGATCCAATTAGATGCGATGATTCATGCGAATATGCAAAAGTAATAAAAGAAAACAAAGAGTTAAAGTAGAAGATCGAGGAATTAAAAACTCAACACACTTTATTTGAAAAATAAAATAAGACAATTATTTAATTTTGCCCAACGGCATTTTTATAAAAGGAGGCCGCGATGACAAAACAAGAGCGCGCAATCAAGGCACGAGCGCATTATGAAGATATTAAAACTAGACTTGCCGCAAACACTAAATTATCTATCGAGCGCACATATGTATATAGTCCAGATTCTTTTACACAGCATGAATCCGGCAATCAGAAACCAGCTTTTACTCTAACAGATATGGATAGCGTATCTTGTCTATTCAACTTATCTGACAATGGTAGAACAGCAATTCTTAACTATGCCAGTTATAAAAGTCCTGGTGGTTTCTTCCTAGAAGGTAGTCCTGCGCAAGAAGAGGCTCTGTGTCATGAATCCAATCTTTACCCTATTCTTCTTGCTTTTGATGGGACGTATTACGCATGGAATCGGCAGAGGTTAAATAAGGCTTTATACTTGAATAGAGCGCTGTATTCTCCTAGTGTAGTATTCGAGCGGAATGACAAACAAAAGAAAGCAGATGTTATAACTTGCGCGGCCCCGAATTTCCGAACGGCGCATAGATACCAGAGTGTGAGTAAAAGCGAGAATGATAGAGTTCTTGAAAATCGAATTCACTTTATGTATCAGATTGCTGAGGAAAACGGTGTGGAAAATCTAGTCGCGGGAGCTTGGGGTTGTGGAGTTTTTATGCAGGATCCGTACACGGTCGCAACCTTACTCATAGGCGCAGCACGCAATTATAATATTCCAAATATTTATTTTGCAATTCCTGACCGCAATTCCCAGAATTTTAGAGCATTTTTGAAAGCAGGTAAAGAATGTATAAACAGTTAATTATAGCTAGAAAAGATTTAAATATGTCTCCGGGTAAGCTAGCTGCGCAAGTTTCCCATGCTTCTATTGCTTTTCTTTTGGAAAAGATTCTTTGGGGAAGCAAAGAAGTGGTTCGGGAAAGAGATGGCATTATGTATCATATGGATATAAGTCTCGATACAGACTTATTCCATGATTGGATAACTGGAGCAGAAACTAAAGTTGTTTGCCGCGCGAAGAATAAAGATGATTTATTGCGAGCGGTCGAAGCAGCTAAAGAGCTTGGTATGGAGGAGTATAAAGATTACTTTTTGATTTATGATGCTTGCAGGACAGAGCTGGAAAAAGAGAGTCCTGAAGGGACTCTCACTTGTATTGGATTTAGACCAATGGAAGCTGAGGAGATTGATAAAATTGGGAAGAAATATCAATTATACCATTAAGGGATATTTTTGCCCTAACTGTGGAGAAAAGATGAAAGGTTAAAAGTTTAGCCTTTCATCTTTTTTTCGTTATTGAGATTGAAAGTGCGATTTAGATTTTGAAATGGCGTGGCAGAACGAATTTGCGAAAAAATTTCCAGTTTTTCCCAAAATACACGCCCCTCTTTCACATGGTAAAGTATTGAAGTGTAGTTGGCCTCTTTCGCTCGCTAAAGTACGAAAGCAAGAAAGCACGCCCCTAAAGGAATACGCGCGCGTAAAGGGTTTGTGCAAACTGCACAACAAGATGTTATTTATTTTGTGCAAAAGAGAGAGAAAGAAATTTCAAAAAAACTATTGACAAGTGAGCGTTTTGGTGGTAAACTGGACTTGTCCAGTAGGACAGAGACAAAAGCACAGCACTTTGAAAATTAAAAAATTTCAAAAAAGGTATTGACAAACTGCTAAAGGTTTGATACAATACAGACAGAACAAAAGAGAATCACACCACAAAAAGAAAGGGAGTCAAAAGAGTATGAAAAAGATTGATTTTACCAATGAAGATCGAGCCATTATTATGGAGTATATGGCGGCTAAGATGGCTAAGTCTGCGGCGGAGGCGGCGGAGAAAGCAGCTAAGGCTAAGGCTAAAGAGCTATTCTCCAGATTAGGTAAGGCTTTTAAGGCTACGGACAAAACAAGTTATCTATATGGCACGGTACAAATGCAGGGTAAGGCGAAAGCGGTGGTATATAAAGAAACTACCGCAAAAGGAACGGTTGACTGGAAAGCCTATGCTATGGCATTAGGTGGAACGGAAGCCGAAGCAGAGCAATTCCGCAGACCTTCCGATATTCGTACCTCTTTTGATTGGGCGACAAAGACCCAAGAAGAAGAAATTAGAGGATAACAGTTTATAAACCCTGCCTTGCAAAACACAAGGCAAGGCAGGGTTATAATAATTAAAAGAAAGGGGTATACTATATGTATCAATTACAGGTTTTAGCCAATGAGAAAATGCGCTATTATGAACCATCCACCCTTTCAATGGCAAGATGGAAAGCCAGTCACGAGATAGTCAATCCCAATCATTGGATTGTAGATTTATCCAGTGGAGAAATCGTAGATTAAAAAGAAGCTGACCTAACGGCTATACGGGGAGAAAGGATAAAAGACTATGAACAATTATATTAAGTGGTTCGTTGGGCCTACTTTTAGAAAGCATGAATTTATTAAACTTTTGCGGTATAAGATGAATGTGCGTTCCGCAGAGGTAGAGGACGGCATCATCTTAGACCTGGATGCTTTTAATGCCATGCGAGTGGCCTATATGCCACACTGGGCTTATATCAATAGAAAGTTTATCAATAGCAATCTGCATACCAGAATTGCAAGCGAAGATGAATATAAGATTGCTATGGTTGGAGATACAATCGGTACTGAATGGGTTAAAGAACAGGAGGCAAAGAAATGGAAATGAGAATTATTAAGCGGATAGGAGGCGGCATTTGTGCCGCTCTCCTACTCTGGACAGTTCTTAGTTGGGCTGATATAGTGGCGGATAACTGTGAGCCAAACCCACAGCACAGCGAATATAATATGTTCGTTCTCATGACTAAATAATAGGAGGAAAAAATGTATAGAGGGACTTATATCGACGCCATGGGCCGCAAGCGCAGAGAGATGGGATATTTCAGTCTTAATAAGCCCACTCTGAATAAACTCCATATACCAGTAATTGTCCAAGCGAGAGATAAGACAAGTGCGGCGAATAAAATCAATAGGAAATATAAATTGCGTATAAGTCCCAGCAATCTGCGGGAGGTGCCGATGGGCACGGGCTATCTCATGGAAACCATGGAGCTGTAAAGGAATAATACTTGACTGGCAATCTACACAAAGATTGCCAGTCATTTTTATGCACTTTTCCATATTGACTTTTCGCCGGGCCGCCAGCGTGCGCCGCGGCCCGAATTTTTATTTATTCGGCAATTTCAACAATTATATGACCGAAAGTTTGTGCAATTCGACGAAAGTTTTTCTCCCGAAATTACTTGACATTCCTTTTCCCATGTGTTATTATATACTTGTCCAAAGGGACAGGTCACAAAAAGAATTTGAAAGGAAGTAAAAAAAATGACTTTAGATATGGTTGCTTGGTTACTTTCTCCGCTTGCAGAAGATACTATGTTCTTTGACGGGGAGGGATTCGAAATTATCAATAAGAATACCCAAGCTCATTACCATGAATTACCTGATGGTAGAATAACTCTGGGAGGAGACGTAATCGAGGTATCTAAGGAATGGGTTCTGGGACTTCAGGTAACCGACATTGAGGCAAGAGATAACAATTTAATCATTTATGTAGATGGTTAAGAAAACTTGCGGGAGTGGAGGCCACAAACCTCTACTCCCCACGATAAAAAGGAGGAATAAATATGATTGCTGTTATTAAATTTGAAAGTGCAGAAAAGTCTGTGGAGTTTGGAAACACAATTTGTAATATGGCTGGCTGGTGTTTGGGTCATCCTCTCAATTCCAATGCTACCGGCTGTGTTTGTACACTTGATTTTAATACCGGCGACAAGCAAGATAGAGCCTTATATAATTATCTGCTAAAAATTGGAGCTTTCGAGGAGGTGGAACTAAAGTGAGTATTGAGCGTTTACCGCATACATATCCTATCGGTTCCACTGTTTGGACAAATAAGGGATATGGCACAGTTCTACTTCACATTGGTAAATACCATCTGGTTTGGCTACAGAGATTAGGGCTGGCGTAATGCCGGCCCTATTGATTTTTTCAAAAAAATATATTATAATAATTATAGAAAAATAAAGAAAGGAGTTTTTCTAATGACCTTAGAAGTGCTGAAAGCACTCGCGGTTATTTTGGAGTTCTGTTTGAACTAGGATTCTTGCAAGAATTGTCCTATGTCTCAGTTCTGCCAGAAAATGCCTTGCGAGTGGTAAATGTTCCTTCCGATTGTTCTAAATCGGCGATTCCCGTGATGGAGTCGTTTTTCGCACGAGCCTAGGTCACTAGAATTTATTTATCAAAATGCAAGAAACTACTTTCTCTCGCAAATTGGATTCAAGTGGTAGAATTATGATTCCGATTCGTTTGCGTGAACAAATGGGACTTACTTCCGGTTAGGAATACTATTTCACTACTATGGTAAAAGATGGCAGAAAATACATCTGCATTGACTGCGGATCGGTTGATTCCTCACTTGAAGAAGCTATGAAAATTATCCAAGCAAACGGATTAAAGATTGTTGAAAATGCCGATTGACTTCTCAAAAGAAAGGGAGTTGTTGGTATGCAGAAATTAATGACCTCCTGAAATTCAGGAGGTTCTTTTTTTATTCGTTCGCCCGGCCGTGCACCACAGGCGCGGCCGGAATTTTTTATCAAGAGGCAATTTGCACAATTTTAGGCTCGAATTGTTGTGCAATCTGATGGAAGATTTTTTCCCAAAATCGCTTGACTTTCTATCTGTTATCTGTTATACTTGTATCATCAAGAGGGGAGAACAAAAGCCCTCGAAACAAAAGGAGAATGAGTTATGTATCTGGTAATGGCTGACAGTAGAGAAAAGATTATCGGCGTTTCTGATACTGAAACTGGCGCACGCCATGCGGGATGGGACTGGCTCAAGGCCCAGTATTCCGAAAGCGAGTGGAGCCAAATTCTGGAAGATATGGACTATGAGAATGAAGGGGACTTGCGGCATGACCTTCTCATGGGCGCATATTGGGAAGATTTCGATATGGAGATTATCGAGGTTAAGAGGGTATAAACCCTCTTAACCAGAAAAGGAGTATATATATGACTACCTTCACAATGATTGTTTTGATTGCGTTTGTGGCCTGCCTTGCATGGCAGTTAATGGCGGCTGCTCAAAAGAGCTGTATTCGGCTTGAAATCATGTTTGCCGCAGAAATTCTAATGTTCGCATATTTGGCAAAAAATTTGATGTAAAGGGTTGACAAACCGCTTAAACAGTGGTATAATCAATAATGTAAAGAGAAGGAAAACTCATTAAACCAGAAAGGAAATATTGCTATGTATAGAATGACTGAGCAGGATAGACAGGGGATTATTCTTCTGCATAAGACCATGGAGGAGTTCTGCCCAGGAGAAGCAGCACAGGCAATGCTCCAGTCTTTGGGAAAATTCCTGCGGATCGGCATGTGTACTCCCGATGACGCGGCCGATATTATCAAGGGTATTTTCGATGAGGAAGCCGATAAGACAGTTGATGAAATGACTATGATGGATTTACTTTCCTTGTAAAAAAGGGGTTGACAAACTGCCCCTTCTGTGGTACAATAAGACTATGGAAGGGGCAGCCCCCCAAAAATAAATTAAAATAAGAAAGGGAGTTTTAGAAATGCGTGTTACTAAGAGGATTGAAGCCTATATCAATGATGAGGTCAACAAGATTGCGAACGCCAAGCGAGAGGAAATCAGAGCCAAGTATGCGGACGCTATGAAAGAGTTTGAGGATTTCATCGAGGAAGGCCGAAAAGAGATTGAGGCGCTGAATACAAGGATTATTGAGCGCGCCACAGCGAAGGGATATAAGCTCCGCCGCTATTATGACCAGGAGTGTGCCAAGTCAAATATGTGCAGTCTTTACAACCCCATCAACCAAACGATGGATGAAGAGCTGTCCACTGTGACAAAGTGGGTAGAGGAAAATGCAAGTCTGATCTGCGTCAAGCTGGAAATGGGCGGCGACATGAAAACTCTGTCTACTCTGCTTGAAGAACTGCGCAAGGAGTTTTAAGGAAGGAGGTGGAGAGGGCAAGGCTATTGCTTGCCCTCTCTAATAAAAAAAATGAAAGCAACTGGCATTGTGCGCCGCGTTGATGATCTCGGCCGGGTAGTAATTCCTAAGGAAATTCGTCGGAATATGAATATTCGGGAGGGCGACCCGCTAGAAATCTTTATTGAAGATGGCGGAGTGGTTTTCAAGAAATATTCTCTACTATCTTCTTTTGCTCCTCAGGCCGCACATATTCAAAAAGTTTTGAGCATTAACGGCATTTCCGCGTCGGTTTTTGATAATTCAAGTCTTTTGTGCGGTCCTCGCCCCTTCGGAATGTCAAAGACCCCGGACGAATGGCTCAATATTCGTAATTGGGGTACTGAATGGAAGGGAAAGTCGTTGTTTGTTACTCCTATTATCGCAGAAGGTGAGGTAATCGGCTTTATTTGCTATAAAAACGATAAAGAATCGGCGCATGATATGATTCGACTTTCTGCGCAATTTCTAGCTCAATTTGCAGAAAACTAAGAGGGCTTCGGCCCTCTTTTTTTATATCAAAATTTCGACGGCGCGCTGACGCTCACAGCGCGCCGAGTTTTCTTGTTTGTAAGTTCTACACAATTTTTGACTTGAAATCTTGTGCAATTTGCCATCTTGAAATTATCCTTAAATTATGGTATTATTAGTACAGAAAGAAGGAGGGACACTAAATGAAACCTTCAAAGTTTATTCGGCCTAATGAGTGTTTAACTGTGGCTGAAATCTACCGCCGCCAATTTGGTGGTACTACCACCCCAGAGAATTATGGGGTCTATATGCAAGCTATTCTTTTGCGCGACCCTCTAATTTATGTGGATTATACGTCAATGCCTTATAAGGTATATCGGCATAAAAATTTCTTTGAAAAACTTGTTGACAAGATAGGCAACAGGTAGTATAATAAAACAAAAGGAGGTTATATATATGATAACTAAAAAAATGCTCTGCTTTGATATGGATGGGACTATTGCAGATCTGTATGCAGTCCCTAACTGGCTCGAAAAACTCCGCAAGGGAGACCCCAGCCCATTCCAAGACGCCGCCCCTATGTGGGATATGAAGGCCCTTCGAAATGCGCTTCTAAACGCAATCAATAAAGGGTGGGAGGTTAGAGTTATTACATGGTTGCCCCCTGAAAGCCCCCCTGAATATAAGAAAGCAGTCACAGCCGCCAAAAAGGAATGGCTTGCAAGGCATAAATTTCCGGCCCATAAATGCCATTGTGTGGCGTATGGAACAACTAAAGCTAAATGCGTATTCCGCAGTTTTTATGAACCGCCGTTCATTCTCTTTGATGATAACGACAAAATTAGAAACGGCTGGCATTTAGGGGATACTGTAGACCCCCAAACTACAAACATTATTGAATATATCAACAATCTGGACTAAATAAAAGGGGCGGGTGAAATCCCCGCCCCATATCTGGAAAATACGTAAAAAAGTTCTTGACAATCTCACTACATTGTGATATAATTTAATCATCAAGAGGGGAGAACCCTCATAAAAGAAAGGGAGTTTTTGTTATGATGAATTTCTACTTTAAGACTGCGGCGGGCCATGTGTTCGTGGGTGTGGGTAAGGATGTTGACCGCGCCCGTTCTGACGCCAAGCGCAAGGCTGGTTCCCTTTGGTCGCCTTCGGCCAAGTGCTTTAAGGTCGGGAACGCCATTTAAGGCGTTCCCCGATAGGAAGGAGGTCTCAAAAATGTTTGCTTTTCTTGTTGCTGTCCTCGCGGTTCTTGCCACCTGCGTAATTTCTTTCTTCGGCACAGCCCTGCTGATCTGGCTCATCTGTTGGGCGTTCGCTCTCACTTTCTCATGGAAAATCACTTTCGGCATCTGGATTATCATTTGCATCCTCAGAAGCATTTTCAAAACCGTAATTCATAGGGATTAAATAAAAGCGGGGTGAAAATCCCCGCTTTTATTTTTTTTATAACTTGGCCGGCCCGCGCACAAGCGCCGCGGGCCGAATTTTTCTTCTATTGTAATGTTGCACAATTTTCAAGCAGAAATCTTGTGCAAAATGCCATCTTGCAATTATCCCGAGACTATGGTATTATTATCATGTCAGGAGGGAGAGGCCAAGAAATCAAGAGGTCGCGAACTCTTAGAAAGTAGAGGAAGCAAAGAGAAAATAACTAAATTCCGATTAGCTATCGGGAGGATTAAGTTAAAAAGTCTTTCCTTTTTCCCTCTTGACACCAAGCATTAAATATGCTATAATAATATCATCAAGAGAAGAAAGGACTTGATAGATTATGATTGATAAACGCCGACATTATGTGCTGGTGGTCGATACAGAAACCGCCAACACATTGACCGAGACTATCCCCGCTGAAATCGGTGAGAACGGGGAAATCATTACCCCGGAGCGCATCCGTATGGATATGTCAAATGTTTTGGTGTATGACTGCGGCTGGGCGGTCGTAGACACCAAGGGCAATATTTATGAAACCGCAAGTTTTGTAAATCGGGACATTTTCAATGACGAGCGGGATTTAATGCGGACGGCCTATTATAACTGGAAAATCCCCCGGTATGTGGAGGAATTGCGTGCCGGCAGTCGCAAGATGGCTACTACCTATGAAATCCGTCAGGCCATGCTGGATACTATCGAGCGATACGGCATTAAGGAGGTCGCCGCATATAACGCCCGCTTTGATGATAACGCCCTTCGGGTTACTCAGCGTTGGGTCACTTGTTCCAAGTTCCGGTATTGGTTCCCCTTTGACAGCGTGGAAATTTGGGACATTATGAAAATGACACAAGATGTCATTTGTCAGATGCCCACCTATAAAAAGTTCTGTGAAGAACATGGGTATATGCAGGCTAACGGCGTTCCCCGCAAGACTGCGGAAATCGTATGGCGGTTTATCTCCGGCAATACCGATTTTGAGGAAAGCCACACGGGGCTGGAAGATGTTCTGATTGAAGCGGAAATCATGTGGTATTGTATGCGCCAGCATAAGCCCATGAGAAAGGCTCTGTATGAGAACAAGCGGGAGTTTCCGCCCATGACAGATTTTCAGCGTCAGCTTTCCGCAAGTCTGCGGCAAATTCCGACAATCCGGGTCGGGGCTTAATGCCCCGCCCGGTAGAAGGAGAAATAAAGATGCTTCAAGGATTAAAAAATAAGGCTATCCGCTTTCTGCTTGAGCGGACGTGCCCGGATGTATTTACCATTAAGGCTATGCTTTCCAAAGTGACGCGGAAAGAGATGCAGTTTTATGTCGATCAATTCTACTCAAAGAAAGAGGGTTAAATATGAAAATAAAAACTGTATATACCTCTTCCCTTTGTCCAGATGCTGTTTTCATGGCGCTTGAAATTATCAAGCGTATGGGATGGTGTCATGATGAACCAGATGAAAATGGGGATATGTTGGTATCTATTCCCATTGAGGATGAACACTTGTTTGATTTTTTGGATAATTGTCTTTTTGGATAAAATAAAGAGAGCTTCGGCTCTCTTTTTATTTTTTATTTTTGGCGGGTCGCGCATGGGCGGCGCGACCCGAGTTTTTCTTTGTAAATGTTGCACAAAAATTTCAGCCCCATTTTGTGTAAAATTCTGCACAAAAGCCCTATCCCAAAATTCTGATTTTTTGTGCAATTTGCCTATTGCAATCTGCTTTCTGGTATGGTAAAATACATTCAGAAAGTGAGAGAGACGAACGGCAGACAGCGACAGCGAACTTTCAAAAATCTTTCAAAAACCCCTTGACAAGCCCTTGTGAGTGTGCTATAATAAGTACAGAAAACAAGGCAAGGAACCTTGAAAAGTGAATAAAAAGGGCTTGACAAACTCTCCAAAGTGTGTTACACTATAAGGGGAACGAGAGAGGGCAAACAAGTAAAGGGCAAAAGTTCTTGAAAAAAGTTTGAAAAACCTCTTGACAAACTCCTAATAGTGTGGTACAATATAATCAAAGGACAAGGACAGTCCTAAAAACCAGAAAGGATGTATCATTATGAGTGAGAAGAAAATCCGCATTACCAAGGCCCAGCGTTTTGAGGACATTAAGGCCCTCTTGACCGGCGGCGAGGTAAAGCATGGCACGACCATGGAGATTGCCATGACTGTTATCGACCATGAGTTGGAGCTGTTGCGGAAGAAGAATAGCTCCGGGGGAGATAAGAAGCTGACTCCGACTCAGCAGGAGAACGAGAGCCTTAAGGAGCAGATTATGGAGTATCTTGCCGGTCTGCCCGAGGACACCGACGGCGTGACCTGTACCGACATTTTCAAGTCTGTGCCTTCTCTGGCCGCTTTCTCCACTCAGAAGGCCGCCGCCCTTGTGCGGATGCTCAAGCTGGACGGCCGTGTGACCTGTCAGGAGAAGAAGGGCAAGTCTCTCTTTAAGATGGCGTAACCCCGTATAGGGCGGGGTGAAAATCCCCGCCCTACTCTATCTTAGGGGGGTGAGACTATATCAAGCCGTATCACTGACGCCGAGAGGTTATCGAGATATAAGCCTCTCCAACTGACACCAGAGGAGGAGGCGGAGCTATTGGCCTATGACAAGGCGGTGGAAGCTGGCGAAAAAACGCAATACGATTTATCGCCCGATAAAGCGAAAATCGCGCAGAAATTCGCCCATGCTGGCACAAGAAAAACCCCTACCGCCTACAAATTTACACCACGGCAACGCAAGCCAAACGCAACTAAAGGCGGCATAATCGCAGAGCTGGCGGACTTTTTGGAAAAAAATAGTCAATTCTCGATTGTTGACCTTGCCATAACAAACAAGGAACGCCAAATTGCGTTTTCTATCGGTGGGGATAGTTTCGAGTTAACGCTTGTGCAAAAGCGTAAACCGAAAAAATAACGGGGTAGGGCTGGCCTACCCCAGCCCTACCAGAAAAGAGGTATTCCATAGTTAGCACACAGACACGGGAAAAGGAGTTTCTATACGTCGGGCATTATGTAGACGTAAAGGGGCGCTATATTCTCAAGATTGGCACGACAAACGACCTTGAAAGACGTGCCGCCGAGCATACAAGGAATTACAAACGAGCGAGAGACTATACTATGCCTACGGATAGTGCTTTTTCCTATGATTGGTATATCCGGTTATCTAAGTATAATACCCTTCGATATGAGGACTTGAACCGGACTTTATGGCAAAATATGGGAATTGGACATTTTATCAGAAATGACCGTTTTCTCTGTGATACGCCCCCGCGCATGGTAACAGTCATTATCCGCAAGGCATACCCCGTTATTCTGAATTAAGAAGAACCACCCCAGAAATGGGGTGGTTTTTTTGTCCCAATATGCGGGCGGTCCGCTTGCGTGCGCCGCGGACCGAGTTTTTCTTCTATTTGCATTTTAGATAATTTTCGCTCGATTTTTTGTGCAAAATGACTACTTGACATTCTCCTAAAAATGTGGTATTATTATCTCAACAAAGGAGGTCAAAGAGAATGGAGAGTTTGAAGCAGTTTCGAGTTAGTTACAAGGTAACTTATCACTGTTGGGGCTATAAAGGAATTTTCCGCAGAGAGGCTTATAGATTTTCAGTCACGTTTTACAATGACCCTATGGAAACTCTATCCTATATTAACGCCAGAACTGAAAAAGAAGCTATTGAAATAGCAGAAACCTATATCAAAAAGCATATTGAAAGATATGTTGAGCAATCGGAGAAAAATCAAGAAACCGGCGATTATATGATTTTGGGCGGGAATACTCCTCCCGATGGAAAATTCAAAATGTCAGATAAAATCTATTTTATCTCTGGATATGAATATGAACTTGTTTCTTGTAAAATGGTTTGCGATTGGTCAAAAGAAAGAGTTGAAAGAGCGGCTAAAGAGCTTACTATGGAACAATTCAAGCAAATTTTTAATGAAATTCCAACCGAGATTTTCAAATAAAGAAGGGAGATTTTAAGATGGATAATTCTGGATTCAATATTGCGGAAATGAATGATGAAACTTTGCAATATCTTCTTTCCGCTTGTGAAAAAGAAATGCAAGCAAGAAAGAATAAAGATAAAGAGAGAAAATGGAAGGCTGTCAGAACTGCTATTGCTGACTATGTAGAAACATATGGCGATATTGTTTGTTCCTTGGCATATGAGGATGACTTTAGAATAAATCTCCACAATATTGATTTTGATACCATCGGAGTTTTTGAAGAAAGAGATAATTACTAAAATAAAGAGGGCTTCGGCCCTCTTTTTATTTTCATTTTTATTAAACTTGGCGGGCCGGTCGCGGGCGACTCGGCCCGAATTTCCCCGATCGGACCATAGCGCAAAATTTTCATAGCAAGTTGGCCATAACGCAACTTAGTCTAGAATCTCCCGAAATTATACCATAATCCGATCGGTTTTCTATCTTACTCCGATCAGTCCAGCAATAGCGGCTTTCTCGTCCATTTTTTATAATAAAAAAATTCAAAATTGTCAAGTGTTCATAAGACTAATATTATCCCCTATACAGCTAACAATAGCAAAGATGTTGCTATGAAAAACAAATACCACCGAGAGATTTTTCTGCGGTACCGATCGGTTTAACGAGATTTTATAATAAAAATAGCTAGAAAATTCTACTTTTAACTAGGTAAACCGATCGGTCCGCAGGTTTTTCCTCTTGTTTTTCTCTTAATATAGCGAAAATTCTCTAAAAATCTAGCAAAAACGCACATTTTTCTAATAAAATTACTTAAAAATTAGCAAAATTTGCCTCATTTTCAGCAAATCTTCTTGATGTTCACCCTTTCTATACTTTTATAGATACAATTAAAAAGACTTATTCTCTAGCTAAGAATTTTCTAGTCGATGCCTCAATCAGAGAAGTTATTTTAGAATAAAAGATCTTTAAGCTAGGGCCGATCGGTTGCAATTTATAAAATAATATTATATAATATAAATATAAAAGGAAAGAAAAGAGGAATATATTCCATGGATTATACTAATATGATTAAATGTGCTCTTGATGGCGGTGCGTCTCTCGACGATATTGCTAAGGAGTTTACTGATGCTCTAAATGTCTTTAATAAGCAGAATCAGGTTCGGAAGGCTCGTCAGCAAGCTTTGGATGAAATTGAGTGCGACTTTCTAAATGCTGTTGATGATGAGCATCTTGATGCAGAGCATATCGGACAGCTTGCAGTTCTTATTTATGCTCCTTCTCACCCTGAGTGGGATGCTGATACTATCAATAAATATGCAGAGGCTATCACTGAGACTGCTCGTATTTCTGCCCGAATTGTCGGGATGAATAATATCAATGATGCACTTGCAGCGACAGAGGAAGAGCTTGATAAGATAATTGAGAAGGCGATTCAGGAGATGCGAAATGAATCGGTCTCCGTTTCCATCAAGAGCAACAATGATGAAGATGTGGTAGCTAAGTTCTTGAGAGGGCTTAGATAAAAGAGAGGTAGAGATACCTCTCTTTTTTTATTGCTATTAAACAAGAGGAAAGAAGTAGAAGAATCGCGGAAGCCTAGGTTTACGATCGTTTTGACGAGTGTTGTGATGGTTGTACCTAGACCCGATCGGCACCCAACTCTACTATTTCTCCAATTTTCTCTACTATTCTTCTAATTTTCTCCAATTTCACTTATATTCTCCCTATAGTCTATCCACTTTCTTATGGCTTCGCTTGTAATCTAACTCGAATCCTCATATAGATTCAATAATCCCTTTTCCTCTACCTCTATTAATCTCTCTTACCCTACCCATTACTCTTCTTCTTGACTTTTCCCTTTAATTTTTGATTCGATTTTTCTAAAACCTTCTTCCAGCTTTTCAATTCGATTTTCTAAATCATTTGCTCCCATCGTCCCATCTATACTTCCTTGAATATCCTCCCACCTCTGAAAATCTTCCATGGTTATCCTCCCTATCCATCGCTTTCTCACAAATACATGAAAAAGTCGCCGTTGTCTTTTCTTTGTTATCTTATATATGTTATATTTATGGTATTGTCAGAATACCATGAAATGGATTTTTATTTACTTTCATGGTATTGTCAGAATACCATGTCATAGTATTGTTGGAATACCATGAAATAAATCTTTCAATTAAAATCATGTATTTGTCAGAATACTATGAAATTTTCATAACTTTCCAACAAATACATGATTTCATAGGTTTCTCACAATACTATGAAATTTTCATGGTATTCTCAGAAATACATGAAAATTAAAACGAAAATTTTTCTCCGTTGGGAGCGACATAATTATATTTATCCTCGTCAATAATTTTAGGAACTTCGTAAAAATCGTAATACCCCTTCTTCTCAAGAGGAATCAAATACCCTTTTTCTACCAATCCTTCTATTGCATTTGTATATTTAGCTTTCTTTATACCCAACTCCCTCTCAATAATAGTAGGGCCAAAATCATAATCTGTCAACTTCTCTGACTAACTAGCAAAAAATATCCATAAAGAAAACTCACCATCACTAAGTTCTCTTCTCGCCGCAAATAAAGCATCCTTATTAATTCTAGCATATATATTATTAGTATTACAAGGCTCTTTATAAATATGACTTACTGTTCGCTAATTAGGACTTCTTCTTTTGTCTGCCATGGCAATCATCCTCCAATAGCGAACTTTGTCCCTTATATTTCTCAATCGCTTCTCTTAATTCCTAAGTATCTTCAAAAAGATAAACATTTAACCAAGGTTTCTAAGCATTTGGTGCTGTTCCAACAACCTTAAATCCCAACTCACATAGCTTTCTAGCTAACTTCAAAGTAAAAACCTTATAATTATTAGTCATTTTGTTTTCGTCTCCTTTAGTCGTTCGAATGGTTTTCTATATATTCTTTTACTGCTTTTCTAATTACTTGCGACATAGTTAAATCTCTATCCTTCGCAAACTCTTCTAAAGTCTTTTTTTCTTCCTCTGTTAATCTAACAGAAACAGTCGAATAATTCATATTATCACCTCTCTACTATATTTCACTTTTATTATACCATAATTTTTCTGCTTTGTCCTAAAATTTGTTAAACTTTTTTCTAAAAAAATAAACAATATAACAACTGCGGACTGGCAATTTTCTTGCCTAAAATTTTCCCGCATCCGTGAGAAATTATGACGATTCGTTGTATGCCCTCCCGCATCTGAAATTGTATATTTTATATGGTATTATATTTATATATAAAGGAGGTTAATGTAATGCTACCTATTATTCTACCTATTGCTTTCTGTATTATGCTGCTCATCTTTTTGCTCGCAGGTTGTGACAGCATTATCGAGTATATAGTATGCTCACTCTTTTCCATGTTTGGCTCTATATTTCTAACATTTCTATCACTCGTAGTATGCGTATTCATCATTGAATGTGCAAACCCCGAAACCTATTCAGCAGAAACTATCGCAACCTATGATATTATCGCACTAAGTGATAACTTTAGTTCAGAAGATGGACTTTGCTATTCGTTCCTATATCAAACGGATAAAGGCATCACTTCAAAGTCTATTAAAGCAGATAAAACTTACATTCAAGAAACTTCCGACGCTCCATATGCAACAGAAAACACTGTCCGCTTTAAAAATCCCGTCCTAAATGTTTTGTTTGGCTCTTGGTCTACAGAATATAATATCTATATTCCAGAAGGGTCATTTATCCAAGATGGATATGGCATTAGCCTTGAGTAAATAAAGACTCCCTTTTAAGGGAGTCTTTATTTTTTTATAAAAATATTATATAATATATATAGAAAGTAAGAAAGGAAGTAAAATCATGGAGATTAGTAAGCTAGTTGAGGCAAAAGGATATAAGAACTCTACTGTAAAAATTTGTGAGTTCCTTGGCTTCTCTGACACTGATCAGCTCAAAAGGGCTAAATTCTTTGCTATCCAAGAAACTTATAGTCCTATCCCGGTTCTCGGAATTAGTATAAATAATGGAGATCCGACTTGGCGGCTATGCGAAGTAAATAATGATGTGGATGAACTTTACTCTGTTGATGAAGGATATAAGATTTGTCTCAAAATTTGCAACGAGTACGGAGGCAATATCTATTATCAAAGTGACTTTCTTTCTTTGCTGAAAAGTGGGCATATTATTTATTGCCCCGATGAAAGTAAATATGAAATCAAACACATTACTTGCGCAGAAAAGATCTCTGATGGAGCCATTCTAATTCACGAATTCGACTCTATAGAGAAGAGGAAATAAATATGTCATTTCTTATCTATACAGGCTCCTTCGAGTTAGCGGCAAGAGAACTTGCTAAAACCCCAGAAGCGCAAGATGACTTTGACCTACAAGCTAAGATCTGCCGCAAATATGGAATTTTCCTAGAAAATATAACTGATGATGAAGTTGAAATGTTGTCCCGCATGGTTGAAGAATTTGCTAATTAAGAAAGGAAGAAATAACATGATTGGTGAAACTATTACTGTAAATGGAGTAAAGTGCCTCGTTCTTGACGAAATTAATGGTAATCCCTTCGTGATTGCCCTTGAGGTAGAAATTTATTCTGTTTTTGGAGACTCCAATAACTATAAAGAGAGTGGTTCGCGGAAGACCATTGAGTCTTGGTTTAAAAATACCGGTATCAAGGCTATCGCCCGTGATGTCGATCTCACCGCAATGGATGGATATAAAGGGTACGGCACACTAAATACTACTGTCGCGCCCCTTACTTTCGATGAATACCGAAAGTACAATCATATTCTGACTCCTCATATCAAGAATTCGTTCTGGTTGGTTACCCCTTGGGGAAGTCCCAAAAAGGATAATTGGGCCTCGACCTACGTTTGCGTTGTCAGCTTCGATGGATCTGCGACCTACAACGTCTACAACCACAGCATCGGGCTCGCGCCGGCTTTCATCCTCGACAAAAACCAGTATTTTAACAAGTCTCTTAATGATTTCACCAATGAGGAATTGATTGCCGAGCTTAACAAGAGATTGAAGGTGTAATTATGTATCTTCTCCCCTCTGCTCTTATTGACTCTATCTTAAATAAATATACTGAAAGAGTTAATTCTAAGTCTGGATATTATAAAATTCCATATGAATCGTGGAGACTTCTAAAGAAACTTGCTTCTTCAGATTTAATTTTTGAAGTTGAAACTAAGCTCAAAAACGGAGAAATCCACCTATGTTTGACTAGCGATTCCCTCCACTACGAGATCCCTGTTACCTACGGTTTTGTAAATGTTATGAAAGAAAGGTTGATTAAGATGACTGATACCAATTCCGCTTATCTCATGCCTGCGAAGAAGAAAACTGCGCTTAATATGAATTTTGATTTCGGCCCCATCAATGAAGGCGTGGCTATTTCTCCTTACGGCCTTGCTGTCCTCACCGCAGATTACCGTTGGCTGACCTACAATCCCGCAACCGCGCAGACTGTCGAAGTAACTGGTTTTACTTTTGATTTCAAGGGCATGATTTATAAAATCCCTGCTACCATTAAAGATATTTCCGCAGGTGATTTGATTATCCATCAAAAGAAACCCATGTATGTAACTGAAATTACCGATTCTAATATCGGAGTCGTAGATATTATCAATTCTGAGGTAAAGACCGTCATTCCTATCACCAATATGTTCGGCTTTAATTTCATCACCAAGATCGTATCTTTCCTCAATTTTGGTTCTTCTACTCCCACCGAGGAGCAGCCCTTCGGCAATATTATGCCTATTATCATGGCTAGCATGGTATTCAACGAGGATGAAGATTCTACCTTCGGCAACATGGATATGAGCAAGCTGATGATGATTTCTATGCTGTCCGGTAACTCCAATCCCTTTGGCAATATGTTCAATTTCAACCTCAATACTCAGAATAAGTAATTTAAAGAGGATGGTTTTCTGCCATCCTCTTTCTTCTTTTGATTTTTTATATATTTTATAATATAATATATACATAAAGAATAAGAAAGGAAGAGGATTGCCAATGACTGCTATTATTACTTGTTCCATTGAAGATGCAACTTTTGAGAGCCATTTTGCTATTGATAAGGAAACTCCCGAGTATATGATTGCGGATGAGGCATATCGACTTGCTATTCTATTCGCACAAACTCAGTTTATCGCAAGATTTGGTCGTCTTATCTCTGGATATGATTTTGGTGAATTTCTCAAAAAACTTGATTATGATTATAAAATCAAGGAGGGAGAATGATGAAAAATATTTTTATGGTCTATTAATTGGCAAAGAGCTTTCTTGAGGAAGCTCTTTTTCTTTTGCAAAAATTAAAAAATAATGATATAATAATTATAGAAAGTGGTTAAGGAGGTTTAAATTATGCCTGTTGCTCCTAGTTTTCAGTCCTATAAGCGTATCACTGAAGAGCCTTTTATTAAAAATGGCAAGTATTATGTAACTGTAGAACACCCAAATACCAAGAACCATCGAGATGTTCGTTGGTATTCTGAAGCTGAATTCGCCAAAGCGTATGGTAAGAAAATTGTAGATACTGATAAAGGGTATGACGGACTGAAGCACGCAAGAGGCTTTGATAACGGCCCTATCCTTGTAATTCGTGGTAATAAGGCTGCGGATGAAGACTGGTTGCGGGAATCCGTAGCTCGATATGCCGTAGGGATTGGTTGGTATATCGCTTCGACTGATACTTTTCCTGATGACGCTCCCGATCATCTAAAGTATCTCTTGCTCGGATGGGACGAATTTCGTGATGGGGATGACCGCCATATGAAGAAGCCTGCGGATCTGTCTACCCTGTTGGATAAGAAAGCAAGAGCAAAAGAGTGGGTGAAGATGAAATAAATACCTTATTAATCATTCTTGACACCTTTATGTCCGCATCATTCTTTGTTTTAGCTATTTTGGCCGATGAAAAAACTATTAAAGCATTGAGTAGTATCACAGCAGTTTGTTGGCTAATCAGTTGTATTCCTTACTATAATCGGAAAATTGGCAATCTGATTACCACTTTAGTTCAAGGAATCGGTTTGCAAAAAACAAAAAAATAAGTTATAATAATTATAGAAAGTGAGGAAGGAGATTTCTTGTAATGAGCGTTGATTATCGCACTGAAATAGTCTACGGAGTTCTTCTTGATAAGAATGAAATTGACATTCTTAATCAAAAGAATGATGAATTTCGGGATACAAATTGTAATTTTATTCACATAGCCGACTGTTATACCGATACCAGTGATATTGTCATCGGTGTTGAAATAGGCGGTGCTATCGAGGAAGGTACAGCCAGAAAGATTACGCTTCCTAAAATCATTCCCGAAATGGATAAAGTGGAAAATATTCTCCGTGAACTTGGCGTTACGCGAGAATTTGCATGGTATGCAGTTCATTGTGTCTCATAATCCAAGAAATTTTCTTGACTCTACTCAAAAAATATCATATAATATAAATACAATAAAACAAGAGAGGAATTGATTAATTTATGTCTAACACTGTAAAGAAGCCCACTAAGAAAGCCAATTATAATGCTATTTTGAGCATTCTGTCCGCCGCTGAGGGCGAGGGTCTCGTTCTCGAGTCCACAGAGATTACCTACGATAGTCTGCGCGAGTTCATTGAGCATGAGGTTGAGCTCCTTGATAATAAGGCTGCTGCTGCCGCTAAGAGAGCTGCTGCTAAGAAGGTCGAGGGAGATGCTCTTCGTGAGAAGATTTATGATGTTCTTACCGATGAGCCTATGACCATCAGCGATATTGTAAAGGCTCTGAACGACGAGGATATTTCTGCTCAGATGGTAACTGCACGTCTGACTCAGCTCGCTTCTCCTGAGGTTAACCGTGTTGTGAAGGAGACTGTGAATGTTCCTGCTTCTAGCGAGGGTGGAAAGAGCAAGAAGCTTTCTGCTTATCGCAGAATTGGCTAATTAAAACCTTTAGAAAGGTAGCTACGAAGAGTAGCTACCTTTCTTTTTATCCACATTTTAGTACAAATTGCAAAACCAGAAGGCCCTCCCGGAAAATTCATAATGTGGCATACCGCACATAATATAATAGCAATAACAATAGCAATAATAACCAGAAACATAGGTCAAACTCCTTTAACTTTTATTATATATTTATTATAACAAAGCAAAAGCACAATGTCAATTTGGCATTTTCTTCTCAAGATTGACGGGTTATTTATTATATGCTATAATAAATATATAATAAAGGAGGGTTGTTTAATGATATTTAGTTTAAATTATCATTCTGACAATAAGAAAAATGCTGGAGAGATCAGATGCCCTTATAATCAACTAGGAACTATTATTAAATTTATCAAAGAAAATCCAACAAAAAGATATAACATTATAATTCCAGATGATTTAGTTCAAATAGAATTAACAAGATTAATTGAACAAGTGGATATAGTAAAATCAATAGCATAGAATTACACAATTCAATGTGGAAATATCTTACAATTACGAGACTTAAAAGACATGGGGTATAACAGATATTTGCGTTTCCCTGTTACTGATTGGGAAACTTTTCAAGAATTGCGGGAAGCCGAGGTTAGTGACATCTATATAGATGGACCATTAGGGTTTCAAATGGATCTATTAGAGAAATATAAAGGAGATATAAAGATTAGGGTATCACCCACTATTTCTCCTAATGCCTCACTGTCCGCAGAAAGAAAACCAACGAGCTTCTTTATTCGCCCAGAAGATCTTAGCCTCTATTCTGCTATTGATGTAATAGATTTTAGTCAACCATCTAAAGACAAGGAAGATACATTATTTAGTATCTATACTAGAGGTTCTTTTAATTATGATATAAATCTTCTTATTGATGGATTACCTTCAAGAAATAATCTATTATTTAAGGAAGAATTTGGAAAAACTCGTTTAAACTGTAAACAAAAATGTAATATCCCAGGTCATCACTGTCACTACTGCGATACTTATTTCTCTGTTGCTTCTCGTCTAAACGAATTAGCTCAACTTAGTAAAAAGTAAAATTAGATTTTATTATTTTTATATATTATAATATAATTATAAAGATAATAAAAGGAGTGTTTCTAAAATGAAATGGTCAGAAATTCTCCCTCAAGACGCGTTGAATTTAAGTGTTCAACTTGAAAATTATGCTTTGGAAGAGCGTTCAAGAGGGAAAGTTTTATTTCCAGAGTAGGATAAAATTTTTCGAGCACTTAATCTCACGCGCCCTGAAGATGTAAAAGTTTGTATCGTTGGGCAAGATCCATATCATACTCCAGGCGCAGCCAACGGTCTGGCATTTTCTATTTCTGATGGAAGTCCAATTCAACCTTCTTTAAGAAATATTTTTAGCGAGCTTAATAGCGACTTAGGGCTGCCAATCCCGCAGTCAGGAGATTTAACGCCTTGGGCTGAACGAGGAGTATTACTCATTAATGCTAGTCTAACCGTTTATGAACATCAAGCTAATAGTTGTGTTAATTGGGGATGGAATAAGTTTACAACAGCAATATTAAAGGCTGCTACCCAGTTACCGCAGCCTATTGTTTTTATGCTATGGGGAGCTAATGCTCAGAATTTATTGAAGGATTTAAATTCTAGTCCTATGGTATGGGACGGTCCGGGAATAGCAAGAGAGAATTTAATTAAGAAAGCCTATATTTTATCCTCCCATCCAAGTCCCTTTAGTGTAAGTAAGCCATGTAAGGGAACTCCCTCGTTTAAAGGTAGTAAACCATTTTCAACAGCGAATAGTTTATTGCTTTCAATGGGAGGAGAACCTATTGACTGGACTCTATAAGATGGGAGATAAAGCATATAGATGATAGATTTAAGAGAATTAAAAAATGATTTTGAATCTATACTTGTTCATTCTCAGGATTACCCCTTTTATTTAAACTCGGAGAATTTGATTTCTCAATGGTTAGAGGCTAAAAGGGATATAATCAACCTTTTTGGTGGAGAGTTGGTATTAAGGAGTAAAGAACCAGTTAAGATTTTCTTAACAGAAGAACAGAGAGATAAAAGATTTGAAGAGTTCTTACAGGCTCTTGATGAAAACGGGATTCTAACAGAGGAATTTGAATTATTTTTGCGCGTTAATAAAGATGGATTCTTTGATAATAAAGTTATGTTACCTTATCCATCTTTTAATATTCCGTTAGGATCAAAGCTCTCAAAATCTTTCAAAAAGTTTCTTAATAGTAATGAGATTGTCAGATGGGCGCAAGACATAGCATCAAGATATATTCAAGAGAATAAAATAGAAGGATATTTATATTTATCTGTTCATCCTATTGATTTTCTTACTATATCAGAGAATAATGAAAATTGGTGGTCATGTCAATCTTTAGACGGGGATTATAGAAGTGGAAATTTAAGTTATTTAGTAGATAAGACTACAATAGTAGCATATCTATCAAATGGGAAACAGGAATATTTAAAATGTTTACCAAAAGGAATGACATGGAATAGCAAAAAATGGAGAATGTTAGTCCATACAGATGGAGAAAGAAATATCTACTACAATAGACAATATCCATATGAATCTAGAGATTTATTATCTAGTGTCCATAGTATGTTAGTTTCATTAATAAAAAATGAAATGACTGAACCGATTGATTATGGCTTTAAAGTAATCCAATCTCAATGGAGTAGCGGGATGCTTACATATAATCAGATCAACGCAGGTGGACGAACTTTTGACACTAGAGACGTGATTGATACAAATGACTATCTCGGTTATTCTGATTTAATTATCTCTAGTACATATGCTCCTATTATATCGGTGAGCGATGATAAATTTCATGAGTATGCTGAAAACATAAATAAAAGCAAAAAGATTGAAGAAGTGTTCTTTAATAATGCTTTTAAAATTAAAATTGGGGAACGACCAATTTGTCCATGTTGTGGAACCGAATACATTAAACGTGAAGATTCATTTCTTTGTGATTATTGTATTTCAGAAAAAGAGGCAGATGAGGACTTCTTTTTGACTTGTGATAGTTGTTATCGTAGAATATACGATGAAGATGAAATTTATTGGATGGATGGCAGACCATATTGTAAAAAGTGCCATAATTTAATGCAACAAGAGGATAGATTAATCGAGGAGGACGATGAATAATGGCTAAACGTGGAGATGCAGCTCGTCAAAATGTAATGGATATAATTTGCAAGGCTTTTGGAGAAGATTTTGTTGGAATTCAAGATAAGAAAATCTATGTGTGGGCACAAGATGGCGTAAATGGAGAGAAAATTCAATTTGCGGTTTCTATTACTATGCCAAAGACACCGATTGCGGGTGGTGGAGATAATGCGCCCTCTACATCAAGCTCAGGAGGGGCACCAGCAACTGAGTTTACTCCTACTGAGTTAGCTCCTGAAGATAAGGCCAAGATCGAAGAGCTAAAAAAGAGACTTGGAATTTTTGATTAAAAATTTTGGGTATGGGTAATTAAATTATTCAGTATAAAGTTTAATAATAGTACACTTCCCTCACTAAAGAGAGGCGTAAAGAAAAGACTTTAGATTTTACGCCTCTCTTGAAAATTAAAAAAAATTATTATATAATATATATAGAAAGTTAAGGAAAGGAAGTTCTGAGTTTGAAGATTTATCTCGACCTGGAAGCTAATTGCACCACCAATGAAGCAATTTCTATTGGTATGGTAACAGAGAATGGAGATACATTTTATAGTCTCATTCGTCCGCATACGAAACTTGACCATAATATAAAGGTTTTGACAGGAGTTTCTCAGGAAGATGCAGACCAGGCTCCTAGTCTTGAAGAAGCAATGTTAGGAGTTAGAGAGTTCCTTTCCTTTCTTGATGAAGAAAATACTTTCTATCACTACGGCAAGAGTGATAGGGGTTTTCTTAGAGCTTCTATGGGCTTTACGACTGATATGAAAGCTCTTACTACTCTGCAATACATTCACAATAGATGTGAAAATGTTGACAAAAGGGTGGCGTCTCATTTTCGCAGGGATGCGATTGGTCTTAGGTCTGCGTATCTGACCATGAAACTTTCTTCTGAGGATCCAATTCAGAATCATAATGCTTTAGAAGATGCCTGGATGTTGAAATACGTTTGGGAAAATATTGATGGATACACTCTTCCTGATGGGATTGAGCCGGTAAAAGTACCTAAGGTCAAGATGTCTTATGGTAAAAGCAAGGCTAATCCTGCAAGCCCGGAAGAGCTGATGAATCGCAGACTGACGGCGAAACAGCCGCGTTCCCGCAGAAATGAAGCGATTAGGAATTGTCCTGCTATTGATGACGATAAGTATAAGATTGCGGGAGTGGCGATTAAGGGTGAGCGTGAAATTCCCTTTAAAGAGATTTATGAAGTAAAAGGGTTCGTTCATGTGGGCAGATTTAAAACTGCGGCCCAGGTTCTTCATGCTCTTGATGTTATTTACGCGGCCATGGAGACCGGTAAAGGTAATCCAGATACCAAAGGCTGGATTTTTAAGAAAGTTGAAAAACAATAAAAAATATTGTATAATATTTATGTGAGTTGTTCTGTTGCAGCAGAACTTATAAGCCGCAAGTGAGGGCTTTATACTCACTTTTATATCCCGCGGTAGCTCAACGGTAGAGCAGCCGGCTTATACCCGGTATTAGCGCCAGATTAGCGTGAGGTTTGGGGTTCGAATCCCTGGCGCGGGACCATAGGCGTAACGCTGCACGCCCTCGAAAGAGGTATCACAGAAGGCACATATAGCAAAGTTATTTTCCGAATAGTCTAATGGTTGGACGTTTTAATTGAAATAAAAAGTTATGGGTTCGAATCCCATTTTGGAAGCCATCTAGTGCCTTGAAATTATTTGAAAAACTTTTATAAATATGATATAATATTTATAGAAAGTGAGAGAGGAAGTTGTTTATGGATAAGAAATTATATCTGGCGCAACTCGCCGCTAAGGCTATGTCCTGTTACAGCGATGAAGATGTAGTTTGTGATAGCCTTTGGCTTATGAATGGCGGCATTGGTGGGCCAGAGGAACAGTGGGAAAACTTTCTCAAGGTTTTTAAGGATACCTTTGGTATTTCCTATGATGAAGCTAAACAACTGAATCTTTTTGAAAAACAATAAAAAATATGTTATAATATTTATATAAGGCAGATACAGCAAATTATTTACAAATAAAACGCTTATTTTGGTTTAAGAAAGTTTATTTATTCTGCCTTGAGCTTGGGTCGGTAGCTCAGAAAAATTTTTGGGTAAAGTGAGCTAAAGATAATTCACTAATTCTTATATATTATATAAAGGAGAGTGAATTGTTATGCCGACAGCGTTGGATTTAACTGGACAAAAATTTGGAGCATTAACAGCAGTTTCAAAAGCTCCAAGTAGAAGTGGTAAAACATATTGGCTATGTAGATGTGAATGTGGGAACGAGAAAGAAGTTTAGACAGGTCATTTAACTTCTGGAGCTATTTAGAGCTGCGGATGTAAGTAGCATTTAAAGAAAAATAGTGGAAAAAATGTAGTTAATTTTAGAAAACGAATTAAGCTAGCATTGGTGGAAGGTTTTTCTCATAAATGCTCTTACTGCGGATTGCGGGATGCACCTCAGTTATACGACTTTCATCACGTTGACCCATCTACAAAAAGTTTTGGTATCGCAAATTCTTCTACTACAAGAAGTAAATAGGCTTATGCAGATGAAGCAAAAAAGTGTATAATGCTATGTGCTAATTGTCACAGAAGAATTGAAAATGGTCTAATTTCTTTAGATGATTTTACGCCAATCTTATTTGATGAAGAGAAGTATTTCAAAACTCTTGAGGATTTGATTTCATAATCCTCAATATGGATCGCTAGTTCATCGGTAGAACGCAAGGCTGTTAACCTTGATAGCATGGTTCAACTCCATGGCGATCCGCCAGAGTCAAGTTTGTGAGTAGCGTCGTGACTTTAACCCTAAACTCTCAATTCGTCCACTGCGAAGGAAAATAAAAGGCTGGCCCAATAGAGCGACGGGTGGTTCTGAAACAAATAGTTGCTCTTTTATGTTCTCGTGGCGCAATAGGCAGACGCGCGTGGCTTAGAACCACGATGTTGCGAGTTCGACTCTCGCCGAGAACACCAAAGAAGAGTCGCGAAAGGATCTGTCCAGAAAAAATTTGTATCACAAGAACTTCCGGTGTAGCTCAGTTTAACCGTCTGGCCGGCTCTTCTATTTATATGCACCTGTGGTGGAATTGGCAGACACGACAGCTTGAGGGGCTGTTATTCGAAAGAGTGTGCAGGTTCGAGTCCTGTCAGGTGCACCATGGTTTCTACTGATTTTCCATGACCAATAAGTCAGAAGTGTGATATATGCGAACGACGAGGCGCAAAGCGCACGGGGTGCGTACGACCCTTCCTCGCCTTATTTGGTGGCGTAGTTCAGTAGGCTAGAACGTCGGCCTGTCACGCCGAAGGTCACGGGTTCAAACCCCGTCGTCATCGCCAATTTGAAAAACAATAAAAAATATTGTATAATATTTATACAAGGTTGAGAAAGAACAAGGTATCGCAAGTCGTATATAGGCAGCGATAGCGCGCAAGTGAACCAGCAATGCGGTGTCCCTTCGGGTTGATGCCTGGCACATTGGATTGTAGTAGCCGATAAATTAGAGCGTAGTTCTCCTTGATTGACACGACCAATCATCTTAACTATAGTATGGGGCATTAGCTCAGTTGGGAGAGCGCCTGCCTTGCAAGCAGGAGGTCACGAGTTCGACCCTCGTATGTTCCACCATAGGTATCTACTAACAATTATACATATGATACCATCTAATGATTACAGGTTTTTATTGATTTCATTGCCATAAAACAATAGGGCATTACCTATTTCCGCCCTCAATAGAAATAGGTGGTTTTCAGTGACGCCGCTGTTCACCAACTGGAAGAAAAGTTAGTATCTTAATAAAGTAGATGATAGAGATAAGATACTAAAAGTGCGTACTTGGCCCGGTAGTCAAGTGGTAAAGACGCTGGCCTTTCACGCCAGAAGCACGGGTTCGAATCCCGTCCGGGTCACCATAAATCAATAGGAAAAGGAGATAAATCTTATTATGAAGAATGTTCACGGGAAGTTCAATTCTTTTGTCGCACTCGGTCAGGCCCTCGGTATTAAGTGTACGGTTGAAGCTGAGAAGGTACATAAGTGCCCTAATTGCGGGAATGAGCTTCGCAAGGTTGGTAACACAAATGTTTATGTTTGTGATTACGGAACTCTTGAGGATACAGATTTGAAGGGAACTCCCGTGCAGGTGCTCACAAAGTGTGGCACTATTGAGATTGACAATACTTAAATAAGTGGAGACCTAAGCAAGTCGATAAACTGCTTGTTATATGGCGCCTTCCTCTAAATGGCATAGGAAGCCGGAACCTCACTCCGGCAATATGAGTTCGAATCTCATAGGCGTCACCAGACGTATGGACTCCACGGCTCAACGGAGAAAACGGGTCTTTCTTGTGCGTAGAGTATGGTACGGCAAGAATATAATTATTAATTGGCACGCCCTTGCTTTATAAAGTGAAACGGTTCCGGCTGATACATCCAGCGGAGGGGCGCAAGAGTACCGTGACTATTAGAGTTATTTCAAAATGTGAAGTATGTGAGGCGTGGGCCAGGAGTGGCAATGCAGACCAACTTAGAAGCGTCTAGGCATTGAGTAACAGAAATATATTTTGATTATAGCTCTAATAGTTGTATATCGCAGAGAGGGTGTTGGTTCCCTGTCGAGTCTCATAAACTCGATTACGTGAGTTCGATTCTCACCTCTGCACCCATAAAAGACTGACACATTGGGAACCTATTTCTGAGACGCTTACGAGCCTCTCAAGTGCGATAATAGGCTGTCAGAAGGGCACTACCATTTTAAATATTCGACAAGGAGGTAATAAAATGATGGATATTGATGATTTCATTTTCGCAGAAACAGAAGTTATCCCAAGCAATAGGTAAGATAACTTATATGTTCAATGCGGCCACCGAGAGGTGTTGGTTCCAAGCCCATGAAACGCAGAGGAAACATATTTGGAGGGGTGGCAGAGTGGTTGAATGCAAGGGATTGCTAATCCCTCGGCCATAGAAATGTGACCCGGAGGTTCGAATCCTCTCCCCTTCGCCAATCGCCAATCGGGACAGACACTGTTGTATATGCCGGCCGCATATAAACGAGGCGATTTGTGTTAATAGCGAAAACCGACTAAGCTATTCCGTTCGCTTGCGGCGATAATACAAGCAACTTAATAAGTCCGACAAGTTTGGTGGTACTGCTGCGGACGCCAAGAGGGACAGGGGGCCAAAACCACAAGACAGAGGAATGGGTTCGATTCCCATGCGGCCGGCGATTAGGCTGGCGGTTGGTGTATAGTGTGGAAACGAGCATACTGTCAATCTTCTTTAACCTGGGCCGAGGTTTATATCGGCTATTATATGCTGGATTAGCTCAATAGGTAGAGCAATCGCCTTGTAAGCGATAGGTTAAGAGTTCGAGTCTCTTATCCAGCTCCAGCCTCGGCAGAGGCGTTTAAACGCGGCAATGGAGTGATTCCTCCTACCTGTAAGATATTGTGGCCGCTTTATCAAGCAGTCCGTATGGTAAACCGAGTCGGATAGGGTTGGATAGGGCGCAGAGAATTGTACCGCCAATTCCGAGTGCAAAGGCCGGAGGCCAATACCTGATATTAAAATCTATTGCCAATATGTTGTGCGTAGCTTAACTGGTAGAGCATCAGATTGTGACTCTGAAAGGTGCGAGTTCAAACCTCGTCGTACACCCCATAGACCTATTCAGCAATCTTAATATATTTTTGATAATATATGGCCAAAGGGGGTCTAGTAAAATGGATTTAAAAACTATAAAGCGAGTTCAAAAGAAATCTCCAGAGGAGTTGCAAGAATATCTCCATTTTAAACGGAGAGGCTCTATAACAAGGGCAAAGAAAGGAAAGGGTTCCTTTAATAGAAAACTCAAGCACAAAAATCTTTTTGAAATTTTTTAATATTTATTATATAATATATATAGAAAGTTAAGGAAAGGATGTTTGAGTTTTAATGATTATTGCTTCTGCAATTAAATTTTTTCCCCATTTCGGCGAATACCCCGTGATTATTTGCGGGAAGCGCCATGCAGATTGCTTTGAGGAGGCATATCAAATGGGGTATGAGTGGGATAAAGAAGATTTAGTTCAGGGATTCTTGACTGATGATTCTAGGTTCCTTGATAGGTACGATGCAAAGCATGAGGCCCGCAAATGTAGGCAGTTAATTGTTGACGACGATAAGTATCGAGAGCTTTTCAGCGAAGATATGTGGCCTGAAGAGGGTTAAGGTTGGCTACAGAGCCTATAAACCCTGTAGTGCGCGAGTACGAGAGAAGGACGCGCCAGAAAAATATTCTTTTCCTTTCGGGTTGGCGAAACATCCAACCAAAATGCGTGTGTAGCTCAGCAGGCTAGAGCACCTGCCTTTTAAGCAGGGAGTCGCGAGTTCGAATCTCGCCACACGCACCACTATACTCTCGCTTTGCGTAGAGGTGACTTTTAGAGGACGGTTACTGCTTCTTTGACAGGGTTTCAAGATGTAAACTCTAAGAGCAGAAGCGGCGCACAGGCTTTGTGGTTCCTATGGGCGTGAAAGTATGAGGAACACCTCTTATGATGGGTTTGGTGGTTCGATCCTGTTGTAAGGGAAAAACCACCACTAATATGCAGGATTAGTGTCAGCGGCTAGCACGTCTGCCTTCCAAGCAGAAAGGGCCGGTTCGAATCCGGTATCTTGCTCCATTTCTGCAATATTGCGGAAAACTCTTTCTCGGAGAAGTATAGAGAGAAGCCATGCCATCCTTTGGCAGAAAGGTTGAAGGTATTGCCGGGTGTCAAAAAACCTTAATGTTAGCGGACATAACGCTAGGCTGTTGTCGAGGTATGCCTAAAGGCCTCAGACTGAGGAAGTGGTTCTCCTCAATGCGGGTGACGCCGAAACGAACCAACTGAGAGTTGAGGGAATGGTTGAAGAGGAGCTCTAAGCAGAGGAAGATAAGATTGTGGTGCCATTCGTGGTTACTTAACGAGCTGTGTAAACTCTCTTTATCTACTTCGGTAGTTCAGCTGGCTAGAATCCTCGACTGATAATCGAGAGGTCGTGAGTTCAAGTCTCACCCGGAGTACCAGAATTCGGTTCTCTTTTCTATGATGAATTTGTTTGGTTCTCTTTTCATCCAGTTTGCGGTCTGGTCAAAACCGTATTATATAAGGCGGTCGGTTAATGGTAAACCAATGGTCTCCAAAACCATGACTGTAGGTTCGAATCCTACCCGTCTTGCCAGTATAAAGGAGGTTGATAAAAATGGTAATGGATATTAACATCAAGAGTGCCAATGATGTTGAACGTCTAAATACCGTAGCGAGTAAAACTCCAGATGTGCTTTGGGTTCATTCTAACGATGGTATGATTATGGTTGATGCTCGCAGTCTCCTTGGTTTGTTTGCCTTGATTGGCAAACCATGCAAGTTAGTTGCAGAAGATAGTACAGATTATAAAGTGCTTGCCAAGGTGGCAAAGAAGGCCGGGGTAGCTTGACCCCACTATTTGCCCCAGTAGCTCAGTTGGAAAGAGCACGCGCCTTCTAAGCGCGGCGTCAGGGGTTCGAGTCCCTTCTGGGGTACCATTTCCGTTAGTTTAAAAGTGGAAAACACAAGAGCGCGCGTCTTGTTTGCGAGTTGAGCATCGCCTCGCACGGAAAGCCTATGGGTCGTTAGCTTAACAGGTAGAGCGGTAGGTTGAAGCCCTACAGAATGAGGTTCGAGTCCTCGACGACCCACCAGTCCGCAAGGACAAATTTCTTGAAGTGTTTATGTATCTCTCCTCTTGCGCTATGGTCTTCCTTTTTTTCTATAACCTCATAACCTCAAAGCAAGAGGAGCCTACATGGGGCCGTAATGGTTTCGACGGGGCATTGAGAAATTAAAGTTCACGGGTATGGTATCGCCTAAAGAGCCAAACAAAATTAACTGACAACGATTATTTCGAGAATTATCTTGCGGCTTGAGCTAAGCTCGCCGCTTAACCCTTGAGTTTCTTTGTTTACTCTCTTAAACAAAGTGGTGGAGGTATAAACCAGTACGCTTAACGGAGTGAGGTTGTTAAAGCCCATCCCACTTAATGGATAAAATTTAACTATCGTGTAAGTAAACTTTGATTATGTAGGTGTTTCGGACGCGGGTTCGACTCCCGCCGGCTCCACCATCTAAGAAAAGGAAAGGATATATTTATGTACTTCTATAGTGTAAAGATTTAGGCAGTTACCTCTAAAAATAGAGAAATTCAGCGAAGCGTTATTGCGATGGCGGCTTTTCCTTGGGAAGCAATGAAGAAAGTCTCTGATGTCTTTTCTGAAACGATAGTTGATGGAAAGCCACTGACTGTGATAAATGTTTCAGCTGAAAGGGATGAGGGCTATGAGTGTATAATTATAAGCGATATTCTTTATGAGGATGCTGGATATAAGATGGAGAACGACTAAATGGAGATTGAAAGAAAGTGGATTCTTAATCGAGTTCCTACTGAATTTAAGCAAATCGTTCATACTCAGACCGAACAGCTTTATCTTTCAACAAGCCCTGAAGTGCGATTGAGACATAATCCCGCAAGCCCATATCCATTTAGATTAACTATTAAAGGAGAAGGAACTCTAACAAGAGAAGAGATTCAAGAGGAAGTTTCCGAAGATTTCTTTAATGAAGTGAAAAAGTTCGTAGGAAAGCCTCCTATTAAGAAAGATTATTATATCTTTAATTGCGGCGGATACCCTTTAGAAGTTTCAATCGTGGATGATGGAGCTTTTATCTATGCGGAGATTGAGTTCGAAACCGAGGAGCAGGCCCGCAATTATCAACTTCCTATTGATGATGCTGTTGAAGTAACAGATAATCCAGAATATAAAATGAAAAATTATTGGTTGCGTACTCGCAACTAAAGTTTAGGCTCATTCAGCAATTATCGCCTTGATGGGGCATCTGACAGTTAATCAGACTTTACATAGAGCCTAGTTATTTGCGCCAGTAGCATAATGGAAAGTGCACAAGGCTACGGACCTTGGCTAGTGGGAGTTCGAATCTTCTCTGGCGTACCATATGCAGAGGTGGCCGAGTCTGGTTTATGGCACCTGCCTAGAAAGCAGGCGGTCGAAAGGCCCGTGGGTTCAAATCCTACCCTCTGCGCCACATTGGTATCTTGCATACAAGTCCGAAAGGCAGTAAGAATAAATCGTAGGGCCTTAAATCCGAGCCAATAATAGGAAAGCTATATTCCGAGATACCCTTCGAGGATTGGAGCAACGAAGGTAAAAATAAAGTCCCCAAGATGTTTTCCGGTATCAGTACACAACCGGCATAGAGCAGAAGGGTTCAGGGTCGGTGCCTCATATAGCATTAGAGGAAACGGTAAGGACCAGGCATGGAAATCTGCGGAAGTGCGAGAAACCCCGAATATCTGGGTGTAAGTCAACTGGTAGACGGCGTGATTTGGGTTCACGAGGCTTGTGGGTTCGAGTCCCACCACTCAGACCATCTCGCTTAGAGCGAGAATATGTATCACTCCTTTCCTATAAAGGCTCAATACAGCAAACAAATGTATATGTAATACTTGGGAAAACCAAATAGTTCTATTACTATTAAGTTTTATGCTATGAAATGCTTCTATGTGCAAAGGGAAGTTAAGAAGTATGGAGCTATGCAACAAGCCCTTTTGAGCCTAGATTGAAAAACTTTTGAAAAATTAAAAAATAAATGATATAATATATATAGAAAGTTAAGGAAAGGATGTTTCAAATGAAGAATTTTGTTGGCATGGGTCAGTTTTATCGGGCTAATCCTTATGGTTTAGTTAAGACCGTTTGTCGCGGTTTTGATGCTAACTCTGGTGATGCAATGATTGCTTATGTTCAAGTAGGCAAAGGTGGCTGTGCAAGCGAAGTTTTTTTCATGCTCGAGGATGAATTTAGAAACATCTTTCTAAATTAAATGCCCGGTTAGCTCAGCTTGGTAGAGCATATCCCTTACAAGGATGGGGTCGGCGGTTCGAACCCGTCACCGGGCACCACTTAATAAGGAGATAATTATGGACTTTGTTGTTGGAGTTCTTAGCTTTTTTGAGAATGAGATTGAATTAGAGAAAATTTCTGCCGAATCAGAAAAAGAAGCTCTAATGAAACATTCTCTTTTGAATGGATATATCGTTGATAAAAATGCTTCATTGGAAGAGATTTATCAAGATTTATCTGGAAGTGATATGGTAGCGAGTGTAATTAAGATATAAAGTAGTCTTTTAAAGACGCATACAGCAATTCTTCTATTAAGAAGATACAGGTTCAAATCCTGTAAAAGCCCATTGGCTTTTTGGCGGAATGGTTCACGCAACTGTCTGATAAACAGTCTTTTCTTTAATGCGTCTTGTATTTATAGCCGGTTGGCGTAATGGTAACGTAGGGGACTTTGACTCCTTTGTTAGAGGTTCGACTCCTCTACCGGCTGCCACTGTACCTTGAAAATAGAATAACTTAGATATGGCTATAATGCAACTCAGTGAAGACACAACGTCATGTGGCTGAGAAACCCAATCCGAGCTTAGGCTGGGAGAATCGGATAATGGAGGATACCCCAACCATCCGTAATGGGCTTTAATGGTGACATTAGAGTTCTCGTGGTCGAATGACCGGCTCCTAGGAGGGTTGTGCTGACATAATCGCATCTAAAAACACTGTCTTATCGCTCTCGCAATAGACGCCCCTGTGGGGAATAATCCAAGTTAGGTTAAAGTGTGGCAACTTTGGCAATCCTTGGAAATGCCAACAAGAGAGTTTGCACTTGAACCAGAGAAATCTGGGTATAAGATAAGGTCATGATCTGAGTAGCCCAAATGTGCAAAGACTTTGATGATTAGATAATAAGATATTGCTTGTTCTAAAATCAAATTTCTGAATGACGGGTGAAAGGTAAGGGTAATCAATCCCTTTTGAGAAATGGAACAAAAGTTCTGGGGCAAGAAGTTAGAGGTCGCTCCTCGAAGCTCAGACTTGTCTCCTCAATGGTTGAATATAGATGAAGATTAAACAGTTGGTAGGGCGAAGGCCCGCATTATAGTTATATCTAAGTTATTCTATTTTCTTTATACCGCTTTAGTGTAGCGGTCTGCACGCTTGGCTCTGAACCAAGAGGTCTTCGTTCAACACGAAGAAGCGGTGCCAGTAATAGAAGCAATACGTATAGAAATCGTAAATAAGACTTCTATTGTCAGGATGTAGGATTGAAAGCGTCCACCATTTAAAGAGTGGCGAGTAGACCTGCAGGACTCGCCTTTGGCGTAGTAGCACACTGACAAGGTTCACGATTAACCTTAACCAAAATCGTTTTTAATACGGGGAGTTAGCTCAGTAGGTAGAGCGCGTTAATAGTTTGGTCTTGTCAAAGACCGTAACAGCAATTTTACTACTTGCTTATGGTGCACGATGCCGCAGGTTCGAGTCCTGCACTCCCCACCGAATATGCCGAAGATACTTTCATCCGTCGGGGAAGAAGAAGAGAAAGGTGAGAAGCACAACTCAGCATAAAAATGTGCATTATGCGGGAGTGGCGGAACCGGTAGACGCCACGGACTTAAAATCCGTTGAGCTTGGCTCGTGAGGGTTCGAATCCCTTCTCCCGCACCACTAATAGCGCCATGGTTAATGGTTCAAATTCTGCCAGCAAATAAACAATAGAAGTCCCGCATGGGGAAGGCGTTCTAATAGGATGTTCGGCGCTTTTATATATGGGTCAGTAAAGTGATAAAGTAGACACCCCGGTCTGTAAAACCGGTGCTTTCGAGCTCGAGTGGGTGCGATTCCCTCCTGGCCCACCAAACCAAACAATAGGAAAGGAAGTATGTAATGAATATTGTTCATACAGGAAACCGTTTCCAAATATATGGGGATGATGTAAAAACTTATAAGGAGTTGCCTGCGGGTACATATTCGATTGGCTTCCATCCTCAAATGGGAATTTGGCTTCAGTTGCATAATAACCTTCAGGTAAAAGAAGAAAAGGTTTACGGTTCGCATGAAAGAAAAGTAGAAAAGGTTTTTAATTCTTTTGGGAAAGCCGAAAGAAACTTTGGTATAATTCTTTCTGGTAAGAAAGGTATTGGTAAATCTCTTTTTGCTCGCATGATTGCGGAAGCCGCGATTAAGCGAGATATGCCGGTGATTATAGTCGATTGTCCAATCCCAGGAATTAGCAACTTTCTAAGTTCTATTGAGCAGGAAGTAGTTATCATCTTCGACGAGTTTGAAAAGACTTTCGCAAGAAATGATGACGGGGATCCGCAGGTAGAGCTTTTAAGTTTGTTTGACGGCGTTGATGATGGGAAGAAACTTTTCGTTATCACGTGCAACGATACTAAGAGATTGAACGAGTTCCTCATTAACAGACCTGGTCGTTTCCATTATCATTTTGAAATTGGATGCCCAACCGCAGATGAAGTAAGAGATTATATGATTGATGCGGTAGGAACTGGGTTTCAAGAAGAGATTGAAAAGGTAATTAAGCTATCACAGATCGCAGATATTACCTATGACAGCCTGAGGGCTATTGCTTTTGATTTGAAGCAGGGATACCCTCTTGAGGAAACTCTGATGGATTTGAATATCAACTATGAAAGAAATTCTGTCTTTGATATTAGTGTTCGACTAACCAATGGTTGGGCTATGACAGTGTATGGCTATTCTCTTAACCTCTATGAGAAAGAAGAGCAGCGAATTAGATTTAGAAAAGATAAGAATGATTTTATTCTTGTTTTTTCTCCAAGCAATATCAAATCAGTGAATGGCACTCTAACTCTTATGGGAATGGATGCTGAGATTTGTTGTGACTTCGATACTTTCGATTTGAATTATCCATCTGAGGAAGAGAGAGAAAGAGCGAGAAAAGAATTTAACGAGAACGTGAGAGTTGAAGGAGTAACCTTTACTAAAGTTACATTCTATAATGTCAACAAATATGTTGATATTTAATATAAAGACCTAAGCAAGTCTTAAAACTGCTTTTATATTGCAGACAGGACAAACGGTTAAGTCGCAGCCCTCATAAGGCTTGAGGAATGGGTCCAACTCCCATGTCTGCAACCATCCACTGTTGCAGCGGTGTTTATATATATTTCATTTATAAATGTAATATGTATGATTGGAGTTCTGCAAAATTCCAATCCCCTAGAGGGGCTACCTATTTGGTAGCCCCTCTTTTCTGTTAACCTCGTCCTGCTCCGAGTTTCCGATTGCGCATGCCCACCAAATTTTTCTTTCAAAAATATGCTTTGGACAATTTATGTAAAACCTTTTGTCATTATTGTTATATAGTATAAAGAGAGATAATTTTCTCTACTCTTTAAAGAAAGGAGAATAAGTATGATTACTGTTGGTAAGAATGTAGATAATAAAGTCTTATACGGCACAGTTCATTTTTTGTGCGACTACCAAAGTGACGTTGCTAATCTCCCTACTAATCGTAAGCCAGGTAGCTCAGCCTATGTAATTGAAAATGGGAATAGATACATCTTCAATTCTAATCATGAATGGATATTGTAGCCTTCTAGTGGAGGCGGAGATCAACCCCTTCCGCCAGAAGATACAACCATTATTTATGATGGCGGATTAATTGGCTAAGGGAGGGAGTGACTTTGGCAGAAGTTGTTTATAAGACAATATTTCAACTTAAAAGAGGAACTGCGCAAAAATGGGCAGAACTAAATCCAGTCCTTCGTGAAGGTGAACCAGGATTTGAGTTAGATACCGGAAAGTTAAAAATAGGAAATGGAACAACTGCTTGGAAAGAATTAAATTATATAAATAATAACTTAATTAGTATAGATGTAGACAACAAGTCAATTATTATTGATGGGATAGGACAAATCTCATTAAAAGGATTTGAGGAAGCGCAAACTGGTCAATCTATTAGAAAGAATGACGAGGGAGTGCTAGAATGGTATACACCTATATCAGAAGAAGAATTAGATTAGCTAATAAAAGTTATTTCTATTGGCGATGTAGATCTTCCAGTCCAAGATAATAGGGTTGTTATTCCTGCTGGTACAAATGAGAGTCTAGGTTTAATAAAAGGAAGCAATTTAGACAATTAGATTAAAATACTTTTGGATGGAACTGGAGAAGTTAATTCTATTGGAGTTGATAAGATTGTAAATGTTGATGATTTCACTTTAATATTAAATTGTGGAACAGCATCAGATTAAAATAAGGAGGCATAAAAATGGCCAATGAACTGAAAACTAGAATACAGCTTCGACATGACACAGATGCAAATTGGCAATTAGTAAAAGATACCCTTGTACCTCTTATTGGCGAGGCCTGTCTAACAACAGATGGCCCTGATAAGGGCAAGGTAAAATATGGTGATGGAGAGAGTACATGGGGCCAATTAGAATACTCTGGAGGAAAAGATATAGTTGAAGTCGATTCATCTATTGTTAAGTTTGATGATGATTTTACCTTTACTTATGCTTTTGGTAAATATACTCCTGGCGGAGATGGTTCCGTAAATGTGCCAGCAACAGGAAAAACTTTAGATCAGTTATTACTAGATGCTTTCGCCGAAGAGAAAAACCCAACTATCGTACAACCCTCAGTTAGTGTATCTTCTGGAGAGATGAAAGCATATGAGGCTGGTACTAATGTAACTCCAAAATATACAGCCACCTTGAATAAAGGCTCTTATCAGTACGGTCCAGATACAGGAATTACTGCAAGCAGTTGGAACGTTCAATTTAATGAAGAATCAAAAACTGAAGCTAGCGGCACATTCTCTGAAATTCAAGTAACTGATTCTACAAATCTAAAGATTACAGCAACAGCTACCTATGCTGATGGAGCTATTCCTGTGACTAATTTAGGTTCAGAATATGTAGATGGACAAATTAAGGCAGGATCAAAAGCTAATAGCACAGGAGCTATTACTGGATACCGTTAGATCTTCTACGGAATTAATGATTCAACAGATGCTCTAACTAGCGCGATTATTCGTTCTCTTACTTCTAGCAATAAAGCAGCAGCCGCAATGACTATCAATAGCATTAAGGCTCAAGAAGGAACAAAGAGAATTATTATTGCTGTACCTCAATCTTCCGGACTTAAAGTAACCGCAGCGAATATTACTTCAAGTCTAAATGCTGACGTAACTTCTAGTTATGTAAAACAATCCGAGCCAGTACAGGTAGAAGGAGCAAATGGATTCACCGCAGTTCCTTACGATGTATTTGTATATCAACCTGCATCTATTGATCCAACCGAAGATCATAAAGTTGTAATTGGAAAGTAAGGAAGGAGGAATAACTAATGGCAGTAATTAATAAAGAAATTGCTTATATGGCGTTGCCTCTGAGTATTCGTAGAGGAAATCCATTCCCCATTGATGAATATTCAGTATGGTACGACATGGAAGAATTAACCAATTATGCTAAAACCAGCCCAGTTGCATACGTTGGTCAAGTAGTAACTTTAGTTAAAGAATCCGAAAATACTGTTGAAGCATATATGATTCAAAATGCGGCGGGCACCCTGATGAAATTGGCTTCAACCACAGCTTCTGGCGATTTAACTGAAGATGTTTAGGAACTACAAGGTAAAGTTTCTGCATTAGAAAGTTCTGTTGGAACAAAAGAAGAAGAAAGTTCAATAACAGCATCTAATCTTTGGGCAGCCATTGAAGAAGTAAAAGCCGCTTATGAGAGTGCAGACACCGCGATCAATAATAAATTTAATGATTATTATACTAAGACCGAGGCCGATTCTAAGATTGACTCTAAGATCGCTACCGCGATTAGTTCTACTTATAAGCCAGCAGGTTCAACAATGTTTAGCTTCCTTCCATCTGTAGGTGTGGATCAAGAGGGTAAAGTATATAATATCATCGACGAGTTTACTACTACAGAAGATTTCATAGAAGGGGCTGGAAATCAATATCCCGCAGGAACAAACATTGTATGTATTGACTCTGATGATGCCGGCACTTATAAATGGGATGTTCTCGCTGGCTTTGTTGACCTAAGTGAATACGAAACTACTTCTGATGTAACTACTAAATTAGCATAGAAAGTAGATAAAGTAGAAGGATCTTCTCTAGTCGAAGACGCTTTAATTACTAAACTTAGAGGTTTAGCTGAGATTAAGGGCGTTAGCGAAGAATTTGAAATCGGCGAGGAAGATAATGTTCTTAGTATACAAGCTATTAGTCAGGAAAAAATTACAGGACTTCCCGCAGCACTCGCAGAAAAAATTAAGGGCGTAACTCTAGGTAATACTCCACTTGAAGTTAGCGAAGGCGTTGTAACTATTCCTATTGCTACTGCGGAAGCTATTGGCGTAGTAAAAAGCTCTGCTACGGAGAATGGGGTAAACGTTAATAGTGACGGAACTATGACTGTAAACAATATAAACCTAAGTAAGATTACATAGACTCCTGGTACAGAGCTTATCCTAAACGGTGGAGATGCTACTGTTAGTGAATAATAAAAATCAACTTGGAGGAAAATAATTATGTCTACTACTTTTAATACAAGAATTTAGTTAAAATATGATACCTATGAAAATTGGAACACCAATAATCCAACTCTTCTAAAAGGAGAAATGGCCGTTGTTGAAGTTCCAGTTGAAACAGGTGTAGCTCAAAACGAGCCTACCTATTTATTAAAAATAGGTGATGGGACATCAGATTTTAAAACTTTAAAGTGGGTGAGTGGAACTGCTGCTGATGTTTACGCTTGGGCAAAAGCAGCTACTAAACCTACATATCAAGCAAGTGAGATTCAAGGTCTTGAGGACTTTATTGGAGAGAAAGTTGAAGATACTGATACACAGTACCAGATTGTCAAAAATGGCGATATGGGATTCAAACTTCAATCTAAGCCAAAAAATGGCAGTTCTTGGACCGATGTAAGCACAATCGCTCTTGTTGCTCCAACCTATAGTTTACTTGAAGGAACAACTAATGGTACTGTTAAATTTGGAGTAACTGGCTCTGAAGTAGAAGTAAAAGTTCACGGGCTTGGCTCTGCTGCTTATACTGAGCGTTCTGCCTATGATCCTGCCGGTAGCGCAGAAACAGCAAAAGAAGAAGCTATTGAAGAGGCTGGAACCGCAGCTGATGAAAAAATTACTGCTCTAAATATCTCCCAATATGCAAAAACTACAGAGGTAGAGTAGAAAATTACTCAAGCAAAAACAGAATTAATCGGTACTGGTAGTGGCTCTTCTACAACTATTAAAGGCGCATATGATGAAGCTAAGACCTATACTGATAATTAGATTGCTGCGAAACTTGCTTCTACTTACAAAGCTGGAGGATCTGTTGCTTTTGATTCCCTTCCAGAATTAAGTGCAGTAGAGGAAGGCAAAGTATATAATATCATTGATGAATTTACCACAACTGCTGACTTCGTGGAAGGAGCTGGTAAAGACTATCCTGCTGGTACTAATGTAGTATGTATTGATACCGGCGAGGATGAGTTTAAGTGGGACGTTCTTGCTGGAATGGTAGATCTTTCTGCATATGATACTGCAACAGTAACACAAGGAAAGATTAATACAGCAAAACAAGAGGCACAACAATATGCAGATTCTAAAATTAATGCCTTAGACAAAGAGGATTCTGCGGTAGCAAATCAATTTGTAACTGCGGTTTCCGAGGTTGATGGTGTTATCAATGTAACTCGTGCGCAGCCTACTATTGAGAATGTTAACGGATTATCCGCAGCTCTTGCTCAGAAAGCCAATGATTCCGATCTATCTACTGTAGCCAAAAGTGGGAAAATTGATGATTTAACTCAAACTGCTACAATTATTTTTAATTGTGGAAGTTCTAATACAGTGATGTAATTTAATAAAGCCCATTTTTAAATGGGCTTTATTTTTATTTAAGGAGGCTTAAAATGGTAACTTTTAATAGTAGAATTTCGAATAAGAAAGATACAAGCGAGAATTGGGAAGCCAATAATCCTATTCTATTAAATGGAGAATTGATTATTGTGATTGAAGATTCTGGCGAAATCCGTTTTAAGGTCGGAAATGGTACAAGTCATTATTTAGAGTTGCCATTTGTTGAAACCGGTGTTTCCTGGGGTACTTTCTAATTTGCAAAAAATTAAAAATTATAATATAATATATACAGAAAGTTAAAGAAAAGAAAAATTAAAATTATGAAGGAGAAGAATTATGATGTATCCCACTGAGAAGTATCGTTATTACACCAATGGCCGGCGAGTTATCGCCGTTTCTACTTATGCTGGAAAGACTGTTCGTGGTGTAGCAACCTGTGACCCCAGTGACGAGTTCTCTATGGAGAAGGGAAAGGAGCTTGCGGCCGCTCGATGCGCTTTGAAGATTGCCTATAAGCGTTATGATCGAGCTACTCGTAAGACAAAAGAAGCTTACGAAGCCTGTCGCGCCGCAGAGGCTCATCATGAGAAGATGTATAATTACCTTATTGATTCTGAGGCAAGAGTTACAGAGGCCGAGGATTACCTCGCAGAAATCTTGAACGACCTTTAATATAAGGGCTTCGGCCCTTTATGGCGGAGTGGCCGAGTGGTTGAAGGCACTAGTCTTGAAAACTAGAGGCGCTGAAAGGCGTCCGTGGGTTCGAATCCCACCTCCGTCGCCATTTTATACAAGGGGATAGAGTAATGCGCTGGTTAGTCAACTATATCCGACAAGTTTTTTGTAAACACGAATTTGTTTTTAGTGAAGGATGGGCTGAAACTTCCAATAGCAGCGGTTCATTTCATCGAGGAATGAAAGTTTCATGTTATTGTAAAAAATGCGGCTATCACAAATCCTGGTGGAAGTTTTGACAATAAAAAATTTTTTTGATATAATATTTATAGAAAGTTGAAAGATATGAGTAACTGTTTAGACTGTGATAAATGTTGGGTCGTAAAAGACCCTGACCCAGAGGATGATACTTGTTTAGCTGTTTTCTGCTCAGAGTCTAAAGCAAGAGGAATGAAATGCAACGAAATTTCGTATCTAATGCCTTTAGGTTATAATTCCGCGTTTGCAGAAAGTCCTCTTCCGGTAAACCCATGGATTACAGTAGCAAGTCATTGGTCTGAACTAAGAGAAAAATGTGAAATTCCTGATTGGTGTCCATTAAACGGGCTTACATCAGGAACATACAGAGATGCGACTGATAGAACATCAGTTGCTATTATGCAAGAACGACAGTGACATAAGACACTAACAGCTATCTTTACATAAAGTAAATTTTATTTTTTTTCAAATACTTGTAGGTTTTTAATATAGTGTCTTGATATGTATGTTGCGGAGTAGCGTAATGGTTAGCGCAGGGGTCTCTAAAACCTCGGGAGTGGGTTCGAATCCCACCTCCGCTGCCAATAATAAGGAGGTCTAACATGGGAAAGTCTCGTAAGAAAACCCCGGCTGTATCTTCTATCTCTTATAATGGAGGAAAGAGAAGAGCCAATAAAAAAGTTAGAAGGCTCCTTAAAGACCCGGAAGTAAACTTTGATAAAGGGTCTTTTAAAAAGGCTTATTGCTCTTGGGATATTCGAGATTATCGAGAAGTAGCTCCTTCCTTTGAAGTTTTTTCAGAGAGATGGTTGGAAAGATAGAAGAGAAATAGAGCTAGGCTAGGAAGGAGAAATCCTGAAACTCCTCCCACCAGAAAAGAGCTTTGGCAGACATACCAGAGATGGTACTTGAGAAAATAAATCCTTCCTTTCTTTTAACCGCGAGAGAGTTATCTTAAATAAATACTAATAGCTCTCTCGCATTTCTTTTATTGAGGAGTTGGCAATTTATGTGGCAAAATAATATTGAATTTTTAGATATTATTTCGATTATTTCTTTTGTGCTTTAGTTGCAAAATGCTGAAAGTCACGAAGTGGAAAGATTAAGAAATGAAGTTTCTAAACGCTTTGATGAACAAACCAAAATTCTGTTAGATGCTATGAACAGTAAATTGGACAGAATTGAAATGATGCTCAAAGATTTAAATGCTCGAGTGGGCTAATTGGTATAGCCGTCAAGCTCAAACCTTGATGTTTGTGAGTTCGAGTCTCACCTCGAGTACCATTTCTTTATAAAGAACGGGAGTTTCCTGTGCCTCGTTAGCAGAACTCAGGATGGTTGGCGCTGTGAAAGTTAAATGCGTCCATGTGCGGAGCGAAGGTTGGTCGCCGCACGATATGGCAATGTACTCAAGTGGATCAAGAGGCTTGTCTGCAAAACAAGTATACGCCAGTTCGAATCTGGCCATTGCCTCCAGTATGAGGTTAGCTACCTCCAGGTTTAACGATACCTTGGGATTTAGATGCTTGTGGGGCCTAAGTCATTGAATCGTTATCTCTCTCCCTTGTCCAAGGGAGCAACTAAACTTTAAAGGAGATTGATACTATGAATACAATTCTTAACGCTATGAAGCAGATGGACAACATCACCACTACTGAAAACGGCGGCATTACCTATAAGTCTACGATGAGTGGAATCATGGATTTGTTCGCCATGGGAGCTGCTTACCGCAAGCGCTCCGAGGATGACGTAATCTTCCTGTTCGATAAGGCTTTTAAGGAAGATGAAACTTATGCGCTCAAGTGCTTGTTTTATCTGCGCGATGTGCGTGGTGGACAGGGCGAGCGCAGATTTTTCCGAGTAGCAACTAAGTGGTTGGCAAATCACCATGCTGACGCAATGCGCCGCAATCTGAAGTATGTTCCCGAGTTCGGCAGATGGGATGACCTCTACGTCTTCGTTGGAACTCCTCTGGAGGATGAGGCTTTCGATATTATGTACCATCAGTTGGCCCTTGATGTTGAGTGTAAGACTCCTTCTCTTCTGGCTAAGTGGTTGAAGTCTGAAAATACCAGCTCCGCAGAATCTCGTAAGTTGGCTGCTGTTACTCGCACCCACTTCCGTATGACTCCTCGCCAGTATCGCAAGACTTTGTCCGTCCTCCGTAAGCGCATTAAGGTTCTTGAGAGACTTATGTCCGAGAATCGTTGGGACGAGATCGAGTTCGATAAGATTCCTTCTAAGGCGGGACTAATCTATCGCAATGCTTTCGCCCGTCATGACATTATGAGGGAGAAGGCTGATAAGCAGACTTATGCGGAGTTTGCTAAGAGTGCTGACACAAAGGTAAATGCCAAGGCCCTGAACCCCTGTGAGGTTGTCCATGAGGCGGTTAAGTTGAGTAGAGCATATGCTGATGACACCAATCGTCTGATGATTGACAAGTACTGGGATAATCTAGCAGATTACTTCCATGATGCTGTTTTCAATGGAGTTGCTGTCGTAGACACTTCTGCATCTATGACGGGGGGTCTCAATGAGATTAATCCTATTGATGTGGCTATCTCTCTGGGAATGTATTGCGCTGAAAAGTGTAATGAGAGTTCTCCTTGGTATGGTCACTACATCACCTTCTCTCGTCAGGCTAGACTAGTACCTGTTGAGGGCATCGACTTCGTTGACAAGGTGCATCGCATTTATAGCAAGAATCTCTGTGAGAATACTAACATTAAGAGTGTATTCGACTTAATTCTCAAGCTCGCTATTGAGAATGGAGTAAAGCAGGAGGATATGCCTAAGAATGTAATCGTAATTTCTGATATGGAGTTCGATTCCTGCGCTTCTTTCGACGAGGATTGCGGTTATTGGAGTCGCTACAATAGAAATACCAAGTCTGAAATGGAGAAGATTGCAGACATTTGGAAGGCCCATGGTTATGAATTGCCCAAGCTCGTTTTCTGGAATGTTCAGGCTCGTCAGGATAACATTCCTATGAGAGACGATGGCAGAGTTGCCTTTGTCAGTGGTTATTCTCCTGTGCTTTTCGAGCAGATTATGACCGGCAAGACTGGTATTGATCTTATTCTTGATAAGCTCAATAGTCAGAGATATGCGGTAATCCACTAACCCTATTCGGGGAAATGGCAAGAAAAATGCCATTTCCCCGTTATTTCTATTTATAGACATTTAATTAAAAATATTATATAATATAAATAGAAATAAAGAAAGGATTTGTTGTAATGACAAAAAGTAAGTTTATTGAATATGCAGGCGAAGTGCAAGACTATTGCCTTATGCTTACTAAAACCAGTGACGTAACAGGAGTAGAATATTTTGAGTCTGAGTTCGCTTCTCCTCTTGATATTATGGAGAAGATGATTTTTGACCAGTTTGATAAAAAGTTCGATGACTCTTTCAGTGAAGAATTTTGGCATCTTGCTATTATGGAAGACACCGATAGAGATGATTGGGCAGACTTTTATGATAAATTGATGAAGGAGTAATTATGCCAGAAATTCAAAAAGATCTAGTTTTATCCCCAAATGAGTACGCTTATGTACTCGATGAAACAAAAGGTAACGTCGCCTGTAACGTAGGCCCGCACAAAATGAGCTTATCTCAGAGCGACAACCTTGTAAAATTTGATACAAAAACAAAGAAATTTATTCCTTGCGAGCGATATAAAGATGCTATTTCTTTGTTTGTAACCGCCCCTGAAGGTTGGTATATTGCTCTAAAGAATCCCGCTCCCGGCAATAAACATCCGCAGGCCGGCACTAGCAATTCTATTCCAGAGAATATGGGGATTGGTAAGAAAATTAACATTCCCGGTCCTGCTAGTTTTGCGCTTTATCCAGGGCAAATGGCACAGGTCATTCAGGGGCACAATCTCCGCAGCAATCAATACCTTGTCGCTAAAGTCTATGATGCGGATAGTTTGAATACAACAAAAGAAGATAGAGACGCTAGCGAGAATGAGCCTTACTTTGTAAACGGCCAAGTTTTAATTATTAAGGGTACTGAAATCTCCTTCTATATTCCTCCTACCGGAATTGAGGTAAAGGCAATTAACAATGACCCAAGCAAGGGATATGTGCGGGACGCCGTAACTCTTGAGCGTTTAGAGTATTGCATCTTGAAAGATGAAGACGGCAACAAGCGATATGTGCATGGCCCCACAGTAGTTTTCCCCGAGCCCACGGAAAGTTTCATTAAAGATGGTGAAGGTCATATTAAGCGCAATGCCATTGAGCTTTCTGATATTTCTGGCGTTTATGTCAAGGTTGTTGCCGACTATAAAGATGACAACGGCAAGGAGCATAAAGCTGGAGAGGAACTCTTTATTACTGGCAAAGACCAGATGATTTACTATCCTCGTCCTGAGCATACTTTCATTACCTATAATGGTAGAGTAATGCATCATGCTATTGCTATCCCAAAGGGCGAAGGCCGGTATATTATGAATCGCATGACGGGCGAAATTAAAACTGTTAGAGGCCCCGCAATGTATTTGCCTGATCCTAGAATCGAAGTTGCAATTAAAAGAACTTTGAGTCGTTCTCAGTGTGAGCTTTGGTATCCTGGAAATGTAGAAGTCCTTGAAGCAAATGGTCATCCTATTAGTTTAGTTGAAACTAATGGGTTTGACGGAGTTACCGCTTCGCTCAATAATCTGTCTAATGTAGTTGGCACATTCGCCGATCCTACTATGTCTATTTCTACAACTACGAAGTATGTTGGAACTCCAACCAAGACAGAAACCAATAAAATCAACAGAACTAATACCTTTACTCCTCCTAGAACTATCTCTCTTGATTCTAGTAAATATGAGGGTGCAGTCGCTGTTGATGTTTGGACTGGTTATGCGGTTAATGTAATCTCTAAGGACGGAACCCGAGAGGTTGTTGTTGGCCCTCAAACTATCTTATTGGATTACGACCAAACCTTAGAAGCTCTCGAATTGTCTACTGGAAAGCCCAAGACAACAGATAGGCTTGAAAAAGTTGTATTCCTTCGTTGTGAGAATAATCGAGTAAGTGATATTATCAATGTTGAAACCAGTGATTTTGTTCATGCTCAGATTAAAGTCTCTTATCATGTTGACTTCAACAAAGAAATGAAAGATGTTTGGTTCTCCGTTGATAATTATATCAAGCATCTATGTGACTGGTGTCGCTCTGCAATCAAGAGAGAAGCAAAAGATTTTACCATTAATAAGTTACATGAAGGCTATCATGACATTGTCCTTAATGCAATAACTGATAGTGGAGTTCCTGAATATCTCCATGAATTTGCAGAGAATGGCATGAGAATTACCGATGTTGAAGTTTTGTCTATTGAAATTGAAGGTAGTATTCAAGCCCTAATTGATAAGCATCAAGGGGAGATTGTTTCTCGTTCTCTGGCCCTCGCAGCTGCAAAAAACTCCGCGGAGACAGAGAAAGAAATTATCGCCTTGAATAAGGAGAAAGTCCAGCTCGCAGAAGACTATGCTCAAAGTAAAGCAATGCTTGAAGCAGAAACAAGAGCCACAGAGTTTGAATTAACCGTCGCAGCTCAGCGAGATAAGGATGAAGAGGATAAGCGCAAATATGAGATTGAGAAAGAGATTCAATCTTTGAAAGATGCTATCTTTGAAGCAGAGCAGTTGAGACTCCAGAAAGAGCGCGAAGCCGAGTTGGAGCATCGGAGAAAAATGTTTGAGATTGAATCCGCTAGGGAGGCCGCGGCCGCAGATTCTATGAAAACAATTCTTGAGGCTCTCGGTCCCGATCTTGCAGCGGCTTTAACTACCAGAAGCAATCAAGCTGTAGTAGAAAAGATCGCAGAATCTATTGCGCCATACGCCGTTGCTGGCGGGCAGCCGGTTAGCCGTGCGGTTTCTGAGCTATTGCGCGGAACTACTCTTGAAAGTGTAATTGATACTCTCAAAAAGGAGTAACCGAATCTTTAATAAAGGAGAACGAGTTAATCGTTCTCCTTTATTTTTATATTTATATATGATATAATATTTATATAAAGGAAATGAAGAAGGGAAGTTTTAAGAAATGGTTATTACTAAACATAGTAAGCAGAGAATTGTTGAAAGAACCAATGGGGTGTCTACTTTTGCAGAAGCAAAAAGATTGGCTAAGCAAGCTAGGATTTCTGGTAAAACGCTTAATCATTTCCAAAAGTATCCTAAATTCTTTTCTTATCTTCAAAATAAAAAGAATCAAACCAATGATTGTTCCATCAGGGTTTATAGGGGCTGCATTTATATTTGGAGAGGAAGAAACAAGGCTCTCGTAACTGCTCATCCTATACCCGAAAGATACATCAAAGAAATGGAGGAGATTGATAATGGCGTGGATAATTAAGGATAATAGAGTAAAACATGAAATTAAATGTAACTCCTGTGACAGCATTATTGGATTTACTAAAGAAGATATAAAAGAGGATATTTTAGAGGTATTCGGAGAATATATCTTTTATGCGAGAGTAAAATGTCCTGCCTGTGGAAACTATATTGTCGTAGAGGCTAAATACTAAAGAAAGAAGGTGTAATAATGAAGCTGTGGATCGATGACCTGCGGCCGGCGCCCTTTGGATACCGCATTGCTAGAAGCGTAAATGAGGCTATCGAGATAATTGAGACATATGAGATTATGCACCGAATGAGCGGTGGAAAGAAAATCTATGAAATTGAATTGATAGATATTGACCATGATGCCGGAGATTTCTTTCAAGATGGCGGAGATTATATCAAAATTCTTGATTGGATGGAAGTTACTAATAGAAACTACCCTATTCATATCCATAGTATGAATCCTGTTGGAATAGAAAATATGTGTCGTATTATTCAAAGAAATGGATGGAGAGAAGTATGAGAGCATTTCTTATCGTTTCCCTTATTGTCCTTTTTTCTGGATTCATTATTTTCCTCATTTCGTACAATATAGCTTTTAACAATAACGGAGAAACAAAACTTAATTTATCAACCTTTAGAAAAATATATAAAATAAATCCCCGGAAATGGTCGGTAAAAGAAAAATGGGAGGATAGCATTAAACATTTGTATTACAGCGGTCATAAAGTTAAATTAAGCTTCTTGGCTTTTTGTTATTTTCGATGGGATAGAATTTTCTCCAGATTTACCGAAAACAGAAAAGACCAAAGAGATACTTTAATTTGGGTACTGCAAGATTGTCAAAGGGACATTGAGATATTAAAAGAAAAATCAGAACGCCAAATCCAAGACGCATTGGAGCAGCAAAGAAAAATTTTTGAGAGATGGGAGTGATTAAATGACAATTTTTGAACGAGTAAGAGAGCATTATGATGAAGCTCTTACCCATTTCACAGAAGACCAAGTTGTGGGAATCTTTCTTCAAGGTTCTCAAAACTATGGACTCGATACTCCGCAATCGGATGTAGATACAAAGCTAATTGTAGTTCCTAGCTTTAAAGACATTGCTATGAACCGCAAGCCAGTTAGCACAACTCATATTCGAGCAAACGATGAACATACTGACTGGAAAGATATTCGCCTCTACATTTAGACATTCCGCAAACAAAACTTAAACTTCCTCGAAATTCTTTACACAGACTTTGCTATTGTTAATCCCATCTATGAAAAACAGTGGAATCGTTTAATTCAAGCAAGAGAAAGGATTACTCATTTTAATCCTTATCGTTCTGTTCAAAGTATGAAGGGTATTGCGCTAGAAAAATATCACGCTATGGAGCATGAATACCCAAGTAAAGTTGAAGTTTTAAAGAAGTATGGTTACGATCCTAAACAACTCCATCATCTTGTTAGAGTAGAAGATTATCTTGGAAGATATATCGCAGGAGAAAGTTATGAGAGTTGTTTAAACCCAGGCCCATTCAAACAAGAGCTAATAGAAATTAAGATGGGCAAATATTCTCTCGCGGAAGCTAGGATTGTGGCAGATAAATCTAAGGCTCATGTGGAAGAAATGGCAGAGTATGCGTATTCTATCTATCCAAATAAAGAAGACGCGGAAGTCAATGCTCTTCTTGATGATGTGCAATATGAGATTATGAAATTAGCGGTTGAAAGGGAGTTGAATAAAAGATGATTAAGAATTGGCTCGTGACTGGAGATACACATGGGCGAGTTATGGAGCGCCTTTCGCAGATAGATAGCGATAAGTATATTCCTGACGAAACGGCTATCATTATTCTCGGTGATGCCGGAATCAATTACTTCTTGAATAAGACCGATGTAAAAAACAAGAAGTCTATTCAGGCAAGTGGCTACACTATTTATTGCGTCAGAGGAAACCATGAAATGCGGCCGGAGCGTCTTCCCGCAATTAACTGTGCCTTTGACTTTGAAGTTCAAGGTATAGTGCGCTATGAAGAGGATTATCCTCATATTAAATATCTTGTCAATAATCAAATCTACAAATTTGGTGATTACTCTGCTCTTGTTATTGAAGGAGCCTATTCAGTAGATAAATATTATCGCCTTGCTGGAACTGGATTAACTGGGGAAGAGGATTATGAATTAGTCGCCAAGAAAGCTGGATGGTTTAAGGACGAACAGTTATCCGCGGAAGAAATGAATTTTGCAACATTGGTAATCAAAAATAAGCAAGTTGATTTTGTTCTTAGCCATACTTGTCCGCTCTCTTGGCAACCAGTAGATCTTTTCTTATCTGCCGTAAACCAGTCAACAGTAGATAATACGATGGAAAAATGGTTAGACTCTTTAAAGAATGAGTTTCAGTGGAAAATTTGGTTGTTCGGCCATTTCCATAAAGATAGAATTGAACGACCCCACGTAGAGCAGTTTTTCCAAGATATTCAGCCTATTGATTCTATCTATAATAGATGGTATGGAGAAAAAACTATTCACAAAGAATGGTACTTAGAAAAGTCGCCTAATTACTATTTAAAGGGTGATACGCCTTTCGATGAAGATTTAAAGGAGGAGCTTTAAGCCCTCCTTTATTTTTTTATTTTTTTATGATATAATATATATAGAAAGTTAAGGAAAGGAAGTAATTTATATGATGCCTTATGTATGCGAAGGAACAATCGTAAAGACTCTTAATGGTCGAGAGGGCAAGGTAGTTGGTGTTGATCGAAAGAATAGGATCGCAGTTATCTACAATGGAAAAACTTCCTATACCGAGAAACTTGAAAATATCAGAGTTGTTTCTTATAAGGAGGTAGAGTGAATATGCCTGGTCGTAGAACTTCTAAGTTTACGAAGGATCAAAACGCCCTTCTTCAGGGAGAGGTTATGATCATTCTTGCGGAAAGTGAAGAGGCATTAACTATTGAAGAAATTCAAGCAAGATCAATTACTCTTACAGGACTTTCTACTCAAAAGATTGCAAGACTACTCGGCCATTTGATTGAAATGGGAAACGTAACAAAAGCAAAGAGTAAGAGTCTTGGTAAGATGGTATATAAATCATTGGCCGTGATGAGGAGGCAGGGATATGATGTTTATTGAGGACACCTTTGATGTTATCTTCACTATTTATCTAGGTAATTAGATTATTGAGTAGTGGAGAATGCAAGCTCCTAGACCTTTTATTGAAGCTCAATTCATTTAGATAGTTCAGCAAATTGCTTCTTAGAAGTAGCCTATGAAAGTAGTAGTATCAAGAGAAGAAGTGATTTGGGACTAGTTTGAGCAAAAACATAAAGTTCTTCCAATAACTATGGAATTTCAAAACTATAAGGAGTAAAGATGGAATTATACAACTTATATGCAGGCTTGAGCGGTGGATTTGGTGGTTACCAATATCATTGTACTGAGGAGTATAATTCTAAAGATGAAGCTCTGGAAGCCGCGAGGCAACTTGCTATTGAAGAATATCAATCTTATGAAGGTTGTCATGGGCTAACTTCTGAAGAAGATATTCTTGAGCAATATTTGAAAGACAATGGGTTATCACATGATGAACTAACTGAATCTGACTATGAAGAAATCTGGGATATGTATATGGAAGAAGTTGAAGGTTGGTTGTCCTATTTAGCAACTACCATAGAAGAAGATCCTGATCATGATAGATATTATGAATGGTAAGAAAGGAGTACGATAACATGGGTGGTTATTACGGAGATATGGATACTTTTATGATAGATGAAGGTATCCTGAATAAACTGGTCACATTCGGTTCATATGATGGCTTGCTCTTGGCAGGAACAATCAAGTATGTTATCAAAATGGATAGTGATTTCCTTATTGGAATTATCCCTGATCGAACTCCAGAAGATGTAGATGCTAAGCAAAAGGAAGATACAGGTATAGCTTTTGTACCTCTTTCTCGACTAATTAATTCAGATATATTTAAGATTTTTATGTAATGAGGAGGCATGAAAGATGGCTTATTTTGGTCTGGTGACTAAGATTCAGAACGTGCGGAAAGATCCGAATTCCGATCGGCTATATCTGGCGGATTGTTTTAGTGAGGGCGTAATCGTAGGCCCTGACATGAAGACCGGAGATCTGGTGCTCTATCTGCCCACCGATGGAGAAATTGAGCGTTGGTTTGGCAATGAGTTTTGCCTTTTCCGCAAGAATGAGGATGGATCTGTTCAGGGTGGATACCTTGAAAATAACGGCCATGTGCGGGCTATTAAGCTCCGCGGCAACCAGTCTTCTGGTATTGTCATTGCTCTTGATCGAGTCTATGAAAAGTTTGGTGACCAGCATTGGAGTGACGGAGATAAAGTAACTACTATCAATGACAAGGAGTTTTGCCGTAAGTATATTCCTAAGCGAAAGAGCAATTCTACTTATGGAGTAAAAACTTCTTACAAAGGACGCAAAGCTGAGGGGATTACTTATCCTGAGTTCTCTATGCACACTGATACTGAGCAGCTTGCATATAACTTTGATAAGTTCCGTGAAGGCGATAGACTGAACATGACCCTCAAAATGCATGGCACCTCTCAGCGTTCTATGAATACTTATGCAGAGCTTCCTAATGGTTTCTTCCGTCGCCTTTTCCATATGAAGAAGCGTACTAAGCAGGCTTATGTTCTTGGAACTCGCCGTTGCGTAGTAACTGAAAACTCTCAGGGATACTATGGAAACGATCAGTTCCGTATGCCTCACCATGAAGCTCTAAAACCTCACCTTGAGCCAGGTATGGAAGTTTTTTACGAAGTAGTAGGCTACTATGGGCCCAATGAAGAGAATACTATTATGCCTATTGGTGATAATACTAAGGTCAATGACAAGGCTTTTGTAAAGTAGTTTGGTAAACGGTCTATTTTCTCTTATGGCTGTGAACCCGGTCAGAGCAAAATGTATATCTATCGCATTACCTCTGAAAACGGAGAGAGAGAGTGGACTCCTGACGAAATCACTGCCTGGTGCGATTGGCATGGTTTTAATCGCGTTCCTGTAATTGAGAACTTTACATTTACTACTGTTGAGGATCTTCAGGAGCGCATCAATAAATACTTCGAGGATCTTGCGGATCCGATCGGCCGCACCCATGTTAAGGAAGGAGTAGTTATCCGAATTGTAAATCGGCGCACCTTTACTGCTTTCAAGTCAAAAACCTTTGAATTTAAAGTTATTTCTGGGATTGCTACAGAGAGCGTAAATTCTAGTAATATTTCTGAAGATATTCTTGCGGAAATGTAATTTACCCACAAATTTAAAAAAAAAGAGGGTAAAATGATTAAATCATCTCCTTTTATTTCTTATATAATGTAGACAATAAAAAGGAGATGATTTTTATGCCAAAAGCATTAGATTTAACTGGTCAAAAGTTTGGAAAATTAACCGCTTTACGTAGATTACCAAATCAAGGTCGTAGAACTATTTGGGAATGTTAGTGTGACTGTGGTAATATAATCCCCGTCCGCGCAGAAAATTTAAGAAGTGGGCATACTACCTCATGCGGATGTAAAAAGAGAGAGCCATCTAAAAAATTTGTTGATTTAACAGGACAGAAATTTGGGGAATGGACAGTATTATCAAAAGCAGAGAAAGAGAGCTACTGGCTATGTGAATGTTCTTGTGGAGTAAAAAGAGAAGTATATGCCCCATCATTAAAGAGTGGAAAATCTCTTTCTTGTGGACATTTATTTAAAAATTAGATTCGTAATCCTATTATAGGAAGCAGATATGGAAATTTAATTGTGTTAGAACAATTTAAAGAAAATGATACTTGGTGTTGTAAATGCTAGTGCGACTGTGGAAATATCACGATTGTAAAAAGACAAAATTTAACTTCTGGGAATACCTAGTCTTGTGGTTGTATAATCTCAAAAGGAGAAGCTAGAATAAAACGGATCTTGCAAGAAGCAAATATACCCTTTATTTCTCAATGGACGCCACAGGATTATCCAAATCAAAAATGTAAATTTGATTTTTACATAGACAATAAGTATGTAGTAGAGTTCGATGGTCCATAGCATGAAGGTCAAGTAAGTGGATATTATACTAAAGAAAAAGTAGACGCTTTAATGCAAAGAGACTAGGAAAAAAATAAATATTGCCTATCTCACAATATTCCTTTATATCGTATTCCATACGAATATAGAGATACAATAACCTTAGAGCTGCTAACGGATGAAAAATTTCTCGTTAAATCTTGAATTAAAGGAGAGTCATATCTCTCCTTTAATTTTTTAATAAAATATGATATAATATTTATATAAAGGAAAAGGAGTATAACAAAATGTATAGAAAGATACTTATAATTGTTGATGCTCAAAATGATTTCATCACTAGGGCGCTAGGTACAAAGGAGGCGGATGCCGCAGTTCCTAATATTGTTGATCTAATTAAACGATTCTGTTGGGAAGAAATTATTTGTACCATGGATACCCATGATGACGATTACTTCGATACTTTGGAAGGAAAGAAACTTCCTGTTAAACATTGTATTAAGGCAAGCGTGGGCTGGTGTATGGATTCCAGAGTCGTGATTGCGTTGAATAACAAGTTTAATTATTATGAAAAAGACACCTTTGGCAGTACCGATATGGTTAATGAGGTATATGATTCTCTAAAGATGAAGAATCCAGAGGAAGTAGAAATTCATATCTGCGGATTTTGTACCGATATCTGCGTTATGGCTAACGCGGTTATGCTTCGTGCAGCGTTGCCAAATACTAGAATTATCGTTCATTCTAGTGCGTGCGCAGGAGTAACTCCAGAATCGCATGAGGCAGCGCTAACTATTTTCAAAGCTCAACAGATTGATGTGGAGGATTAAGAAATGATTAGTCTGATTAACACGCTCAGTCATTGGACAGATGTAATTGAGCAAAATCATTTTCCCGATGGAACGCTGCATATTAATATGCCGCCCAATTATTTTGATTACGATACCGTTCTTTGGGAGTATGAGAACGATGCAGAACTGTTCACTCTAATTTGCGTAAAGGGACACTTTAAAGATTGTCCCTTGAGGCTCGATATGCCATATATTCCTCATGCAAGAATGGATAGAGTGCAAGAACTTGAAGATGTGTTTACCCTTAAATATTTCTGTCAAGTAATCAATGGTCTTCACTTCGATAAAGTCATTGTAAGAGATGCTCATTCTAATGTAGCATTAGCTCTGCTCGATAGGGTAATTGATCTTACTCCTATTGGAGAAATCAAAGAGGCTATCAAACTTTTTGAGCATTATGAAAAAGAAACTCCCGTTCTATTTTTCCCGGACGAGGGAGCTATGAAGAGATATTCCACTCCAGCAATTAATCTTCCATACGCCTTTGGAATTAAAAAGAGGGATTGGTCTACTGGAAAAATTCTTGGTTTGCAGTTAATAAATGAGGAAATCGTTAAAGAGAGAAATGTCTTAATTGTAGACGATATTTGTTCTCGCGGTGGAACTTTTTATCACGCAGCAAACGCCCTTAAAGAAGCTGGCGCAAAGAATATTTATCTGTATGTAACTCATGCAGAGCATACCATGATTGAGGGCGATATGTATAATCAAGATATTGTGAAGAAAATCTTCACTTCTGATAGCATCTTCAAGACAGAGTGGGATATTAGAGGAAAGGTAGAGATTGTAAGATGACTATTGAGAAACTTCAAGAGTTAAAGATTATGGCTCTTAAAAATGGAAATACAAATACAAAGAGGGCACTTTCTGACATGATTGATGCGTGTCAGAAAGCAGCCATTACTCCAAAAGGAAGAGTTGAATTAACTGAACAACTAGTTGACGAAACCCTTATCAAATATCAAAAGACAGTACAAGAAATGATTGATACCTGTCCTGCTAGTTATCCTGAAAAACTGCATCAATATCAAGAGGATATGAAGGTAGTAAAGATGTGTGCCCCTCAGCTTATTACTGATAAGGCAGAAATTGAAACAAAAGTAAGAGAGATCGCTGGAACCGCAGGTATTGATCTCCTCAAAGCAAACCGTGGTGTGCTTATGAAGTCTGTTTCTATGGAGCTTAAAGGTAAGGCAGATATGAAGATTGTAAGTGCTGTTGTTGGAGGGTTGTTAAAGTGAATCTATCTTTAGAGCAGACTCTCGCATCTATTCTTCAGTCGCTCGCAGATTTTTTTGGAGTAACAACTCAAACTATTATGGAAAACGCTCCCATGTGGCTGGCCAAATATGGTTGGTATGTAACTATTAAAGATTTAGGATTAACTATCTTTATAGGAGGATTTATTAGTATTGCTCTTATTGGTGGATTATTTTTTATATTTTATATAATGCTTGATGCAGATTATAAAAAATGGCACTCAGCTATGTTTGTAACGATAGCAATACTTGCAATTATTATAACAATTTTTATTCCAATTATTACTTGTATCATCGCTCCAGAGTATGTTGGAATTGAAGCACTACTTAGATTGCTTCAAAGTTGATAAAAGCCCTCATAAAGAGGGTTTTTTATTTTTATAAAAATATATGATATAATATATTTAAGAAATAAGAAAAGGAAGATTTTATGAGTTTCTTTGATGTAGCTCCAATGTTTGCCGCTGACTACTACAAAGTTGGTCATGCTATTAAGATGCAGCCGAAGTCTGCTTCTATGGTTTATTCTACTTGGACAGCTCGCAGTTATAAGCATCATCCAAATTGCCCTAAGACAGTGGTCTTTGGTCATCAATATACCATCCAGAAACTACTTGAATTTTGGCAGACAGAGTTCTTTGATCAGTCAGTTGAGCTTCTTGAACAGGAGTGGAATCATGTAATTAAAAGTACTTTCCATCCTGATTACGCGGATTTTACCAAGTTTAAAGAATTGCATAAACTTGGTTATTTACCTATTTCTATCATGGGAGTTCCAGAGGGTACGCTTCTTCCCGTCGGGATTCCAGATCATGTAATTTTTTCTAATCATCAAAATTTTGCGTGGCTTCCGCAATTTATCGAAGATCAGTGGAGCGCTAATAACTGGCTCCCCTCGACTTCTGCCACTACCGCTTTTTATCGCCGCAAGTTGATTGAGCCTTATGTCAAGACTAGTTGCGACGATATGTCTGCGCTTCCGCATATGTGCGGAGACTTTTCTCTGCGCGGGCATACAAGCCTTGAAGCGGGTTATATCTCAGGTGCTGCCCACGCTCTTTCTTTTGATAGAACTGCAACCATTGGTTCTAACCTTCTCCTTGAAAAATACTATGGAGCAGATCTTGAGAATAATCCTCCCATGATGGGAACTCCTTCTCTTGAGCACTCTGTTGTTGAACAAGGTGTAGCTTGGATGAAGCAGAAGATTACTAATGGAGATTTAACTGAAACTGAGCGTTATCTTTTCTCTAAGGCCGCTTTTGATAATTGGGATATTAACCTTATTGCAGAAATGCTTTTTATTAATTATCTTTGCACAGAAGTGCAACCTACAGGAACTATGACCTATGTATCTGATACATATGATTATTGGGGTATTGTATCTAAGGTTCTTCCTATGTTGCACGATGTTATTGCAGCAAGAGATGGATGTTTCTCCGTTCGACCTGATAGCGGAGATCCTGTAAAGATTATCTGCGGCGACCCAGATGCTGTACCCGGTTCTCCTGAGTTTATAGGAACTTTAAATCTTCTAAAAGAAATCTTTGGCGGTGAATTGAATACTAAAGGATATTTTATTCTTCCTTCTTATATTCGTATGATTTATGGAGATGCCATTACTCCAGAGATTACTGAAAAAGTTTGCTCTTGGTGCGTTAGAAATAATATCTCAGTATCCAATCTATGTTTTGGAATTGGAGCTTATACTTATCAGTATGTAACTCGTGATACTAGAGGCTATGCTATTAAAGCTACAGATTGTATCCTCGGCAATGATGAAATTCAGATTTATAAAATGCCTAAAACCGACCCTGGGAAAAAGTCTCCTCGTGGATGTGTTGCAATTTTTAAAGAGGAGAATGGCGATTATTCTTTAGTAGAAAATCTTACTCTTGAAGAATCCATTGGATATAAGAACAATGTAATGAAATTTAAAGTCAAGAATGGAAGTTTCTGTACGGAGAGCGTAGAGACTATCGAAACTATTAAAGAGAGATTGATGGGAGAAGTTCTATGACTAATACGGTTACTAAAATTATAGATTGGATTAAAGAGTATTTCATAAAAAACGGGCCGGAGTGTAAAGCTGTTATCGGGATTTCTGGCGGCAAAGATTCTACAGTGGCTGCGGCTCTTCTTTGTAAGGCTCTTGGCCCGAATCGAGTAATTGCCGTACAAATGCCACAGGGATTCCAATATGATATTGATGTTTCTAATGAGGTAATTGATTACCTCGAAATTACAGAGCATTACAACATCAATATTGGTTCAGCTTGTCAGGAGATTTTCTTGTCTTTGCCCAATGATATTAGAATTCAGCCGCAAGTTACAAGTAATGTTCCAGCAAGAGTAAGAATGAATATCCTTTATGCAATCGCCGCGAGCCGTCATGGAAGAGTTGTGAATACTTGCAATAGAAGTGAAGACTATGTAGGCTATTCTACTAAATTTGGAGATGCAGCAGGAGATTTTTCTATTCTCTCTAATTATACTGCCACGGAAGTTAAAGAAATTGGTATTGAGCTTGGATTGCCAAAGAACTTCATTGAAAAGCCTCCAGAGGATGGATTAAGCGGTTTAACAGATGAGGAAAATTTAGGATTTTCTTATGATGTCCTAGATAATTTCCTACTTAATGGTATTACTCCTCCATATGAGATATATAAAAACATTGAACAAAGACATAAGAGAAATTTACATAAGATTTCCCCTATGCCAACTTGTCCATTCTTTTCTTAAAGAGAGCTTTACAGCTCTCTTTATTTTTTATAATATTTATGATATAATATTTATATAATATAAGAAAGGGAGTTTTATTTATGAGCATATACGCAGTTAGCGATCTTCATGGTATGTATGAGCTATATCAAAAAATTAGTGACTTTCTAAAGCCAGAAGATAAAGTTTATTGTCTAGGAGATTGCGGCGATCGAGGTCCGCGGTCTTGGGAAACTATTAAAGCGGTCGCGTCGGATCCGCGTTTTATCTATATTAAAGGTAATCACGAAGATATGCTTGTTAAAGCTATGAAAGATTATATTAAATATGAAACATATGGAGGAGGTCATTTTGATCTTCTCTGTTGGAATGGAGGAGCTTCTACTTTTAATGGATGGATTAATGATGGAGCTAAGTCTGGATGGTATCACTATCTAAGAAAATTGCCCCTATATCTTGAATATAAGAATAAAAATGGAATAACCATTATGCTTTGTCATGCGGGTTTTACTCCTGCAAAAGAACCATTCCCAGCAAACGAGGATTTGCTATGGGATAGAGAGCATATCTATGATACTACCGAAGGTGAAGGAATTTGCGTTCATGGCCATACTCCAATTTCAGAATACTTAATTCTAAGATTAGATAATGCGAATAATTTTCTACCGCCAGATAGACAATTCTCTTACTCATATAATGGTGGAGCTTTATGGTATTGTGATAATCATAAAGTTGATATTGACTGTTGCAGTTATATGTCTGGAAAAACTGTTCTTCTAAATTTGGATACTTTCGACGAACACATCTTTACTGTTGATAAGGAGGATGAATAATATGAATGACCAGCTAGGCGCTCGCATGAAAGAGTTCTATGAGCAAATTCCAAAAACTCGACTTGTGCGTAGAACACCTGTAGCAATTAGAATTGATGGAAAAGCATTTCATACCTTTACTAAAGGTTTTAGAAAACCATTTGATGCGGTATTGACTTCGGCTATGCAAGAAACAATGAAATATTTATGTGAAAATATCCAAGGATGTGTTCTTGGATATACTCAAAGCGATGAAATAACTCTAATTCTTGTTGACTATAAAAAATTAAATAGCGACGCATGGTTTGATTATGAAGTTCAAAAAATGTGTTCTGTAGCAGCGTCCATGGCAACAATGATTTTTAATAAGGTGTTTCGTTCAGCTATTGAAAGATATGATATTGGTTGGAAAAATTCTTTAACTCCTCAGGGCGTAGAAATTCAACTTGAGCATCAAGAATATATGAGAACTTTACGGATAGCAAACGCAAGAGGGGCTATGTTTGATGCTCGTGTTTTCAATATTCCGAAAGAAGAAGTAACAAATCTAATTTATTGGCGCCAATTAGATGCTATTAGAAATTCTATTCAAATGGTTGGACAAGCGAATTTTTCTCATAGTGAACTTCAAGGTAAATGTAGTAGTGAAATTTTAGAAATGCTTATTTCTCAAAAAGGAATAGATTGGAATGAATTGCCCGTCTATTTACAAAGAGGTTCTTGTTGCATAAAAGACTGCGAAGAGACCGAAAGAGAGGATGGTTCAATCCATTTTAAACATTATTGGTTCGTCGATCTCAATATTCCTATTTTTAAGGAAGAAGATAGACTTTATATCGAAGACCTCATTCAACCAGTCGAATTTTGAGACGCATAGAATCTTTTGAAATTATTATAAAAATATAATATAATATATATAGAAAGTTGAGGAATGGAGGAAAGCAGTATGACTATTGAAGTAAAAGTCATGGTTGGTATCCCTGGTAGTGGGAAGTCAACTTGGGCTAATAAAGAAGCCGAACTTCTTGAAATGGATGGCTTTCATACTGCTATTATTTCTCGCGATGTGATAAGAGAAAGTTTCATTGGAGATAAGGATTATTTCTCGCGAGAAAATGAAGTATTTGAAGAGTTCGTTCGACAAATTAACGAGTGCCTTGAAATTGGGATTGACTACATCTTTGTTGATGCTACTCATATCTCTCAAGGATCAAGAGCCAAGTTGTTAGGAAGGCTGCGGCCGGACGGGAAGACTGGACTTAGTTTTGAAGTTTGTGATTGCGGGATTGATACTTGTATAGCCCGCAATAACTTGAGAAAGGGATTTTCCAAAGTACCCGATTCCGCGATTAGAAAGATGGCTAGAGGTTTTAGACCTCCCACTCCCGCAGAATTTAAACTCTACAAGTATGGCTTTAAGGATGTAAAAATCAATCATCATAACATGGAGGAGGGAGATAAATGATTTTCGTAACCTCGGATTGGCACTTCTCGCATGACCGTGAGTTTGTCTATAAATCTCGTGGATTCAATTCTGTTGAAGAGATGAATGTTGCTCTTATCGAGAGGCATAACTCTATTGTCACTCCAGAAGATGATGTATATGTTCTTGGGGACCTTTGCCTCGGTGGGGCGGACAGTCTTGAGAGAAATAAGGAGTTTATTTCCTCCATGAATGGAAAACTCCACATTACTTTTGGAAACCACTGTACGGACAGCCGCAAGAAAATGTACGCCGAGCTTCCTAATGTGGTAGAAACTGCTTGGGCTATTGCTCTTAAGTACAGGAAATATCACTTCTATATGTCTCATTTCCCCACTTTGACTGGAAATCTTGAGAAAGAAAGTCTCAAGCAGATGATCATTAATCTATATGGTCATACGCATCAGCAGACTAATTTCTTTGAAGATAGACCTTATATGTATCATGTAGGAGTTGATTCTCATGACTGTTATCCAGTATCTTTGGATAAGGTCATTGAAGATATGAACTTGAAGGTAAAGGAGTGTATCGAGATGCTATGAATCCTATTTTCTGGATTTTAGTTGTACTTGCTCTTGTTGCAATATGGTTCTTGCTAAATTTCACATTTAGGAAGATTGGAAAATTCTTTATTAAAATCTATTATAGAACCCGAAAGCGTTTGGGTCTTGAGGAAAGAAAGGAAAGTAAATAATGAAGAAAAGCGGAATTATTGGTGGCGTTATTGTTGCCTTGGTTTTGATTTTTGGTTTGATTGCCGCAATTACTTGTTTGGAGAAGGTGCCGACAGGCTATGTTGGAGTTGTTTATAACATGAGCGGCGGTGTTGATGGAGAGGTTCTGACGCAGGGTTGGCATCTTGTCTCTCCCACTAAGAAGGTGACAACTTATTCTATCGGCCTTGAGCAGTCTTATCTAACCTCCGATGACCGTGGAGATTCTCCCAATGATGAGAGCTTTAATGTTCCCACTAGCGATGGTAAGACCGTAAAGGTAAATCTTGAGTTCTCTTATCGCTTTGATGAAGCGCGCGTAGCAGAGACATTTACTTTGTTCAAGGGTAAAGATGGAGAGACTATTAAGGATACCTTCATTAAGCCTAAGATTGTGGCTTGGACTCAGGAGGTAACTGCTAATTATCCCGTAACCGATATTTTTGGCGACCAGCGTACTGCGATCAATGCTGAGTTGGATGTCTACCTTCGTGAGAAGTTTGACCAGTATGGTATTATTATTGATACCGTGAACTTTACCGACATCTCTGTCGACAATGAAACCGCAGAGGCTATTCAGAAGAAGGTAAATGCTCAGCAGGAGCTTGAGCTTGCAAACATTGAGGCTCAGACTGCAAAGGTACAGGCAGAGAAAGACAAGGAAGTTGCTGAAATTCAGGCTGAGCAGGCTTTGATTAAGGCGCAGGCCGAGGCTGATGCTCTTGAGATTGCTGCCCAGGCGGAAGCAGAAGCTAACTCCAAAATCGCTGCTTCTCTTACTCCCGAGTTGATTGAAAAGATTAAGTATGAACAGTGGAATGGCCAGATGCCTTCTACTATGACAGGAACAGATTCTTCTATTCTGATTACCCCTTAATTTTAACCCTCCAGGTTTTTAACCTGGAGGGTTTTCTTTTGCCACTAGCCTCGTTCTGCTCCGAGTTTCCGTTCGCGCAGGCTCACCAAATTTTTCTTTCAAAATCCTTAAAATTGGATTTTTCTATAAATAAATGATATAATTTTAATATAAAGATTTAAAAGATTAGGAGAAAACAATAATGAGTGTTATTAGTGCTATATATAAAGCTCCAACAATTACATAGCTAGTTAATGAAAAATCTGGCATATGTATTGTTGGAATTAATTATAATGGAAAAATCTTTAGCGGACGAGCCAAGTTAGCGGAAAGCGATAAAGATTTTTTTTCTGAAAAGGTAGGTAAAACTATCGCTTTATCAAAAGCAAGAATAAATGCTATGCAATATGAAATGAAAAAAACTCGCAAAGAATTACAATATAGATATGACTATTATCAAGAGGCAACAAAATATGAGCGATTAAGTCCTGCGGAAGTTGACCCTACTGGAAACTTTTATTATGCAATTGGACGCTGCTCAGCTCGAATTTCCGCGCTTGAAAAAGCATTAAAAACAGAAGAAACTAACTTAAAAACTTACATTAAAAATCAAACTAAGGCGCTCTCGATAGTTAGAAAATTTCGTCAGGGCAATAATAATTAAATCTCCTTCTTTTTTTGTTATATATAAAGAAGAAGGTGGTACATTTTGTTATATTTACTTATAGGTATTCTTATTGGATCGTTGGGTATTCCAATCATTTTGGACTTGAAAGAGCTTATTTCTGTCTTTGTAGAACTCTTAAAAGCGAGATTAAGTATAAAAATAGTAGAGTGTAATGCTAAAATAGATAAATTAAATAACTCTATAAATAAGAGTGTAAAAGTTATAGGATTTACTACTACTACATCAGAAGAGGAAGAGGAAAATTATGAATAAAGATATTCGGTTCTATGATACTTGTTCACTATTGATATGCGGAGAAGGCTTATTCAATAATGATGAAAAATTTATTGTATCATCAATTACTTTTCAGGAATTGGAAAGAATTAAAACCGCTAACAATAAAGATTCAGATATAAAATATTCAGCTAGATTATTGCTACATTTATTTGAAACGCACCCTGATATGTATGAAGTAGTAATCCATCAAACAGATTTTGAAGACTATATTAAAGAAATGTGTCTTGACGTAACGGATGATACAAGGATACTGTCTGATGCAATTTGGTATAATAATAATAAAAGAGTGGATGAAGTCATCTTTGTAACAAATGATTTAAGCCTAAAGCATATTGCAAATCTATTCTTCGGGTCTGACATGATAGAAAGTATTCCAGAAGAAACTGATAATTATAGTGGATATAAAGAAATTTCTGCTAGTGATGAGAATCTTACAGAGTTTTATCAAAAACCAGAGCTGAATCATTTTAATCTTCATGTTGGAGAATATCTCATTATAAGAGATATGGATGATAAAGTGGTAGATTTGAGAGTATGGACTGGAAACGACCATAGATATCTAAATTATAATGACTTTAATTCAAACTGGTTTGGAAAAGTAAAGCCATATCAAAATGATATTTACCAAAAATTACTTTTTGATAGCTTATCTAATAATAAAATTACCTTGATTAAAGGGCCTGCGGGATCTGGTAAAACATTTATTAGCTTAGCCTATTTAATGTCTAAGCTAGAAAAAGGCGAACTTGATCATATTATTGTATTTTGCAATACCGTTGCCACAGCCAATAGTGCAAGATTAGGATTTCTACCTGGAACAAGAGATGAAAAACTATTAGACTCTCAAATCGGCAATCTCCTAATATCTAAATTCGGCGGTAGAACGGGAGTAGAACATCTTATGAGCGAAGAAAAATTAATTTTACTACCAATGTCGGATATTAGAGGATATGATACCAATGGTTCAAGAGCAGGTATATACATTTCTGAAGCTCAGAATTTAGATCGTACACTTATTAAGTTGGCTCTTCAAAGAATTGGAGAGGATTGCATTTGTATCATTGACGGCGATGAAAAAACTCAAGTTGATGATATTCATTTTGCTGGCATAAACAATGGAATGAAACGAGTTTCTAAAGTTTATAGAGGACAAGATATATACGGTGAAGTAGAACTCCGTAATATTTATAGATCTAGAATCGCGCAAATAGCTGAATATATTTGATTTAAACCCAATCTCTTTAGAGATTGGGTTTTATTATTGAAAGGAGATAAAGTATGGGATATAGTATCAAAAAACATAGTCTCTATTCTTATGTTCAAATTGTAACAATTCCCTTCACAGACATTGAAAAAATTGACTTTGCCTTATGCAATCAACCGACGGAAACTCCAGATGCTTATTATAAAAGACAGGCTACTAAACCAGATATTATTACTAATGGAGGTTTCTTTGCCATGAATAATGGCAACACCTGCTTTAGTTATAAAGACGAAGGAACTGTTATTTAGTCTGATTTTCGTCATGGAGTTGCAATTAGCGGCAATAAAACACTTATATATACAACATTAAAAGATTATGAAACCGCTAGAGATTTTATCGCAGCTTATCCTGCATTAATTGTAGATAGCAAAAAAGTAGTTATAACAGATGGAAAAGAATTAGATTATAAAGCCCGCAGGACTTGTATTGGATGGAATAAAAATAATTATTATATTGTAACCGTAGATTCTCCAGGTCTTGTTTATGCTGCCCTATAGCAAATTTTTCTTGAATTGAAAGTAGAATATGCTATTAATTTAGATGGAGGCGGATCTACTAGATTACTAATAGATGGGAAAAGAAAAACTTCTCAAATTTATGCAAGATCAGTTGATAATGTAATGTGTGTATATTTTAAGAAAGAACAAGAGGTAGTTCTTTACAGAGTTCAAGTAGGAGCATTTCTATCTAAAACCAATGCAGAGAATATGTTAAAGGAATTGGAAGAGAAAGGATTTAGCGGGTATGTCAAGAAAGTAGGAATTTTTTATAAAGTTCAATTAGGTGCTTTCTCTGTGAAATTAAATGCAGAAAGACTAAAAGATAAATTAAAATCTGCTGGATATAGCTCTTTCATTACAAAAAAATAAAAATGACTAATGCTCAAATTATTTGGAAATACTTTAAAGGCAAAGGTTTTAGTGATTGCGGAATTGCCGGTTTAATGGGTAATCTTTATGCCGAAAGTGGTCTTAATTCTATTAACTTATAGAACACCTATGAAAAAAAATTAAAAATGACCGACGCAGGATATACCTCCGCAGTTGATGATGGAAGGTATAAAAACTTTGTAAAAGATGGAGCGGGATATGGATTGGCTCAATGGACATTTTGGAGCAGAAAACAAAATTTGCTTTAGTTCTGTCAAAGTCGAGGTAAATCCATTGGAGATTTAAATACTCAATTAGATTTTTTATATTAGGAGTTAATTACAAGTTTTTCTAGTTTAGTTAAAATTTTGATTTCTGCCACTTCTGTCACAGAAGCCTCTACCGCAGTATTACTCTAGTTTGAAAGACCTTCAGACTAGAGTTTTTCTATGCAACAAAAGAGGGCTAATTATGGTCAATAGTATTATAATAAATTTGCTAACATTTCAAATGTAATTGAAGGAGGTAATAAAATGAAATATAGCGATAGCAATAAACCACTTCAATGTATGATGACAAATAGCACTTGCTATAAACAAACACGCACCATGCAAGTTAAAGGAATCTTATGGCATAGTACTGGTGCAAATAATCCTAATTTAAAAAGATATGTATAGCCAAGCGATAATGATCCTAACTACACCAGTTTAATAAATAAATTAGGAAAAAATACTAGCAAGAATGACTGGAATCATATATCTGTTCAAGCTGGATTAAACTGTTGGATTGGTAAATTGGCTGATGGAACAGTAACAACAGTATAGACAATGCCATGGAATTATCGTCCTTGGGGATGCGGTTCTGGGTCTAAAGGTTCTTGTAATAATGGATGGATTCAGTTTGAAATTTGCGAAGATGGATTAAATGATGCAAATTATTTTAACAAAATTTATGAAGAGGCTTGTCAAATTACTGCTTATTTATGTAAAATGTATAACATAAATCCATTGGGAACCACTACTTTAAATGGTATCACCGTTCCGACTATTTTATGTCATGCTGATAGTCACAAGCTAGGATTAGGATCTAATCATGCAGATGTAAACCATTGGTTTCCAAAATTTGGGAAAAGCATGGAAACCGCAAGAACAGATGTTTATAATTTAATGTCAAATATCTAGGAGGATGATGAAGATATGACTGACGAGAAATTCGCTGAACTTATGAATACTTGGCTTACTAATAAAGCTAATGAAAAAGAAACTTGGGGCACCGATAATCTTGAATGGGCTAAAGCGAATGGGATTATGGCTGGAGACAGTGCTGGAAGAATGATGCCAAATAAATTCTGCACTAGATTAGAAACTGTAACTATGTTAAGAAGATTGGCTGAAAAGCTAGGACTTTAAGATGAAAAAGATAGAATTTTCTAAGAAGCTCATAAATGATATTCGCTTGCTATTGTGGATTATAACCATATCAGGAATACTTTTAGCATTTATGTGCGTCTTATTGGGTTATTTGGGGACTTTGCCATGGATTAGTGCTCTTATAGGTTTACCATGGAGTGCTCATGGTATAGTTTGCTCCTTCTATTTAACAATGGCTAAATCAGATCATAAAAAGGGTGGAATAACCTACGATTTAGCTTTAAAAGAAATTGAATCTAATTCCGCATCTACATATACTGTTTAGGCAGAAGATTTTTCGGCATCTAATGATATTCCTATTGATCTCGATGGACCTATTTAATATAAAGGCTTAATGGGTATTTATCCCATTAAGCCTTTATTTGTTTGTAGCTTGATTTTTCTTAAAATATATGATATTATATATTCAGAAAATGAAAAGAATTAAAATAAAGGAGATTTATGTCTTATGACTATATATACCGATGGTTCCTGCCTAGGTAATCCTGGGCCAGGAGGTTTTGGAGTTATTGTAGTTGATAATGATGTCGTTATAGATGCTTACTCAGAACGCGAACCACGAACTACAAACAATAGAGAGGAAATGAAAGCTATTATATACGCGCTAGAACACTATGGTGCAAAAGAGGGAGATTTCTTTGTCCCAATAGTCTATAGCGATTCTTCTTATTGTGTAAATAGTTTCAATTCATGGATAAATAGCTGGAAAGCAAATGGATGGGTGCGCGCAGGCGGAAAGAAACTTGAAAATCTTGATTTAATTAAAATTTATGATATGCTAAGACAAGATTACAAGATTGATCTAAGAAAAATTAAAGGTCATGATGGTGAGCTTTATAATGAACTAGCCGACGCGCTAGCTACTGAAAGAATGACTAAAGAAGAAATTTTAAGAGAGTATGGTGAATAAATGGCTGGAAAATTATATGATGAAAAAAGTATTGAATCTCTTTCTCCTCTTGAATTTACTCGTTTAAGACCCGGAGTTTATTGCGGAGACACATCTACTTCCACGCAGTTGGTCGTAGAGATTGTTTCTAATGCCGTTGATGAATTTAGATTAGGTCATGGAAATTTAATCACAGTAGAAATCCTTGGGGCAAGAGTTACAGTTAGCGATCAGGGACAAGGATTCATTCCAAATTCTTTTAGAGAAGATGGAAAGACAATTCTTGAAGCTGCTTTCAGTGTCTTAAATACAAGCGGAAAATATAGAGAAGATGGAACTTATGAAGGTACTTCTTTAGGTAGCTTTGGTATAGGTAGTAAACTCGCTACTTATCTCAGTCACGAATTAATTGTTACAACATATAGAGATGGACAGGGAGAGCGAATCACTTTTAATGAGGGAGTTTTCGCAGATAGAGATTCTACTGAGGTTGATAAAAATATTCATGGAACTTCTGTATTCTGGAGAGCAAGCGAGGAGTTTTTCACTGATCCTCGTCCAGATGTAAAGGCTCTAACTGAACTGTTTAAAACTATTGTATGTCTCTGTCCGGGTTTAACTATCAAGCTCGATAACAACGGAGAAAAAACAGAATTCTTCTCAAAGAATGGTCTAATGGATTTACTAGACGAGGCCGTTAAAGGAAAAGAGATCTTAAAGAATCGTCTATCAATTAATTTTTCCGAAGCTAAAAATAAGTTGGATTTAGCTCTAACTTATACAAATAATTATTCTTCTACCATTGTTCCTTATGTTAATACTGGTTTAACAGAAGCAGGTCCACATATTACGCAAATTAAAACCCTTTTAACAAGAGAAATGAATAAGTTTTTCCGTGAAAAAGGGTGGCTAAAAGAAAAAGACGATAATCTTACCGGCGAAGACTGTCAAGAGGGAATGTATCTCGTCTTTAATATTACCGCTCCCAATGTGGCCTATGACGCGCAGGTTAAGTCAAGAATCACAAAACTTGATATGAAACCATTTACTCAAGCAATAGCAGAGGAATTGCAATATTGGTTTGCAGCAAACGAAAAAGATATAAAAGGAATCGCGGACAAGGCGCTTAATGCGCGTAAAGCTAGAGAAGCAGCCAGAAAAGCTAGAGAAGCAGCCAGAGGATTAAAGCCTAAAAAAGAAAATGGACTAAAGGCAAAAATGCAAATTAGTAATAAATTTATTGATTGCATAAACAAAAATCCCAAAGAGCGAAATCTACTTCTCGTAGAGGGTTTGTCTGCTGGCGCTTCTGCCGTGGAAGCCCGCAATCCAAAAACAGACTGTATTTATATGTTAAGAGGTAAAATTATTTCTCCCTTAAAAACTGCCATAGAGAAGATTTTATCTAACCAAGAAATGTCTGATATAGTTAGAGTTATAGGCGGCGGATTTGGAACTTCTTTTGATGTATCAAAGATAAATTTTGATAAAGTAGTTATTACTGCTGATGCTGATAGCGATGGGGCAGATATTGAGCTAATGCTTATTACATTCTTCTTTACTTATATGCGTCCATTGGTAGAGGCGGGTAAGCTATATCGAGCTGTAACTCCCCTATATATTGTTCGCCAAAGAGGAAACGAATATTACTGTTACTCTGACGATGAGCTAGAAGAGTGGAAAAAAAGTCATAGTGGCTCTTATGATATTTTAAGAGCAAAGGGACTCGGAGAATTAAATCCAGAAGATTTGCAGAAAGTTTGCTTCATGAATGAAAGATATAAAAGAATCACTATCTCTGATGCAGAAGAGGCTACAAAGCTATTAAATGTCCTTATGGGTAGTGCAGTTGAACCTAGAAAGCAATATATTTATGACAATGCCAATGAGCTTGGATTTAATTTTGATTAAATGATGGTGGTGGAATAATGAGTTTAATTACTGAAGTTGATATTCTTGATGAAGCTAAAGAAAACTTCTTAACTTATGCAGAAGAGGTTCTTACTGATAGAGCTATCCCAGCCGCAGAAGATGGACTTCTAAGCGCCCAAAGAAAAATTCTTTGGACTATGGAAGATTATTTAAAGATGGATAATAAGAGTAAAACAAAAAAGTGTAATGCTATTGTTGGTTCTACTCTTGCAACATCTTACTTCCATGGTGATATAGCTTGCTATGGCGTTTTGAGAAAAATGGCTCAATCATTTTTAATGAGATACCCATTGATTACAGGTCAGGGGCAACTGGGAACTCAAGAAAATAATGATATGTTTTCATCCTCTCGTTATACGGAGGCCAAGCCTTCATTATTTGCTGATTTGATGATGAATGACTACAAGAAGGAAGTTGTTCCAGTTAAAGAAACTTATAATGGAGAATTTATGGAACCTGTAGTTCTTCCTTCTTTATTTCCTAATGCTATCTGTAACGGACGACAAGCTATCGGAATTTCTATGGCGCATAATTCAGCCCCGCATAATTTAACAGAGGTATGTAACGCAGCCATTGCCCTAATCGAAAAGGGCGATCTTACTATTGATGAATTGCTTTCTTATATGCCCGGGCCAGATTTCCCTCTTGGCGGAACTGTCCTAAATATCAAAGATATAAAGTCCGCATTTGAAACTGGAAAATCAAAAATCTCTCTTAAAATTCAAGGCGACTATGAGATAGATGGGCAAACAATTACCTTTACAAGTATCCCTTATCGAACTTACAGAAACAAGATAAAGGAGCAAATTGAAAAGAATATAGACACATTTAGTGAGCTATTGGATGATTTCGATGATGAATCCAATATTGGGCAAAATAAGTTAGTATTCCATGTAAAATCTGGTGTATCTATTTCTAAAGCTCTTAATACCTTATTCCTGCTAACTGATTTACAATCTACTCTATCATACAATATGAATTATATTGTAAATGGAACTCCCAAATTATGCTCAATGCTGGATTTGCTTAAAGAATACATTAAACATCAAGAGACTGTATTAATTAGCGCTACTAAATTTGATAAAGAGAAAGCCGAAGCAAGAGCACACGTTCTTGAAGGGCTAATCGCCGCAGTTGATAAAATTGATGAAGTAATCAGTTTAATTAAACAGTCTGCGGGAAGAGCCGATGCGAAAACGAAGCTAATTGAGTTCTTATCTGTTGATGATGTTCAAGCTGGTGCTATCTTGGATATGAAATTAGGAAAACTTACAAGAATTGATAAGGATGAATTAGTAAATGAACTTCAAGAAAAGAGAAGTTTTATCGCTCAGTGTATAGAAATTCTAACAAAGCAAGAAGTTAGAAATCTCAAACTTGTCGCTAAAATTAAAGAACTTCGAGATAAATACGGTGATGCCAGAAGAACAAAACTTCTAAATACCGATATCCCTAAAGCTGAAAAAGAGCAAGTGGTAGTAGAAGCCAAAGACTGTATGGTAATAGTAACAAAAAAGAATACTGTAAAAAGAATAGATATAAAGAACTTTAAGTCTCAAAAGAGGAATACCACTGGAGTAAAGACCAATGGAGATATTACAGTATTCTCGCAAAAAACCAATACACAAGATATGTTGATGGTCTTTTCTTCAAAAGGAAAAATGTATCGTGTCCTTGTTGATAATATCCCCGAGGGTACTAATACTTCTGTCGGTACTCCATTATCAGCAATTATTGAATTTGAAGATAATGAAGTTCCTATTGCTTATACTACTTTAGCGAGAGATACAGATAAAAAGTTTATATTCTTTGCTACAAAACGAGGAATTATTAAAAAGGTTCCCTTAGAAGAGTATGATGCAATGAAGAGAACCGGTATCGTTGCTATTAAGCTAAAAGAAAACGACGAGCTTTCTTCAATCACATTTATCAATCAAGAGGAAATGATGTTAGTTACAAAGAATGGTATGGTTATTAGATTCCCAACAGCGGAAATGCCAATTTCTTCCAGAACCGCACAAGGAGTTAAGGGTATGAATGTTGCAGAAGATGATTATGTAATTGCTGCATTGCCCATCGACCAAGCTAAATATTTGGCTATTGTTTCTTCTAACGGATTAGGAAAAAAGGTTGAGTTAAAAGAATTTACATTGCAAAACCGTGGAGGAAAGGGCATCTCCTGTTATAAAGATACTATCTCGGGTGCAGAGTTAGTGGATGATGATGATCTGATTTTAATTTCTGGAAATAAAACTTCTATAGTTATTAAAGTGTCAGATTTTCCTTTGTTAAATAGAACTTCTATGGGAAATATTATGCTGAAAGATAATGAGCAAATAATTTCAACATCTAAGATTTAAAGATAAGAGTAGCTTTGCTACTCTTATCTTTAGTTGACTTTTATTTTTAATAAGATTATAATATTATATATAATAAAAGTAATATTATAATAGAAAGGTTATAATATGGACGATAGAGATAAATTAAAAAAGATTGCTCTCTTTGCTCTAGCCGGTATTGTTATATTATTTGTAATAATGATTTCTATTGCAGTACCACTTATTTTAATGATTAAAGTTAGTGTTTGGTTTATACTTCTCTATGCCATTCCTGTTGGAGCGGTTTTGGGAGTGTATGTTTATTATGAGGAGTTTGATTAATGTATCCTGAAGCTAAAATGATAGATGCAATGAAGGTATGGAAACTTCCTTCTGGAAAAGAATCTATGCTTTCAGAAATTTGCCAATCTGGAGACTACTTCTTAGAAGAGAAGATTGATGGCTACTGGTATGAGTATGAAAAAACAGAGAATTATAGCTATCTTTTTTCGCGAAATACCAGCACCACAACAGGACTACTCTCTGAAAAAGGAGCTAATGTTCCCCATATTATGGAAGCTCTTGATTGTATGCCTTCTAATACAATCTTAATAGGAGAAATATATTACCCTGGGTGCACTTCTAAAACAGTAACAACTGTTATGGGATGTTTACCAGAATTGGCTGTTAAAAGACAGGCAAATAATCCAATTCATTATTATATACATGATATAATTGAATATGATGGAATCAACTTAATTAATCTAGGCGCTGAAGATAGATATAAGATTCTTGTTGGTGTATGGAATAAACATAATTTATCTCAATATGATTTCTTAAAACTGGCTCTAAAGATTACTGAAAATCTTGAAGAAGAGATTTCTAAAATCTTAAACTCTGGAGGAGAGGGAGCTGTTTTAAAGAAAAAGGATTATCCATATACTCCCGGTAAACGTCCAGCTTGGTCGACAGTAAAGGTTAAACAGATGGATTCTATTGATTTAGTTTGCACAGGTCTCTGTCCTCCAACGAAAGAATATACCGGGAAAGAACTAGATACATGGCCATATTGGGAAAGTCCTGACGGTGAGCTATGTGATTTTATTGATGCTGTACCTAAAGGGGATTTAATTACGGAAGGGTATGTTCCAATAACTAAATACTATTATAATGGCTGGAAATCAGCTATTAAAATTGGAGCATACGACAATGATAATAATTTAGTTGATCTTGGTACAGTTGGCTCAGGTATTACAGATGATATGAAAAGACTAATGACAGAGTTTCCGGGAAACTTTGTTGGATACGTAGTAGCTCTTGATTGTATGTCCATCAATAGAAAAGATCATACTCTACGACACCCCGTTTTCAAATGTATGAGAGATGATAAGGATGCTAAAGACTGTCTCATAGATGAAATTTTTAAATAAATCTGTTTGACACTAAAATAAAATTATTGTATTATATATTTGTAATTCAGGGATAAAGGATAGAAATTATATGACCCGAAAATAGATGAAAAAGCTCGCTAAAGAACTATATTAGTGTGAGCAAATTCACCAAAATGAATCTTCCTCGAAAGAGGAAAAATCCCGAGCCGAAAATCGAATTATGCAAATCACTAATTAGATTATGGCATTGAATGACGGGATAAATATTTTGCTAGAAATTGATGTTATGGTTCAAGATTTAGCAACACAACAATAAATAAATATTTTAAAGGAGAATGTCTAATTATGGCAGCTATGAAAGAAAATACTCGTAAGGTTTTAGATTATTTAAAGGAAAATAATGATACTAATTTGACAGCCGCAGATGTTGCTGAAGCTCTCGGTCTTGAGAAGCGTCAAGTTGATGGTATCTTTACTTCTGCGTTCCAGCGCAAGGGATTGGGCGAGCGCGTTCCCGATGAAGTAACTCTTGAGGATGGTTCCCATCAGAAGGTAAAGTATCTTCGTCTTACCCAGAGTGGTCTTGATCTAGATCCCGACGCACAAGAGTAATGTCTATCGGGAAGAGTTTTAACTCTTCCCGATTTTTTAATTATGATTATAGGATTATTATTAATAGCTATAATCGGGTTAATAATTTATATCTATTATCTCAAAAAGCAAACCCTTGAAGTAGTTTAGATTAACACAGATAATCAAAGAAAAAACGCTGAAATAGAAAAAGAAATAGCACATAATAGAGAAGTGTTATCTAACATAAAAAATAATATAACATTTGAGAACGATATTCTTTCTTCTTTATTAAAATCTTAGGAAGAAATGCGGGAAAGTGCTTAGAAACAAGCTGATGAAGCCTATTAGGCACGCGTCTCCGCACTTGTAAAATCCTACAAAGAAAAAGAATAGGAACTTTCTTTGACTTTTGATGCTAAAAATCAAGATTTGCTAAAGAAAATTTCTATTGAAGCCGGGAAATTAGCTGATTTATAGGCTAAGTAGCTTTCCTATATTTAGGCCAAATAGAGATAGGAAGAAATTGACTCTAATCAAGATTATTATCGTCTTGCTCTTGATGAAATAGATATTAATGATATTACGTTATTGCGCGAATTACAACCAAGATTTGTAAAGAAAGAAAGTATAGATAAACTAATATGGGAAGTATATTATAAGCCAGCTTATGATATTTTAATGGCCCATTTGTTTCCCAAGGCAGTTAAATATTGCGGTATCTATAGAATAACTGATTTAACTACAGGCAAGTCCTATATTGGACAATCGGTTGATATAAAAGAACGATTTAGATAGCATATTAAATCTGCTTTAACCTATGGAAAGGTAACTAATAAGTTATACTCTGCTATGCAGAAATCTGGAGTTCATAATTTCGTGTTTGAAGTCTTAGAAGAAGTAACCAGAGACAAACTAAACGAGAGAGAAACCTATTGGATTGAGTTCTATAAGACTAAAGAATTAGGTCTTAATGGAACTAAAGGAGGAGCTTAATGTTTAGAATTATTGGTGATAGATGCACTGGAAAAACTTATCAGTTAATGCAATACGCTAAGGATAATAATGCTATATTCGTATGTAGTAACCCTCACTCAATGAGAAGTAAAGCGGAAAGTTATGGAATTATTGGACTTAGATTTATGAATTATTCAGAATATTTAAATCACAGCAGAGGAATGAAGGATAAGATTGTAATAGATGAAGCAGAAACATTATTGCGATTGATAAACCCTTCTATGAAACTTATTGGATATAATTTAAGTGAGGAATAATTATGAAGATTATTAAGCCAGATGTTGAACTTATTACACCTATTGATGGTGAAACAATCCTTAAACGAATTGAATAGTGTGGTAGAGTATGTTATAAATCCGAGGATAAAATTACAGAAGATAGCGCTGTAAAATTCGTATAGAATATTATCAAGAGAGGCCATGAGGCGGTTCTTGAGCATTGTTCTTTTACCCTTAAATTTATTTGCGATAGAGGCGTAAGTCATGAAATTGTACGCCATAGATTGGCAGCTTATTGTTAGGAATCTACGAGATATTGTAATTACTCAAAAGATGGATTTGGAAATGAAATTACGGTAATTGAACCTTGTTATCTTGAACCAAATAGTTCAAAATATATACTATGGGAAATGTCTTGTGCGGAATCTGAAAAAAAATATTTTGAGCTTTTGTTCGAAGGCTGCACTCCACAAGAAGCAAGAGCAGTTCTGCCTAATAGTTTAAAAACTGAGGTAGTTATGACTGCGGACTTGCGTGAGTGGCGACATTTCTTCAAGCTTCGTTGCTCTCCAGCCGCGCATCCGCAAATGAGAGAAGTTGCAATCCTCGGTTTGAATAAAGTCAAGGAAAAGATTCCTGTAATTTTTGATGATATTACTCCTGATTGACAATCTTTATTTTATATGTTATTATATGTATATAAAATAAAGAGGAAATGATTATGAGTAAATGTAAAAACTTTTTAGATTATTTTGATTGGCTTGTAGCTAATTACCAAGAGCCAATCACTATTCCAGATGAAGTGCAAGAATTTTATAATATTCTTCGCTCACAACAAGATATGCAGGTTGAGAAACCTCTCTTTACAGAAACTGGATTACAAATTCTTGAACATCTTCAAAAACATGAGGCGAAATCCTTAAAAGCAAAGGATATTGCAGATGGAATGGAGATTTCCTCAAGAAAAGTATCTGGCTCAATCAGAAAATTAGTGTCAGATGGTTTCGTAGAAAAATTTGGTTCTAACCCTGTTGTCTATACCCTGACAGAAAAAGGTAAAAACTTTGATATTGAGAAATATAAAGGAGAATTAAGTAATGAGCAAGAAAATGATTAATAACACTCACATCGAAGGGTATGTCTATGAACATAAACTTGAAAAGAAGGTTTCTGGAGAGAACTCTAAAAATCCTGGAACCGAATTTATTAATGGTATCTTGAGAATTGCCACAGACGATGATATGTTGAATGTTGTCGATGTTCATTTTAGCTATGTAACTGAGACAACTAAGAATGGTAAAGCAAATTCAACTTATGGAGTTCTTTTGAATATCATTGATGGAAAGATTGGTTCCGTAATGGAGCATGGTAAGGAAAACGCAGGAAAGATCCGCGTTGATTCCGCTATTGGGCTAAATGAGTGGTACGATAATAACACTAATGGCCATCCTCTTGTAAGTGTCAAGAGAAATGAGGGCGGATTCGTCCATATAACTCAAGAGTTGGCAGAAGAAAAGAATCGTGCTACTTTTGATGTCGATATGGTAATTACCGGAGTATTGCGCGCGGAAGCAGATGAAGAGCGCGATCTTCCTGAGAAGGTTACTGTAAAGGGATGCGTATTTGATTTCCGCGGAGCACTTCTTCCCGTCGAGTTTAGCGTATATGCTCCATATGCACCGGAAAAGGCTTTGGATTACTTCGAGAATTTGGGAGCCACTTCTAGCTCTCCTGTCTTTACTAGAGTGCAGGGAATTCAGGTATCTAAGACTGTAGTTCGTAAAGTTGAGGAAGAGAGCGCTTTTGGTGACTCTAGAGTAAAAGAAGTCCGTAATTCTCAGCGTGATTTTGTAATTAACTGGGCACAGCCTGACATTTATGAGTGGGACAATGAGGAAACTCTTCTCGTATCCGAGCTTAATGAAAAGATGGCTGCGCGTGAGGTTACTCTTGCTGAGATTAAAAAGCGTCAGGATGAGTATCAAGCAACAAAGGGTAATGCTCTAAGTGGAGCATCTACTGCCGCTCCTGCAAAGGGAGAATATAAATTCTAAGAAAAGGGAGTTTATCTCCCTTTTCTTCCCAAATATTTTGATAAGGAGCGAATATAAATGAGTTTGTTAGATATTAAGCCTCATGAAGTATCAAGAGATCTGAGAGGTTATTCAGTATTCTTTTATGGAGACCCAAAGAGTGGTAAGACCACCATCGCGAGCAAGTTTCCAAAAGCACTTTTACTCGCTTTTGAGAAAGGCTATAATGCGTTGCCCGGAGTATATGCCTAGCCAATTAATAGCTGGGGCGAATTTAAGAAACTGTTTAGTGAATTAAAAACACCAGAGGTACAAGAAAAATTCCAAACTATTGTAATTGATACCGCAGACATTGCATACGGATACTGTGAAAAGTTTATTTGTAGCAGAGAAGGTGTCGATACTATTGGTGATATTCCTTATGGAAAAGGGTATGCACTTGTAAGTTCAGAGTTTGACGAAGCGATTCGTAAAATTCTACAACTTAACTATGGTCTTATTCTTATTTCTCACGCAAAAACAAAGACAGAAAAGAACGCAAAAGGAGAGGACGTTGCGTCATAGATTGTTCCCACTCTTGACAATAGAGGAAGATTAATTTGTGAGAGAACTTGTGATATTATCGGATATTCTCGTTCTGTTACTAATGAATCTGGAGGAACAGAAACAAGACTCTTTATGCGTGGAACTCCGCAGTATGTTGCCGGTTCTCGTTTCAAGTATGTACCAGAATCTATTGAATTTACATATGATAATCTTGTAAATGCAATTTCTAATGCTATTGATAGACAAGCAGAAGAAACTGGTGGACAATATATTACAAACGAAGCAACTCAAGTTGTAACAGAGGATGTAACTTATGACTTTGATACACTAATGAGTAAGTTTAACGACCTGGTTGGAGATCTTATGTCTAAAAATCAATCTAACGCTGGAAAAATTACATCTATCGTAGATAAATTTTTGGGCAAGGGCAAAAAGGTTGGAGATTGCACTCCAGACCAAGCCGAACAATTAGATTTGATTGTTCATGAATTAGAGGAATTATCCAAGAATTAAAATATAAGGAAGGAGAGAAAATTCTCCTTCCTTGATTTTTTATCTATTTTATGATATAATATTTATATAAGATTGTTATGAAAGGAGAGCGTAATGTATGGCTAAGCACATGGTAAAATGTTTTTACTGTGGAGAAGTATTTGATGCATCAACTACACCATACGTTAAACCAAATTCAAGACGTTACGCTCATAAGACCTGTGCGCAAACGGCCGAGGAAAATAAAACGCAAGAAGAAAAGGATAGACAACTATTAGAAAATTATATAAAGAAGTTATTTGGAATTAACTGTATTTCTCCAAAAATTAAAAAACAAATTGAAACCTTTAGAAAAGATAATAATTATTCATATACTGGAATGTATAAAACTTTAAAATACTTTTTTGAGATAAAAGGTAATTCTATTGAAAAGGCTAATGGAGGAATAGGAATAGTTCCTTTTGTCTATGATGAAGCATATCTTTATTGGAGAGCATTATGGGAAGCAAGAGAAAGAAATGAGCAAATAGATATAGGAAAGTTTATTTTGCCTGTAAGAGAAGTCCATATAGAACCTCCTCAACGGCAACCAATGAAACATATACGAAAGCTATTTACTTTCTTAAATGAGGAGGAAGCGCATGAAGAGTAATTATATAGATACAGCGGCGATTACTTAGGTAATTGGATGTGTATTCAATAATGCTTCTATTCTTGATGATACAGATAAGTATATAATTCATGAAGATGACTTCCAAGAAGATTTTCATAAGATAATTTTCGGTAGTATCTATAATATCCATCTAACAGGTAGTCAAGTTAATATAGACGCGATTATAGATTATCTAGCAAACAGACCAAAGTTTGACGCCATATTTAAGCAAAACAAGGGTGTAGAATATCTCCTTGAAGCATCGCAAAGTGCAAGGCAAGATACTTTTAATTATTATTATAATAGATTAAAGAAGTTTACTTTGTTAAGAGCATATAGCAATTTTGGTCTTGATGTTAGCTATCTTTATGATCCAAATAATATTCTCGATACCAAAAAACGCCAAATGCAAGAAGATTGGCTGGATAATACTAGCTTAGTTGAAATAGCTCATGCTATTGATACAAAAATAGATGAAATCAAAAGTAAGTACATAGAAGATGATCTTGGATTAGGCTATCAAGCCGGAGACGGAATCAATGAACTTATTAGTGATTTAGAACAGCATCCCGAAGTTGGTATTCCACTATATGGCCCGTTAATTAATACAGTAACAAGAGGAGCAAGATTGCGAAAATTTTATTTGCGGTCGGCGGCTACGGGAACCGGTAAAACTAGATCTATGATAGCGGATGCGTGTAATTTTGCGTGCAATGAAATCTATCATGACCAATTTGGATGGATTAAAAATGGAACCTCTCAACCAACTTTGTTTATTGCCACAGAGCAAGATAAAAGCGAAGTTCAAACAATGATGTTAGCTTTCCTATCTGACGTAGATGAAGAACATATCCTTAACGGTCAATACTTTGAGGGTGAAAAAGAGAGGGTGCTAAAGGCCGCAGAAATAATTAAACGCAGTCCAATTTGGATAGAAGAATTACCAGATTTTTCTTTACAAGATGTAGAGAATAAAATAAAAAAGAATATTAGAGAAAATGAAGTTAAATATGTTCTTTTCGACTATCTTCAAACGTCGCTTAAAATTCTTGAAGAAATTAGTAAGAAGTCTGGGGGAGTTAGATTAAGAGAGGATAATATCTTATTTATGCTCTCCGCTAGATTGAAAGATTTAGCTAATAAATATGGTGTATTTATCATGTCTGCAACTCAATTAAACGCCGATTATTAGAGTAGTGAAACGCCAGATCAAAATCTATTAAGAGGCGCAAAAAGTATAGCCGATAGAATAGACGTTGGCATGATTCTACTAAGTGTTACAGATGAGGACTTAGTTAAGTTAGATCCAATACTAGAGGGTAACAAGAACTTATTGCGTCCGAATCTAAAATTATCTATCTATAAAAATAGACGAGGTTCGTACAAAGGAGTATATCTATGGTGTTCTGCTAACTTAGGAACTTGTAGAATTTTACCACAATTTTGTACTAATTGGAGACATGAGATGGTGGGCATTGAAGATATTCGAGTAATTGTCGATGAAGGGCCAGCAGCTTGGGAAAAATAATGGAGGAATATATAATGAAGAATAGTCAAGGTTTAGAGTACAGAATGAGCAAGAAAATGTTTAATGAGCTTCTTTCAAGCAGAACAGAGGAAGAAAAGAAACAGAATCCTTATGTTTATGTGATACAAATTATCAATGAGCAATTTGGCTTGAAAGAAACAGTAAATAAAGTATCTTTCTATGATGCTTAATTATGTCAAGATACTATGATAAAGATGAGTTAAAGAGTAAACTTGAATTAGAACAAATTTATGATTTACTCGAAGCGTGGGGTGGTGAGCCTGAATATGTAGATGGCGGGCTCATCTCCCAAACTATATGTCATAATCTTCCCGGTGAAGGATCAAGAAAGTTATATTATTACGAAAATACAAAACTTTTTAGGTGCTATACTGGATGCATAGATCCTACTTTTGATATATTTGACCTATGTATAAAGGTTAAAAAAAAGCAAGAAGATAAGAAATGGGAATTGTATAATGCTATGGATTATATAGCAGGATACTTTGGCTTCAACGGAGTAGAATTAGAAGATGAAAAAGAAGAATTAGAAGATTGGGATATATTTAGAAGGCATAATATTCAACTTCCAAAGTCCAAACAACCTATTTCTTTGAAAGAATATAATCCAATTATTCTTACTCGTTTTGCCTATCCTAGAATTTCAGGATGGGAAGCTGAGGGAATTTTACCAGAAGTTAATAGAAGAAATTTTATTGGTTACTATCCTGGCGGAGGGCAAATAACAATTCCTCATTTCGATATTGATAATAGATTAGTTGGAATAAGAGGGAGAACATTATCTTCTGAGGATGCAGAAAGATATGGTAAATATAGACCTCTTATGGTAAATAGACAGTTATACAATCATCCTTTGAGCATGAATTTGTATAATTTAAACCATAGTAAAGAAAATATAAAAAAGGTGAAAGCCGCAATTATATTTGAATCAGAAAAAAGCTGTCTTATGTATCAGTCTTATTATGGGTATGATAATGATATATCTGTGGCTTGTTGCGGAAGTAGTGTATCTAGCTATCATATAGATTTACTTAGGTCTTTAGGAGTTAATGAAATTATAATTGCTTTTGATAGACAATTTGTTGAGATTAGCGATGATGAATTTAAGAGATTAAAAGCAAAACTAATTCATATTTATAATAAATATAGTAAAAATGTTCGTATATCAGCTATATTTGATAAAGGAATGATTTTGCCATATAAAGCAAGTCCTATAGATAGAGGGCCGCAAATCTTTGAGAAGCTATTAAACGAAAGGATAATCCCTTATGAGTAAAGAAGTTCTAAACTTAGTACCTGCTATTAAATCAATAGAAAAAGGGCTAAATGAATTGGCGCAGAGATATAATAAGAAAATTCAACCATATTTAGATAGTTTAGAAAAACTTAGAGAAATAAATCAAGCGTGTGAATATTGTAACGGTACAGGTCGTGTTCTAAGAAACAGATCTTGCGCAGAGGATGATAGGCCAGACCCTAATGATCTAAGTGATTATATTAAATGTAGGGGCTGTAATGGAACAGGACTGGCGCATCAAAATAAAAGGGAGTGATAAGGATTGGAATATTCATTAATAAATCCAAGAAATTAGAATTATAGTGCTTTAGAGCAAGTATTAGTTAATAGGGGTATTTAGTATAATGATATATAGCATTATTTAACAGTATCAGAAAAAGATAATTTATCCCCCTTACTTCTCAATAACATTGAGGACGCTGCTAAATTAATTATTAAACATATTTTAAAGGACGATTCTTACATCTATATCTAGGTAGATAGCGACTGTGATGGATATACTTCTTCTGCGTTGTTATTAAACTACCTTCATGCACAATTTCCTTCGGCCATTAACAAGTTTATTTATAACTTTCATTCTGGCAAGATTCATGGAATAAAACCAGAGTTAATCCCCGAAAATGTTTCACTTGTTATTGCGCCAGATTCTAGCTCCAATGATTATCAAGAGCATGAAGAACTAGCTAATCGCGGAATTGACGTACTGGTCATAGACCATCACTTAGCAGATAAAGTATCCGAATATGCCTGCGTTGTTAATAATCAGCTTTGCGATTATCCAACAAAATCATTATCTGGTGTAGGAGTAGTTTATAAGCTATGCCAATATATGGATAGTATTTGCGGAACCGCATATGCGGACGATTATCTTGATATTGTAGCAACTGGTCTTGTTGGAGACATGATGGATATTCGAGATTTTGAAACTCATTATCTTATCCAGTAGGGGCTATAGAGATCGAGTCTCCGCAATCCATTTATTAAAGGTATGGCTGATAAAAATGTTTATTAGTTAGGGAAAGGAGATTTAACTCCTATAGGAGTAGCGTTCTATATTGTTCCTCTTGTTAATGCTATTACTCGTGTGGGTACTCAAGACGAAAAGTAGATTCTATTTGAAAGTATGCTTGAATGGAAAGCATATGATCTTATTCCTTCTACTAAGCGAGGATGTAAAGGACAAGAAGAAACAAGATTAGAGCAAGCACTAAGGGTTTGTACTAATGTTAAAAACCGTTAGACTAGAACTAGAGATGCAGAAGTTGAATGTATAGAGAATATAATCTAGGAAAATAATCTTCTGAAGCATAAAGTTCTAGCAATTAAATTAGATAATATGTCTATTGATAGAGGGATTACTGGTTTAATTGCTAATGAGTTAATGAGTAAATATAAAAGACCTGTAGTTCTTCTCTCTAAAACAGAGCATGAAGGATTGGAGGCTTGGGAAGGATCAGCTAGAGGATATGAAAAATCTAAAATGAAAGACTTTAGATAGTTTGTTAAAGAATCAAACTTAGTATTCCTCGCTGAAGGACACGCTAATGCTTTCGGTTTTGGTATTTATGATAAAGATTTTGAAAGTTTTATTTCATGGTCAGACGAATAGCTGAAAGATATAGAATTTTCTCCAAGCTACAAGGTAGATTTTATTTACTCTATGTCAGATATTAATTCTAAGGATATTCTCGATTTAGGTGATGCAAAATATCTTTGGGGTCAAAATATCGACGAGCCGCTTATCGCGGTGGAAAATGTTGCAGTAACAAATGATATGATTGGTCTCATGTCACGAGACAAGAATCCTACTTTGAAGATTCAATTACCAAATGGAGTTACTTGCATCAAGTTTAAATCAAGCGAAGAGGAGCTAGATAATTTATCTAGCGAATTAGGTTGCGTGAGTATAAATTTGATTGGTAAACCAGAAGTAAATAGATACTTCGGTAGTGTGACACCACAAATTATTATTACAGATTATGAAATTATAAGTAGATAGAAGTATTACTTTTAATGATTGCGCAACCTCTTACTAAAGGAGGAAACAATCACAATGAGACGTTTTATGAGTATTATACTAAGTTTAATCATTTTATTATCTATAATGTGTAGTTGCAATAGTCCTTTCATTTCTATTGCATCAGCATATTCAGTACCGTATAACAGCAGTATTAGTTATACCTATAATGATTTAGATACATTGGTTGAGCTTATTGCGGAACAAATCTCTAATATGAGCGCCGCACATCAAATGGCCGATGCTGCTAGACAGTTAGGCTATTCTGAAAATCATGATGTTATCGAACTAGCCGTGAATGAATATGATAAGGCGAATGAGTTAAGACAATCTTACCAAGATGTATATGATAACCTCATGGAACATTGGCATCAAAAGGAAGAAGAGTACCCAGTAGCAACATATATTTGGAGCTATTTCAAAGACTTAGGTTATAACGATCAAGTTTGTGCGGGCATACTTGGTAATATAATGGCTGAAGTTGGTGGTAATACATTGAACATTCAATATGAGTTAAGCAATTCTTCATATTATGGAATGTGTCAGTGGAATAAAGCGTATTCTGAGGTTTGGGGAGCCTCATTAGAAGAGCAATGCAATTATTTGGAAAATACTATTGAATACGAATTTAATACATTCGGTCACGCCTATAAGAAAGGGTTTGACTATAATGATTTTCTAAATATGACAAGTATAACTGATGCCGCTTTAGCATTCGCGAAATGCTATGAGAGATGTGGATCTGGAAGTTATACGACAAGACAAAATAATGCAATTATCGCGTATAATTATTTTGTAAGCTAAAACGAAATATCTGCGGGCTGGCCGGAACCTAGACGACCGCCCGCAGGAAACTAAAATGGTTTTAACTATTTTTCGAGGTAAAATCGTCGGTTACGCGGTTTTATAAAATTTTTGGACAAATCCTACGAATTATACTATAATAATATTCAGATAAGATATAAGAAAATAGGAGGAATTATTATTATGGTAAATAAATGTGTTGTATGTGGGAAGGATTTTGAGGCCATAAAATCCACAAAGAAATATTGCAGTAATGATTGCATGAATGCTGCCAGAAGAGCTAGATATGGAGAACGACAAATTTAGATGGTTACTAATTCAATGGATTTACATAATAAAAGCTGTCTTATTTGTGGGAAAGATTTTACGCCTAAAACCCCCGCCGCGAATAATCGTCAATGCTGTTATAATTGTATGCCAGATGGAGTTCAACTAACTAGAGGAATGTTTCTAGCTAAAATAAAAGAGCACCTAGGTGGAAGATGTATAAAATGTGGATACGATAAATGTTTAAAAGCTCTAGAATTTCATCATTTAGATCCCTCTAAAAAAGATTTTACTATTAGTAACGATCATTTTAAGTTAAAAGAAGCGGTTGAAGAAGTAAAAAAATGTATTTTAATATGTTCTAATTGTCATAAAGAATTACATGATAATTTATGGACTATAGATGAACTAAATCTTGAAGAAAAGGAGGAAGTAGAACCATGACTCTAACTAACATGCAAGAGCAAGGTTTGAAAATCGCTGTAGCCCGATACAAAGCTCATGAGCCCTATACTTGTATCGCTGGCTACGCCTGACCGGAACAGGGAAAAGCACCTTAATTAAATTTATTGTGGCTGCTCTTAATATGTATGAGGAAGAGGTTGCTTATATCGCTTTTACTGGAAAGGCTTCAGAAGTACTGCGAGAAAAAGGGTGTCCTAATGCTCAAACCGCGCATAGATTACTTTATTATAGTAAACAAATGCCTAATGGTAAGTTTGTTTATAAACCTCGGCCACATATTGAATATAGTCTTATTGTTGTAGACGAGGTATCTATGTTACCTATTGATATGTGGGAATTGTTACTTTCTCATGGAGTATATGTTATTGCTTGCGGCGACCCGTTCCAGTTGCCACCTGTAGACAAGACTAAAGAAAACCATATACTTGACAACCCGCATATTTTCTTAGATGAGGTAATGAGACAAGCTAAAGAAAGCGATATTATTGTTACAAGTATGAATATCAGAGAAGGCAAATCAATCGTTCCAATGCGAGGAAATGATACTCAAATATTTAGAAAACAAGAACTTGTAGCTGGGATGTACGGTTGGGCCGATGAAATTCTTGTTGCGACAAATAAGAATAGATTTGATATAAATTAGTTTATGAGACTTGATGCCGGAAGAAGCTCAGAACCAGAAAGAGACGATAAAGTTATTTGTCTAAGAAATACGTGGGATATTTGTTCTGTTAAAGATGAAAACCCTCTTATCAACGGCACAATAGGTTACTTAAAAGATTTCTCTCTAGTTACGATGCAGTATAAAACTTTTACTGAGTCTTTTACGGCTCCGATACTTCTTTCTAATATTGAGACAACTTCTGGAGATACCTATCTTGATGTTCCTATTGATTATAATTCGCTTTTAACAGGTAAGAAAACTTTCACTCCACAGCAAGAATATTATCTTAATAAAAGAAAGGATAACCCACCTCTCCCAATAGAGTTTAACTATGGGTACGCAATCACCACTCATAGAGCCTAGGGTTCACAATGGGACAATGTATTGGTTATAGAGGAAAATTTTCCTTTCGATAAAGAAGAACATGCTAGATGGCTTTACACCGCTTGCACTAGAGCAGCAAAGAAACTAACATTGATTTTAAAGAAATAATATAGTATAATATACTATATAATAATATAAGAGAGGTATAATATGAGTTACTTTAACAATCATTCGCATACGGAGTTTAGTAACTTGCGTTTGCTTGATTGCATAAATAAACCAGAAGAGCTGATTGATAAAGCTATTGAAGTTGGATTAACGGGAATAGCTATCACGGACCACGAATCTCTCTCCGCGCATATGAGAGTAAATAAATATGCGAAAAAAATCAAAGAAACTAATCCCAGTTTTGTTATAGCTCTTGGTAATGAAATCTATCTTACAGATACTAGAGATTTAGGACAAAGATACTATCACTTTATCTTAATTGCTAAAGACGAAATTGGTTATAGGGGACTAAAGGAGTTATCTTCTATCGCCTGGATGAATGGTTATTATGATAGAAGAATGGAAAGAGTTCCTTTGCTTAAATCAGAATTAAAAGATGTAATGCAGAGATTTAAAGGGCATATTATTGGCACTACTGCTTGTATTGGCGGTGAATTAGGTCAATCCATTTTAAATCTAAATAATTGTGAAGAAATAAAAGATGAAGTAAACGCAAAGCGTTATCATCAACAGATTGTAGATTTTATTACTTTCTGTATAGATGTATTTGGTCAAGATGATTTTTATATTGAGTGCGCACCAGCGTCATATCCTGACCAGATTATTGCAAATAAAAGAATGTTAAAAATTGCAGAAGCGTTCTCTGTTAATATGTGTATCGGCACAGATGCCCACTATCTAACAAAAGAAGATAGATATGTCCATAAAGCATATTTAAATTCTAAGGGCGGAGAAAGAGAAGTCGATAGCTTCTATGAATTTACTCGTCTTATGGACGAAACTGAAACTAGAGAATTACTTCGTTTGAGCTATGAAGATAATATTATTGATTGGATTTTTAATTGCTCAAACGAGATTAAAGATAAAATAGAATTTTACTCTCTGGAAAAGCATCAGTCTATTCCAGAAGTAGAAGTAACTGATTACCCTCCTACTGCATGGTGGGGAACTAACAATGATTATGCAGATGAAATGTCTAAGTATCCAATCCTAAAATCACTTTTCACTTCCGATAATATTCAAGAGCGTTATTGGATAAATGAATGCTGGAAAGCGCTAGAAGCAAAAGGTATTGATTGGATTGATAGACCAGAATATCCAGAAAGACTTGAAGAAGAAGCAAGAGTAAAGAGAGTGATTGGAGAGAAATTACAAACTTGTATGTTCGCTTATCCAAATACATTAAAACACTATGTTGATTTGTTTTGGGATTGCGGAAGTACGGTAGGTGCGGGTCGAGGTTCGGCTTGTGCAGCTCTTAATCATTATCTTCTTGGAATTACTCAGCTGGATCCAATCGAATGGGATCTTCCTTTCTGGAGATATATCAATGACAAAAGAACAGAACTTGGAGATATTGATTTGGACTTGGCTCCATCTAAGATTCAAAAAATCTTTGCTGAAATCAGAAAAGAACGAGGAGAATTAGGGCTAGTCCAAGTATGTACCTTCGGAACTGAGGGAACTAAATCTGCCATATTGACAGCCTGTAGAGGTTATAGATCTGACGATTATCCAGAAGGTATTGATGTTGATATGGCTCAATATATGAGTTCCCTAATTCCGCAGGAAAGAGGCTTCTTGTGGCCCATTGAGGACGTCGTTAATGGAAACCCAGAAAAGGGACGTAAAGCAGTTACTACATTTGTAAATACTGTAAATCAATATCCCGGTCTTCTAGATATTATTACTAGAATTCAAGGGCTTGTAAATAAACGTTCTAGTCATGCATCCGGCGTTATTTTGTTTGATGAAAATATTTTCGACAGTGCCGCAGTTATGAGAACACCAAAGGGTGCATTAATTACTCAATGGGATTTGCATGACCAAGAGGCTGCTGGTTCTGTTAAGTATGACTTTCTCTTAACAGCAGTTCAAGATATTATTATCCAAGCTGTTGAATTACTACAAGAAGATGGAGTTATCGAAAAAGATTTAACTTTAAGAGAAGTATATAATAAATATCTTCATCCATATGTCTTGCCTCAAGATGATAAAAAAATGTGGGATGCTTTAGCTAATGGTGATGTTCTTGGATGTTTCCAATTTGACTCAAGCGTTGGTGCACAAGCCGCGAAGAAGATTAAACCTCAAAATCCGCTTGAGATGGCTGACGCGAATGGATTGATGCGTCTAATGACTTCCGAAAAAGGTGCTGAAACTCCAATGGAGAAGTATGTTCGATTTAAGAATAATATTTCTCTTTGGTATCAAGAAATGGACAGAGAAGGATTAACAAAAGAAGAACAAAGGATTCTCGAACCGCATTTCTTACGTTCTTATGGTGTTCCTCCTAGCCAAGAACAAATGATGACCATGTTACAAGACGAGAATATCTGCGGATTTACTCTTGAAGAAGCGAATGCTGCAAGAAAAATTGTTGGTAAAAAGCAAATGAATAAAATCCCAGAACTTAAAGAAAAGGTCTTAAACTCTGCGAAATCTCCCGCGTTAGGACATTATGTCTGGACTTATGGCATCGGCCCGCAAATGGGTTATTCGTTCAGTATTATCCATGCTCTTGCTTATAGTTTTGTTGGTATGCAAACTCTGTATCTTGCTACTCATTTTAATCCGGTATATTGGAATACGGCGTATCTGATTGTAAATAGTGGTGCTATTGATGAAGAAGAAGGAGAACAATCAGATTATACAAAGATTGCAAAAGCAATAGGAGAAATTCGTAATGCAGGAATTAAGGTTTCCCTTGTGGATATTAATAATTCTGACTTTGGATTTAAGCCAGATGTAAAAAATAACTAGATTCTTTTCGGATTAAAGGGTTTGTCAAATGTTAATAATGAACTGATAAAAACTATTGTAGATAATCGACCCTATGTATCTCTTGTTGATTTCTATAACAGAGTTCATCCTAATAAACAAGCAATGATTTCTTTAATTAAAGGTGGAGGATTCGACCAGTTTAGTTCACGTATGGAGGCTATGATTCAATATATATGGATTACCTGCGATAAGAAAAAGAGAATTACTTTACAAAACCTTCCTGGGTTAATGAGATATGATCTTATCCCCTATGAAGAAAAGTTTGTGATGCCGAAAAGAGTGTATGAATTTAATAGGTATCTAAAAGCAGAGTGTAAAGATCCTTACAATGTAGCAAAATATAAACTCGACGAAAGAGCAATCACCTTTCTCGTTGAAATTGATTGCGAGGATCTATTGGAAACAGATAATCTAGCATGGTATATTGACATAAAAGCCTGGGATAAAATTTATCAAAGTTACATGGACGTATTTAGAAATTGGATCTCTGAAAATAAAGAAACGATTTTAGATAATTTAAACACCACCATCTTTATGGAAGATTGGAAAAAGTATGCTTCAGGGAACATATCTTCTTGGGAAATGGAATCTCTATGTTTTTATTATCACAACCATGAGCTAGCGAATATTAACAATAGCAAATATGGATTTGTAGACTTCTTTAGCCTTCCAGAAGAACCTCAAGTAGATAAAGTATTTAAGAAAGGTGCTTCTTTAATTCCTATTTATAAACTGCATAAAATCTGCGGGACGTGCATTGCAAAAAATAAGGTGAAGAGTACTGTATATCTTCTTACAACAACTGGAGTAGTAGCAGTTAAATTCAGACAAGAATACTTTGCTTTGTTTGATAAACAAACCTTCCAAAGAAACGCAGATGGAACAAAGAGAGTTGTAGAGAAGTCTTGGTTTAATAGAGGTAATATGATTGTTGTGCAAGGGATTAGACGAGGCGATGAATTTGTAACAAAGAAATATGCAAGTTCTGGAGGCCATCAACTTTATCACATTGATGAAATTATCAATGGAACAGATCTAATCTTGAGAAGCGAAAGAAAACAAGGAGAAGATGAAGATGAAGATAGTAGCATTAATGGGTGAAGCAGGAAGCGGTAAGGATACTATTCTCCATAGAATTATGGAGAAGTATCCTTCCTATTTCAATGAAATTATTAGTTGTACGACTCGACCTCCTAGGCAGGGAGAGAAAGAAGGAGTTAATTATCACTTCTTATCCGTTGAAGATTTTATTAGAAAAATCTTAAATGGAGATATGCTAGAGGCTACTGAATTTAATGGTTGGCACTATGGAACAGATAGTCAAAGTCTAACAATAGATAAGATAAATATAGGAGTATTTAATCCAGAAGGAGTTAGATGCTTACAGGAAGATGAAAACATTGAACTGTATGTATTTTATGTGCGGGCCGCAGGTAAGTAGCGTCTTTTAAGATAGCTGAATAGAGAAGAAAATCCTGATGTAGACGAAATAATTAGAAGATACAAAGCGGATACAGAAGATTTTAGTTTTCTTAATGATATAAAATATATAACTCTTTAGAACAATACCTTAGATGATATTGATATAGCTGTTGATACTATATTTGGACAATTCTATTAAATAATTATATTAGAAATCACAAATATAGTGTTCAACAAAAAATATATTACAAGGAGTTGTATTATATGTTACAAATAAAGAAAAGAAATGGTATAGTAGTTCCATTTGATAGAGAACGAATTATCAACGCTATCAATAAAGCCTTCATCGAAGTAGATGGAGAATTATATGAAGATGATACTGCAAATGATATTGCAGATGAAATTAAGTATGCAGTAAAAACTTCTGACGATGTGGTTTCTGTAGAAAAAATTCAAGACATGGTGGAAGATTTTCTTATGAAGTCTGAGCGGAGAGACGTTGCTAAAGCATACATTAGATATAGATATAAAAGAGAAATTGCCAGAAAAGGGCAAGACGATTTTATGAAAGCCTTTTCTGCCAAAGTGCAGGGTTCAGATATAGAGAATCAAAATGCTAATGTTGATGAAATGTCATTCGGCGGAAGAGTTGGTGCAGCTTCTGATTTGCAAATGAAGAAGTACGCTCTTGATTATCTTGTATCTAATAAATCACGCGCAAACCATGAGAATAATGAGATTTATATTCATGACTTAAATGCTTATGCAGTAGGTATGCATAACTGTCTTTCTATTCCTTTTGATGATTTGCTTGCAAAAGGATTCAATACAAGACAAACTGATGTACGACCAGCGGGTTCAGTAAATACAGCTTTTCAACTTGTTGCTGTAATCTTTCAGCTTCAAAGTTTACAGCAGTTTGGTGGCGTTTCTGCTACACATCTTGATTGGACTATGATTCCTTATGTAAGAAAAAGTTTCTATAAACATTATATGGATGGATTGACATATATCGAACAAGTCATTAGCATGGATGATAGATTAAACAATCAACTGTCTATTGAAGATCCTATCTATAAGGAATTTAAAGGCGCATATTCATATGCTATCGCTATGACAGAAAAGGAAGTTCATCAAGCGGTTGAGGGAATGTATCATAATCTAAATACTCTTCAATCTCGTTCCGGCAATCAACTTCCATTTACTTCTATTAACTATGGAACTTGTACTCTTCCAGAAGGAAGAATGGTTACTAAAGCTCTTCTGGAAGTCTCTATTGAAGGACTTGGTAGACTTCACAAGACTTCAATTTTCCCCTGTGGAATTTTCCAATGTATGAAAGGTGTAAATAGGAAGCCTGGAGATCCAAATTACGATTTATTTAGATTAGCATTAAAGTCTACTGCCACTAGATTATATCCTAATTATGCTAATGTAGATTGGTCTGGCAATGCCGGATATGATGTAAACGATCCAAGTACATATTTCTCTACAATGGGATGTAGAACTGCTAATGGATTCGATATTAACGGCTTAAAGCAACAGAAAGACGGTAGAGGAAATATCTGTCCTGTTACTATTATAATGCCAACAATAGCAATGGAAGCTAATGGTGACGTAGAAACTTTTATGAAACTTTTAGATATTAAGATCGAAGAAGCGAAAGATATGCTTCTTGAAAGATTTGAATATATCTGTGCGCAACCTGCGGATTCGGCAAAATTCATGTATGAAAATGGCTTAATGGCTGGATATGATGGAATTTCTACTCGAAGTGCTTTACAACATGGCACATTGAGTCTTGGGCAGATTGGATTGGCAGAAACTTTACAAATTCTTATTGGATGTGATCATACTGAGCCAGAGGGCATGAAATTAGCAAAAAGAATAGAGCAGTTATTTAAAGATAGATGCGCAGAGTATAAAGAAAAATATAGACTTAATTTCGGAGTATATTATACTCCAGCCGAGAATCTTTGCTATACCTCTCTTAAAAAATTCCGCGATAAGTATGGTATCATTCCTAATGTAAGCGATAGAGAGTTCTTTACTAATTCTATGCACGTACCAGTATGGCACCAACTCTCTCCATTTGATAAAATTGATATTGAAAGTCAATTAACTGGATATTCTTCTGCTGGTTGTATTACTTATGTTGAGTTAGATACTGGCATGGAAAAGAATATTGATGCTATGGAGACATTAGTAAATTATGCTATGGATAAAGATATTCCATACTTTGCAATAAATGTTCCATGTGACACCTGCCTAAATTGCGGATATACTGGCGAGTTTAATGATAAGTGCCCTCAGTGCGGTAGTAAAGAAATTCAACAGTTAAGAAGGGTAACAGGCTATCTAACTGGTAACTACAAGACCGCCTTTAATAAAGGAAAGCAGGATGAAGTAAACAATAGAGTTAAACATGTGGGGTATATGGAATGAAGTATGCAGGTATTATAAAAAATGACTTTGCTGCTGCTCCCGGAGTATCCTTGAGTTTCTTTACTCAAGGATGCCCCCATAGATGTAAAGGGTGTCATAATCAAGAGACTTGGGATTTTGATAGTGGCAGAGAATTTACTCATGAAACTCTTAATTCAATCTTAGAAGGGCTAACTGCTAATGGAATTAAGAGAACTTTATGTATAATGGGCGGCGAACCATTATGTCCAGAAAATACATTTTTAACCCATCTAGTAATACAAACCGCAAAGGAGACAATTCCTGATTTGAAGGTTTATCTATGGACTGGATACTTGTATGAAGATTTAAGAAAAACAACAGATACAGTTATTTAGAATATACTTCAATTAACTGATGTGCTAATTGATGGGCCATATATTGAAAATGAAAGAGATATTACAGAGCCTCTAAGGGGTAGTCGTAATTAGAAGATAATCTACCTAAAATGATTTTCGTAAAAAGTATTTTTGGAGGAATAATGATAGCAATAGCAAGCTATATCTATTTGTCTGTTGGTGGTATAGTTGGAGCTATTATGTTTTCCATTGGTTTATTAACCATACTAAATATGTAGTTTAAGTTGTTTACTGGTTCAGTTGGTTATATCAAGAGCAAAAATGATATAAAAGACAATCTTATTATTTTATCAGGAAATATCATTGGAGCGTGCGGGATTTTAGCTTTTCCGCACGCAGCAGCTCTATATTTGGTCTCTACTAAGATTGCAGTTCCGCTATATTTAGTTTTCCTAAAGGGTATTGTTTGTGGTATATTTATATATTCGGCAGTATCTTCATTTAAGAGAAATAAAGATTATATGGTGCCAGTTTGTGTAACAGGGTTTATATTATTCGGTGGAGAACATTGCATTGCCGATCTTTGTTATGCCTTGGCCGCAGGTGTGCTTTCTATTGATATAATATTATTTCTAATAGTAGTTACATTGGGTAATTCTATAGGAGCAATAATTGTTGACAGAATACAATAATTATGATATTATATTAAAAAGAAAAGGAGGGCTAGATATGACTTTATATGAGTTAAATCAAGCTGGATATGCTTCTCTTCCAAAAATGACAAAAGCTGAATTAGATACGGCTAAAGAAGATATTATCACATTTTTAAGATCTCATGACTCACAATATTACATGATGCTTAATCATGATAATAAGTATTTTACTCTATTCGTTTATGAAGATGGTATAAATATAGAGAAAATGGCACGTGAGATTATCTCCGTCTCCAAGTCTCTCGGAGAAATTAAATCAATAGAAGTAAATGGAGATATTATAGAAATTTGGATTTTATATGAAGGCAAATGTGATATGTACGCATTTTTCGACTATGCAAAAGGGGTGATACAAGTATGACAAATAGCATTATTGTTAATTATGATCCATTCGCGATGGAATCTGCTGTATATATCTTAGAAGATGGATTGCAAAAACAAATGAAAGTATGCTCTGATATTAACGGCCTAGCGGAGACTCTGGTTGGCCTTTCTTACGGAAACAATATATACAGCATACTAATTCATGCCCCTCTTGCAATTACAGGGGAAATAAAGAATTTTGTGCGAGATTTAGAAGCAAGTATGTATTCAAATAATAAAATTACAGTTGAGGGAATTTAATATGGTTTATAATTTAAAGTCTACAAATACTTATAGAGTGCCAACCGTAGAAGATGCACTTAGACTGCGGAAATGGCTAGAAAAGACGGTAGTAGGAGAGTTAACCTCATTTAAATATGCTACTAAGTATATTAAGCAAAAGGGAGAAATAATTGAGGAGTATCAACTCGTTACTGCTACAATGACTATCGACAATGAAAAAGAACCAGAAGGCGTTATGCCAATTACTATTACGGAGGAATAATATGAGCGTATATTTCGAGAAAGTAAGTCGTTTTAATGACATTGATCTACCTATACCAACTCGCGCAACCGCAAATTCCGCAGGCTATGATTTTGTAGTTGCAGAAGATGTCGTTCTTCCTCCAATGAATTTTTTAACTTCTAAGATTCAAGACCATGTTTTTGAAAAAAATGCTGACAAGGATTTTTATGGGTTCGTAGACCCATTTACTCTTGATGATATGGCTAATCTTACTAAAGAATTAAAATCCAAGATTACGCTAGTATCAACAGGAATGAAATGTCATTTAAATCCTGGGCAGTATTTAGAATTAAGCGTCCGCAGTTCTACTCCTCTTAAACACTGGATTATTTGCGGGAATAGCGTAGGTATTATTGATGCTGACTATTGCGATAATCCCGATAATGAAGGAGAGATTTTCTTTCAACTCGTTAATCTATCTCCTTTTGCTATCCAACTGAAGCGAGGAGATAAGATTGGTCAAGGTATTATTAAAAGCTATGGGATTACAGATAATGATGCTGCGACTGGAGAAAGACTTGGCGGATTTGGAAGCACTTCTGTATGAGTAATTTATTATCATTAGACTAGAGCTCCAGAATCACGGGGTACGCGGTCTTTGAAGATAATAAGTTAAAAACATTTGGTAAATTTGTTGTCGAAGATAGTAATATAGATACTAGATTAGTAAAGATAAGACAAAAGATAAAAGATCTTATTATCTAGTTTAATATAGATGAAGTCGTTTTTGAAGATATACAATAGCAAAATAATGTATCTAATAATGTATAGACCTTTAAAATTTTAGCGGAGGTCTATGGAGTTATTTCCGAATTATTAGAAGAAGAGAAAATACCTCATTCAACGATTTTATCTACTTCATGGAAATCTCTTCTTGGGATAAAGGGTCGCACTAGACCAGAATAGAAAAAAAATGCCCAGGATTATGTGTTAAATAACTATGGTACAAAACCAACTCAAGATGAAAGTGATGCGGTTTGTATCGGCCTTGCGCATATAAAATAGAATTAGTGCGCTTGGTAATTGGTCCAAATAAAAAAATCCTCCTTTCTTAACTTTAAAATACTTTGAGAAGTTAAGAAAGGAGGATTTTATGTTTACATTTATAGCAGAACATATAGTAGAAATTCTGTTTGGTCTAATTTCCGCAGGTGCTTTGGCTTTTTGTAGATATTTATATAAACAATTAATAGCTTACAAAAAGATGTTACAAGAGAAAGAGAATGATGATATAGCTGAATTGATTGACGAAAAATTGAAACCTGTAGTAGAAGATATTGAAGAACTTCGAAGATATATATGGAGGATTGAAAACAAAGAAAATCAAGACTTGACCTTAATTATAGCTTCGTATAGATTTCGACTTGTTCAACTGTGTAAAATATATATCAAACAAGGATATGTGACGCAAGATCAATATGACCAGTTAACAGAATTTTATAAACTCTATACCTCTCTTGGCGGAAACGGTTAGGCGAAAGAATATTACGAAAAAGCGATTGAGTTAGAAATTAAATCTGTATAATAAAAAAAATGGGGAACTCTTAATTGAGTTCCCCATCCTTCTTTAAACGATTGAAAATTGAGTTAGTCATATTTATTATCTCTTGACCGTAAGTTGCTATCAAATCTGCTAGCAATTCCTCTTGTTCAAATGATAATTCTATCCCATAACTAAACATTGCAGCGTGTGTTAATTCATGACATAAAACTTTTTTCATCATTGTTGAAGATAATTCTTCATTGATATAAATACCTTTAGTTTTGCTATCGCAAGCCCCTATTGTTAATTGACCGTCACTTCTAATTAACATAGGATGAATAGGAGAAGTTAAGAATAATTTCCATTCTTCTCCATTTATATTAAGCATGGTTTAAAGAAGATATTTTTGTAGCAAGAGCAGAGATCTTTTTTTCTAGGAGCTATCTTTCTTCTGGACTTGCATCATCAATCATTTCTACTAAATCCTCACTTAATTCTTTCATATATTTATCCAATTCTCTAATTTTAGTATCCTTGTCTTTATGTAATTCTTTTGATTCCATATACATACGACGAGTAATTGGACTGCGGCCTTCGCGAGAATCTCTTAGTTCCATGGGATATTCTCTTTCGTTGTAATAGATTGGTTTTTCTCCATATCCTTTACGACTACCTGACATATCCTCCATGTATCTGCCTTGAGAATCTCTAGAGCGAGGATAATACATTCTGCCCCAATCGTCTCTATCCATATCTCTATCTGGAAGATAATATGGTGGCATCATTGGGATGTAATACTTTTTATGTTCCTCTTCTTTCTCCTCCATTGCCTTGACAATAGAACAGTAATACATCGCCTGTTCTAAGTCTTTTATCATATCAATAACTTCGCCTAATTCATGGGTATCTACATTATGAATATCGCTTAGCTATGATTGAACACATCCAATAAGAGTTTCTTTCATATGTTTAAGTCTTTCCATAATTAAGCCACCCTTTCAATAATTAGATTTGCGTTTTGAACGTCGATTGCCTAAGTAGAAATATTTTTTACTGCAATTTCAAAACAACATCCTCTTGGTACATCAATAAATATAGAACTTGCTACATTATTGTAGTCTCCTACCGCTGGAGCTGTAGATATCATAGTAGTAGAAGCTACACCTTCTCCATTAATAGCAATAGCTAAAGAAATTGGACCTACTGTTCCGCCTGCGGCAACCGCAATATTGCCGCTAAAGTGAGCTTTATATCTAGCTCTGCACTGTGTAGATGTATTACCTTTTAATGTTACTAGTCCACTCCCAACGCGGTGTAGTAGGCTGTTGGAGCAGCCCACTACCGCATCGGTAAAAAGGACATTCTGATTAGCTTGTACTGTTTGTACGGCATTCGCAATAATTTCCATTGAACCAAATCTCTCCTTTTAATTTCTAATTAGCACCCGCAACTATTCATGCTATAGCAGCAGTTGGGGTTTGGTACTACGTAAGCGGGAATTGGATTATCACGGCCTAATCTGCGGATGAGCTCGGCAGTTTGAGCTTCTTGATTAGCTGTAATAAAGTTATTCTGAGCCTGTTGAGATGCGGCAAGACGAAGAGCCTGATTCTCGTTTTGCAAGTCAGAGATTTTCTCCTGGCAGAGATAATCGAGAATTGCACGAGTTCCAGCGTTCTGGCTATCAATAATATCACGGGTATTATTAGCCATAGAAGTTTGAAGCGCATTTGTATTAGTTGCTAGATTGTAGTTGACGTCGGCAAAACCTCTCTCAATCTAACGACCGGTCTCGCAGCAGCAATCTGCAATTTGGCGAGAAATAGCATTTTGATTTGTGAGATTATCAAAGCTTGCTTGCTGAATTGCAGATTTAGTATCGCAGCAACAGTTAGAGAGCTGTGTAGCCAAAGCATTTTGACCCTGCATTAAAGCTACATTAGTGCTGTTAAATCCTTGCTGTGTCTAGTATCCGAGATTACATACTGCATTATCAACTCCATGGAATCCATTAGTTAAAGCATTATTCAGAGCATAAGTGCTGTCACAGATTCCCTGTTGAATAGCATTAATACCAGACTGGAGATTTTGGAAAGCAAAACCTTCATTAATGTCTGCGCGAGTTGCCCAGCCTTGGCCAGAAGGGGAGCCTAAACCATTGCTATTAGCTCCGTATCCACCAAAGCCTCCGAATCCGTTTCCCCATCCAGAGAAGCAGAATAGGAATAGAATTATAATCCACCAAGCTCCTCCGTCATTCCAAATTCCGCCGTTGTTACGCTCATTACCACCTGTAGCAGCGGCGATGTCAGCTAAAGAGTATCCATTGTTAGAATTGAACATTTAAGTTCCTCCTTTAAGAAAATATTAAAGGCCGAGCATTTTCTTAAAGTCAGCAAACTCCTTGTCATAGTCTAATCCTCTTTGGGATAAAAGATTTCTAGCTATTTGTTCTATCTCTTCTGTTTTATTCTACTTGGCAAGATCTAACAAATTAGCTCCAAACGGATTATTCCCCATCTAGCTTTCTAGCATATTTAAAGTTAGTTGCTGAGGATTCTATCCATTCCTAATCATTTGAATTAACTACATTGGATTCATTTTATCGACTCCTTAAAAATCTAATTTTGGCTTTGATTCCTGCTATTGCGCTGTAGGCTACTTACTTGCCTATGGCGCAATTTTTTCTTTTAGTTGAGCAAGTACGGTTTCAAATTCTTCTCTAGTAACATACTGAGAAGGATTGACAACTGTTTCAACTGGAATATTCTTTAATTCATAAACATTAAGCGTTGAAGTTCCATCTAAATTTATCTATTTTGTATATATTTTTTTATTAGCTAAATCAGGAAAGAAAAATACAGAACCATCAAAGTCAATGCTAGTTGCCTTCACTTCTTCTATTGAAGAAACTGGGCGACCTTTAATTCCAATCTAGGGCTATTCCACATACTGCATCCTTTGTTGCGGTATATAAGGGACTGCCGCATACTAAGGCTGCTATTGTTGTGGCATATAGTATGGATAATTAACTGCCATAGTTTTACCTCCTTTAAAATATTCCCTTGGCCTTTCATTATTATATGAAATTTTGGCAAAGATAATTTTACTATTTTGCCAAAATTTTTGCCAATTTTAGTGTAAAAATATATAATGGGACATAGTAGTCCCATTATATCATGATAGTCTGTGCTCATTAACAGCAGCTTCGATAAGGTTAGTTAAATAAGTATTTAAGTCACCAGTTGTCTCGATAATATACTGTTTTGCATCACTAGAAAGGATTTCCAATACAGAGTTCATAGTCTTATCAAATGCAATTTTCTATGCCTCTGCATCAAAAGCACCCTGTTCTTTTAAGCTATCTACATAGGTTTGATTTGTTGCTATTACACACTTAGTAATAGTATCAAATATCATAGTAGTATATTTCTGAGCTGTTTCATTCTCTGTTTTAGAATTTAACTCATCTCGTTTTGCAGAGAGGAAATCTACGAGATATTTTGTTAGAATACCAAGCAGAGGAAGAATACAAAGCTAGAATATTTGAATAACAATTTCAGGCATATTAATTCCTCCTTTATATTATATATAAAACAAGAGGAAGATGGTTTAACTTTATTTGACCTGCGGATTTCCATTCAAACGATCGTTCTATTGACGTTCATAAATTCTTAATCTAAGTGTACTCTCAGACATACCTTGACATTCTTTCGCTAATCTTGTAATGGGTTCATTATGTAAATATCGGTCATATAGCTCATCAAAGTTATCTGGAAGATCTTTTCTTGGTCTACCAAATTTTACTCCTTTCTATTTGGCAGCCGCGATTCCCTCAGCTTGTCGTTGTTTTATATAGGTTCTCTCTTGCTCAGCCTAGAAAGATAAAATTTGTAAGACTAAATCAGATATAAAAGTGCCCATAATATCCTTGCAATATGAAGTATCTAAAAGTGGCATATCGAGAACTTTTATATCAACATTCTTGGTTTTAGTAATTAAGCTCCACTATTCGAGGATTTCAGAATAGTTGCGTCCCAACCTATCAATGGACTTCAGGAGAATCATATCTCCTGAAGTCACAGTATTTATCATTTTTTGATAGGAGGGCCTATTAAAATCTTTTCCTGACTATTTATCTATGAAGATATTTTCTTCCTTGACCCCAGCTTCTGTCAAGGCAAGAATTTGTCGGTCAATATTTTGGTCACGTGAACTAACTCGTGCGTATCCGTATAACACCTTTATCACCTCATAGATATATGAAAAAATGGCAATTTTATATAACAAAAATTGCCCAAAAATTTGGCAATTCGGCGTTTTGATTTATATAAAATTTTATTATATAATATATAAAGAAAGTGAAAATTACCAGGGATAATCTCTTGCAATTAAAACATTACCTTTGGGCATAACAAAATACATTTTGCCTTGTCCAAATGAATAATCCACGGAACTTCCATCCTCTAATAAATAAAAAGAATCTGAAATACCTGGAGATATATTTTTACCACTATAAACTATCTCTCCTGGAGATGCTCTTAATGGGAATTCATATTTAAAGCCTGACTTATCTATTATAGAATATCTTTCCGTTTGAGCGCTTGAATTAAAAATCATTTTCTACTACCTCCTATAAAATAATATACAGTCGTATACTATCAGTTGGAGTTATTAATGCTTTAAAAGTTAATTCATCCAATCCTTGATTAATACATAATATCCCAGCATTAAAATATACTTCTTGAGATTCAATAGTTGGCATTACATAAATTAGCTATTTGCTTTCATCTGCGAGTACACCTGGAACCATTACTGTGCAGGTGTCATCAGACCATTCAGATTCAAGAATAGCAATAAGTATAGCCTTCGGTTTAAGAGCTGTATTTGCTAAAATTTCATTAAATTCTTGTTCAGTTCCAGTAAACCCTCCTTCTTTAGCTGTTTCATAAGCAGACTTTCCATTGAGACCGGGCTGACCTATTCCGGCTACTTTCTTACCATTTATTTTAATCATAATATATTTACCTCCTAAATTTTAATTACTACTTCCACCACCGCCAGAAGTAATTGTAGCAGAGTCAATAATTTTATATGCTATAACTTGACTATTATTATTTATCTGTATAGCACCTAATGCTTTGTATGCAGACTAAGGAGTAATTTTAAGTCCTGAAGGAGAGCCGCCGTTTATAGTTAAAATACTATTTTTTATTACTTTATAATTATTTTTCTACACTACCCATACTGACATTGGTGCATTTTCATGTTCTATTATTACTGTGCATCCACTTATGCCTGATAATGATTCAAATGTAATATCTACTGTTTCTATTGGAGTTTCAGTCTCAATTTGACTTATATTTTCTGCCATCTATTGAAAGCTATCGGTCGCCGCAGTTTCTATTCCCTTGTCAGTGACTGCGGTCGCTATTAGGGTTTTGCCCTCACTGACATCTGTAAAAAGTTCATCTATGGCCTCCTAAACATTGGTAGCGGCCATGCTCGAGGTGCTATTGTTATACTCTATCAACGATGCAGTTAGACTTTCATTTTCTTCTTCATCAAATTCGATAGTGTAAGGTCCAACTCCCAAAGATTCTCCCATTTCTGCAATACCACCGCCCGGCACAGTAATGGCATCTTTGTTCTTAACCTATCCAGTTAAAATACATTCCATGAAAATTTCTCCTTTCATTTTTAAAAAAGTACACTTT
>OGGG01000029.1_pt1 | contig 167145 bp, 121 predicted proteins | sample 1571201 | NCBI WGS metagenome assembly OGGG01 (sample SAMEA2581946, study PRJEB24529) | metagenome | biome: Human gut stool | place: China | collected 2011 | reverse complement strand
ACAAGGCTTTCAGGTGGTTTCCGATGTTCAGGGAAATGCTGCGCATGGAAAAGTTCTGTGCCATGCTGGGGTTCACTAAAGAAATGACCGAAAGGCTTGTAGTCAAGAAGGAGGCAATGAAGTGCAGCGGTAAAATCTATTCCGAGCAGCACAGGCGAAATTTTGACGTAAAGGATGATGTTTTTAGGGTGGAGAATGACCCTGACGATGAAAGCAGGCTGAATCTGACAATAAACAGGAAGCCGATTGCCGACTGGTTTAGGGAGCAATGGCACAAGCTCAGATACGGCATAAGAGAGCCACAGCAGAAAGAAAGGCAAGGCAGGGGAATGAAGCTCTAACCACGGCAAACAAGTCCAAGAGAAAGGCATTATACCCTCTCTTGGACTTGTTTGTCATAAATACCATATAGGCAAAGGCTATCAGATACTTATGCTTTTAAGCATACCAATCAGAAAAATACATATCAGAATGCTTTCTTTTCTGTTTTTTTTCGTATGTTTGAAAAACAACATCAATAAATTAGACCTTATGGATAAGACGATGAAGACCATGACTTTGGACTATGCAATAGAAATTGCCAGTCTTACGGAAATCAACCATCAGACGCTCTACGATGAAATAACCAGTCAAAAATGGAGCGTTCACTATTTTTATGATGAAAAACGTTACCGGAACATTGTTATTGATGTCGTTGAACTTCCGCATAGCAATGCACCGGAAGTCCATCCGACATACAAACTGTTCAATCGGCTAAACTCCATATTCCAACATTTGCATTTATGTATTGACAATGACGGAAAACTTTATTCTGTGGTCAACAAAAAGGAAATTCAAGACAAATGGGAAGATATAAGAAAAGAACTGTTATCCGAATATGAAGGAATCAAACAGGTTAAAAAGATGGTGGAAAAGTTGGATTACGCTTATTATGCCTGTGAAGGTACACTGATGCAATCACTTCTGCACCTTATATTCTTGGTTCGCTACAGGGAAGAGAACTGTTTCAATATAAAACTGCCTTCCGTACTGAATGAAGGAGAGCTTATAGACATCGAATTGGAAAGTACGGTTTCGGAAAGAGACAGGCAGTATTTTTGCGGCAAAGGCTACGTTCATCATCAGTCTTCAATGAAAAAAGCCTATGACCAACAGATTAAGCCATTGACGCAAAGCGAATTTGACTATGGTTTTGCCATTGACATAGAATACGTATTCAATTCTGAACATAGGGTTCAGAAAATAGAGGCTTGTATAAATGAACAGTCAAGCGACAGGTTCGTACACAAAAAGACTGTAACTTTCAGTTTAATTCCAAAAGAGTAGATTATGGCACGTAAATTTTTAATTGACGGTAACTGGCTTATTTGTTCGGAAGGAACTTGTATGCAGCGCATGTTGGTCAAGAGCCAGAAAACGGTTTTTGCACACGGGAAACTCGTGGCGACCATGAACGACCGCATGGATAACAATTTTTATTGCCTGAAGATGGTTTCAGCAGGAGCTATGGTAGGTGCTATCGTAGGTGCAGCCATTGCTGCCGGAGCAATATTTACCGGTGGAGCTGCCATAGGAGGCATTATGGCGGCTGTGGGGACAAGTGCCCTGACTGGCTCAATCAGCGGAAAACTGCTCTCACTAATGCCATGTATATGCGCCTGTCTGACCAAGCCGGGTAAATGGACGAGCGTAAAGAACAGCGTGTTAATCAAAAACCAAATGGCTCTGATGCCCGATGCCAAACTGAATTGTCTTTTGGGCGGTATGGTATCTATTGTTCTGCCACAAATCGAAATTGTATTGGACGCACTTGAGCTATCAGGCTGTGCTTATAATGTTGACGATAAAGATTCTCCCAAATACAATAAAAACAAGGAGATACCAAATGAATGGACTGAAATCAAAGATTTGAAGAAAGAATTTGGAGATAAAATATCTGGCAATTTGATTAAACCTAAAAGTGGATTTAAGGCAAGGTTATTCAAAAAAGATAAAACCTATATTCTTGCTTTTGCAGGAACAGATCCTAAAAAAGATGAAGATGAAAATAAAATTGATTGGAAGGATATTACTACTGATGTAAGACAGGCTTTTGGGCTGGACGACAAAGAACAAGGACAATTTTCAAGTGCTGTTTTATTAGCGACTGAAATAGATGGAGAAATTCAAAAAGAAAATGAAGAAAAAGAAGAAGGGGAAAAAGATAAAAAATTAATTATTACAGGGCATTCATTAGGAGGTGCTTTAGCCACCATTGCAGGTGCAAAAACTGGAGCTGAGACCTATACTTTCAATGCAGCAGGAGTACATGAATGGACTTTCAAAGCCCAAAATGCAAACTCTGAAAACACTAAACATATACAAGCATATTATTCAAATAAGGATATTCTTAATATAGCACAAAATAATAGAACTATATTGGCTGCTTTGTTGGCGTCCTCCAAATGTAGTCTTTTATCATTTTTAGGCAGTGGGATATTCTTGACTAATAGTGTGCCGCAAGTTTCAGGACAAAAAATAGGACTTGATACGGATGCCTCAAATTGGTTCGCTGCACATTCATTAGAAAGTTCAAAGTTGAAGGAAGCCCTTTTGGGAGAACAGAAGAACAGTCCTGATGTAAAAGTTTTCACAGAGTAATTATGAATAAGCGTTATTATCTTCTGATTATCACTATCATTTTATTAACATTTTTAAGTTGTAGCAATATGGCAGTAAAAGACTTTAAACCGGACATATATTTTAGCCGTAAGGTTGACCTTGAAATGGCAATAGCAGATGCAATCTATTATGGCGAGAAAAAACTTGTCAGAGACTATATCAATACAGGCAGGGTGGATATAAACAGACCCGGAAAGGCAGGTTTTACATTTCTTATGTATGCCGTTTATATTGAACAATATGATGTAGCTAAAGTACTATTGGAAAATGGAGCTGACCCCAATATATTATCTATAGTTACGCACCCGGATGGTGCTGTAGAGTATCTAACCCCTTTAAGTTGTGTTTGTGAGAACGATTGGTATCCAATTAAATATATGAAGTTACTGGTTGAGAATGGAGCAAATGTAAATGATACAATAACAGTACCATTCACACTTTGTATTGCACACTCAGGGAATGACCCGAAAAAAATTCGCTATTTGATTGAACACGGAGCAAAGGTAAATACAGAGTTTAAAGGGAAAACACCAATACAGTTGGCTGCAATGATTGGAAGATGGGATTTGGTTAGTTTATTATGGGATGAATATGGAGCAGACCCATTATATGTTAGCAAAGATGGAAGAAGCTTAGCGTTTATTGTACAAAATTCAATCGAAAAAAAATTAGGTACTCCTAAAAGTTTAGCTCATGCCCAAGAAATTATGAAACGTTTGGAAAAATTGGGTGTCAAGTTCCCTGTAACATTAAATCCGAAAGACGAGAAATAAGAGGAAGCGGATTCCCCTATCAGTCAAGGCAAAACGGATGAAAATAAGAAAGAATGAAAATATGACCATATACAAACTTTGGAAATCATTAATTTGCCTAATATCTACATTGCTTCTTTGGGGGTGTAGCAATATGAAAGTAAAAGGCTTTAAACCGGATGCATATTTTAGTCATGAGATTAAATCTGAAATAGCAATGGCAAATGCCATATACTATAGCAACAAAGAACTTGTTAAAGACTATATCAAAACAGGTAGAGTTGATATAAATACCCCCGGAAAATATGGATTTACTTACCTTATGTATGCCATATATATACAAAAGTATGATATGGCAAAACTCTTGCTAAAATTAGGAGCAGACCCAAATCTTTTATCTTATGTAAACCATCCGGTCGAAGGGGACAACCCAGATTATATTAAACGGGAAGAGGGTACATTTAGGTTAATGCCACTTTCCTTTGTTTGTGGGCATCCTGATTGGGATATAAAATACATAAAGTTGTTAATAGAGTACGGTGCTGATGTAAACGCAACTATCCCATTTACACCGATTCACGAACTTATTGTTGGTGGAGCAGGCGATATGGAGCGAATCAAATATTTGATGAATCATGGTTTGGATTTGAATGTCCCTGATAATTCAGGAGATACACCTATCATTACAGCAGCTATTGTCAGAGAGCTTGATTTGGTAGAATATTTTTTGGATAATGGTGCAAAGCCTAATCATATTAATAAAGATGGGGTTAGCTTGGGCTATAAATTACAGCAACAAATAGAGCGTAAATTAGGAACTCCAGAGTATTTAACCCATGCGGAAGAAATAATAGAACGTTTGAAAAAAATGGGCATTAAATTTCCAGTAACTAAAAGCAAAAGGGTTGAAGAAGATAGTACATCCATTTCAAACGAAAGCAATATGAATCAATGTAAAACAGACGAAAACAAAACGGAATGGAAATGGATGTGAATTTGATAATATCCAAAATACGAAATTTATTTTCTTATCTGGCATCTACGTTGCTTCTTTTAAGTTGTAGCAATATGGCAGTAAAAGACTTTAAACCGGATACATACTTTAGCCGTAAAGTTGACCTTGAAATGGCAATGGCAGATGCAATCTATTATGGCAATAAAAAACTTGTCAGAGACTATATCAATACAGGCAGGGTGGATATAAACAGACCCGGAAAGGCAGGTTTTACATTTCTTATGTATGCTGTTTATATTGAGCAATATGATGTGGCTAAAGTACTATTGGAAAATGGAGCAGACCCCAATATATTATCTGTAGTTACACACCCGGATGGTGCTGTAGAACATTTGACACCTTTAAGTTGTGTCTGTGCACATCATTGGTATCCAATTAAGTATATTAAACTTTTAGCTGAGAATGGAGCAGACATGAATGACACAATAACAGCACCATTTCTACTATGTATCGGTCATTCTATGAAAGACACCCAAAAAGTTCGTTATATGATAGAACATGGAGCTAATATAAACAAAGAAGTTAATGGTTATACACCTATACAATATGCAGCATTAGTTGGAAAATTAGACTTAGTGGACTTATTATGGGAACTTGATGCCAATCCCTTATATACCACCTCTGAAGGAATTAGTCTTGCTTATCTTATCCAAGAGGATGTAGATAAAAAGTTAGGAACCAAAGAATACGTTTCCCATGCCCAAGCAATTATGAAACGTTTGGAAAAATTGGGTGTCAAGTTCCCTGTAACATTAAATCCGAAAGACGAGAAAAAAGAGGAAGCGGATTCCCCTATCAACGAATGAATAAATACATTTGAATTGAACTAAAAGAAAATAAATAAATGTGCTGCACGACATATTTATATAGGACTATTATTGTGCAAAATAACACGTGTGGGGAAAATGTGGGGAAAAATTAGGCAAATAAAAAAGCTAAGTATTTACAAGTCAAATACTTAGCTTTTTACCTTGTACCCAGACCCGGGGTCGAACCGGGATGGATGTTACTCCACTGGTGTTTGAGACCAGCGCGTCTACCGATTCCGCCATCTGGGCATCATTTCTGATTGCGAGTGCAAAGGTACACATATTTTTCAATAGTGCAAGGAATACGGACAAAAAAGTTGAAAAAAAGTTTTCTAACACTATTTAGAATCCTTTTCGGGGGTTTCTTACAAAATAAACCCTATCTTAGCATCAAACTTTAATGCCAGCATTAACCATGGACAGTAAAAATTTTTATTGCATCATCATGGCCGGAGGAACCGGGCGTCGGTTCTGGCCATACAGCCGGAAAGCCTTACCCAAACAATTTCTAGACTTTTTTGGAACTGGCCAGACACTCTTGCAGCAAACTTACGAAAGATATAGGCAGATTCTTCCTGCTGAGAATATTTTCATTACGACTAACCAGCATTATAAGGAACTGGTACTAAACTCGCTTCCCGGTTTCAGCGAATCTAACCTGATTGTGGAAGAAGAACACCGGAATACGGCACCTGCCATTGCATACGCATCGTATGTCATTCAAAAAATCAATCCGGATGCCAGCATCGTGGTAGCTCCTTCTGATCACCTGATTCTAAAAATGGACGAGTTCAAACAGGATATTCTGAAATCGCTGGAATTTGCATCCCACTCGGACAAGCTCCTGACATTGGGTATTAAACCCAGCTATCCGGAAACGGGTTATGGCTATATTCAGGTTTCCGAAGAAAAAGAAGAAGATTTCTACAAAGTCAAGACATTCATCGAGAAGCCGTTACGGGAATTTGCCGAGGTATTTGTACAAAGCAATGAGTTCTACTGGAATTCCGGCATCTTTGTATGGCACGTCAAAACGATAATGAAGGCATTCCATGAAATGATGGCGGAAGTATGTCCGCAAGTGGAATGTGACATGCCGAAATTCAGTACCTGCCCCAACAGCTCCATTGATTATAGCATCATGGAAAAGGCAGACAATGTATATGTACTGCTTTGTGACTTCGGGTGGGCAGACATAGGTACATGGAACGCATTGTATGATGCTTCTCCCAAAGACGAAAATCAGAATGTGACGACGCACAGTAATGCGTTGCTATATAACTGTAAGGACAATATCATCATGACTCCCAAAGATAAATTAGTGGTTGTACAAGACTTGGAAGGGTATCTGGTGGCAGAACAGGGGAATGCCCTGCTCATCTGCAAAAAGGATGATCAGAATGCCATCCGGAAATTTGTCAACGATGCAGAAATGAAATTTGGTGAGTTGTATTCATGAGTTACGGTAAACCTTCTCACACATAAAAAGAATGGCTTGTCTTTCCACAAACAGAGAGACAGGCCATTCTTTTTATAGCGACCAGACTTAATACTCAAAGGTAATTCCCAACGTAGGGAGTAACGTGCCACTCTCCTGCCGGATGGATTTCATGACATATCGCTGCTCACTCAGCGGTGCGGAAGGATTTTCAATCTGTCCCGTACTCATCAGGGCATCGGGCTGACGCAGCTTACTGGCCGTAATGTTCTGGATGTCGAGATAAAAGCCTAACATACATTTTTTCAGATAGAAGGTTTTATCTACCCGCACATCCAGTTGTCCGAAGACCGGCAAACGCTCCTGATTATAGCGGCTATAATCATAGTAAGCACGTCCCTGCACATTCCAAGCTTCCACCAGCGAAGATTTTTCCACATCGTAAGGCGTATAAGGAGAACCACCTATGCAACTGACTTTAGCTCCTAAACTCCAATGTTTGGGGAAGTTATAGGTTCCACTCATATTCAGAATAAAACGATTATCCCAGGCGGAAGGTACATAGCTTCCTTGCTCGCCATCCTTGAATTCACTCTTGAAAATGGTCAGTGAGGAAGAGAGATTCAGCTTCTGGGTCAGCAGCCACTTGAACATCAGTTCTACCCCGTACGAGCGACCTTTTGCTTCGGAAGAGAGTGCTTCATTTCCGATGGTTCCATAATCATTTCCTTTGCAGGAGAGTGGTATCTGGTCGGACAAGGAGAAAGGCATGTGTCCATATAATTTATAGAAGCCTTCCACTGACAGCTCCATATTTTCATTGGGTGTCCATGACAATCCCAGACTTTCCTGTGACACGGAGATGTAATCCAAGTGACGGTTGACATACTCTCCTTCTTCCCCTTTGAAGCCTAAGGCGGTATAAGAAGGAAGCTGATAATACAGTCCCACATGACCACTCAAAGTAAGCCCCTCAATCAACCGGTAGGATACTGACAAACGAGGGGAAAGCTGACGCCACAATTCCTTCATTTTATCGCTATAGTTATTTCCGTCGGTACGTACGCCCATGGAAGCCGTGAAACTTTTATCAGGAGCGGCATAATCGACTGAGGCAAACATTCCCCAACGCCAGAGAGACAAATCGGTATGGTAATCATATTCCCGCAGGGCATTGGCAAAGACCTTACGGTATTCATTGCTTTTGTAACGGGAGTAATTCAGGTCGAACCCGGCTTTTACTTTCCACACGCTCCATGAAGAGGTGTTTTCCATACGCAATTTGGTTTCCTGCTCGATAGAGCCCAGCCGCAGCGTCAGATTTTCTTCGCTGCTTTCGTCATTGTCGCGATATTTTACATTCCGGTTGTTCAGATAGCTTTGACTTAATACGATTGACTGCACATGCCGCTGGGAATAATGACGGTACACACCTCCCACGGTATAGGTTTCCTGATTGATTTCGGGAAGGTAACTGAGCATATATTCGGCATCTTCTCCTTCAATCCCCAAATTGAGTTTCATGCGGTCAATTCCTCCAAGACCAAGCAAAGTCAGTTCGTTGTGGCTGTCAAAACGGGTTTTAATTTTAAAGGAAGCATCGGTATAAGCCGGAAGGAAAGGCAGGCCCAAGATTTTAAACAATGCCTGCAAATAAGACTGGCGTACCGACACCAAATAAGAAGTCTTGTTGCCAATATGTCCGTTGGAACTGAGTGAAACCTCTGAGGCACCTAAAGTTGCTTTCAGGGAATTGCGCTCCATATCTCCATCGCGCAGACTAAAGTCGAGCACACTACTCAACGCATTACCCTTATCGGCTGGGAATGCCCCGCTGTAAAACTTCACACTACGAATCAAATCAGCATCAATCAGCCCGACAGGACCTCCGGAAGCTCCTTGTGTACTGAAGTGATTGATATTCGGAATCTCTACCCCATCCAGGTAGAAACGGTTTTCGGAAGGACCACCTCCCCGCACAATCAGGTCATTGCGATAGCCTATAGGAGAAAAGGCTACCCCCGGATAGTTTTGTACAACTTTTGAAATATCCCGGTTGGCACCCGGAGCTTTTTCAATCTCCTGCAAGCCAATCACCCGAAGGCTGACAGGGCTCTCTGGTACCTTCTGAAAAGGAGAAGCTGTCACAATCACCTCATTCAACGACGCATTTTCTTCCTCCAGTTCAATCTGTACATAAGGTGTCACGTGGTTCACCCGATATTCCGGAGTCAATTCTGTTTTATACCCAAGGAAAGAAGCTTGCAGACGGTAAATACCCGGTGGCACCTGAGTGATGAGAAAATTTCCGTTGGCATCGGTAGAAGCCCCGATACCCAGTCCCACTACGAGCACATTCACAAACTCCAACGGCTGACGGGTAGACTTGTCAATCACTACTCCTTTTATCTGATATTCAGCTGCAAAAACATTCCAGCACAGACAGCAAAGAAGAATGAAGAAAGAAATTCGTCTAATACGCATAGGCTACAATTCTAAAAGAAAACAGGCATGGTTTTCATGGAATCTGCCCAACTGAAAACCACGCCTGAAAATACGAAGAATCCTTTATATCAAAGGTATTTTTGAGAAGAAAATTATTTGCTTTCAGCTTTCCAAGCAGAATTTATTGCATTGGCGATTTCAGTAAATTCTTCCTGAGAAAGTTTAAGTTTCGGATTAGAGAACAACATGTCTGATTCTTTCTGGATAGGAATCAGGTGAATGTGTGCATGAGGAACTTCCAGACCAATCACAGCTTCACCTACTTTCTTGCAAGGGAAAGCTTTCTGGATAGCCAGCGCCACATGCTTGGCAAACACATGCATCTGAGCCAGCTCCTCATCGCTTAAATCGTAGATATAGTCTACTTCCCGCTTGGGAACTACCAGCGTATGTCCTTTCACCAAAGGATTGATGTCAAGAAACGCATAAAAATTGGCATCTTCGGCTACCTTGTAGCTCGGAATTTCGCCCGCAATGATTTTACTGAATATTGTTGCCATATTGTTTAGATATTAAATAAGGCAAGCCCGCCAAAGCGGACCTGCCTTATACATTAAAATGATATACCCATAATTTCCAAAGAGATCTTTCCCTGTGGAATAGTGATTTCTGCTACATCGCCTACCTTCTTTCCTAACAGGCCCTGCGCAATCGGTGTATTCACTGAAATCTTACCCTGCTTCAAGTTAGCTTCACTTTCTGATACGATAGTGTAAGCCATCTTCATACCTGTTTTCACATTTTTCAGTTCCACACGGCTCAGAATCTGAACAGTGTCGGTCTTCAGTTTAGATGTATCAATAATCTTGGCATCACCGATGGTTGCCTTCAACTGGTTGATTTTCATTTCCAGCAAGCCTTGTGCCTCTTTTGCGGCATCGTATTCTGCATTCTCTGACAAATCGCCTTTATCACGTGCTTCTGCAATAGCAGCCACAATCTTCGGACGTTCCACCGATTCCAAATGTTTCAATTCAGCTACCAGTTTCTGATAGCCTTCTTCTGACATGTAAGCCATAATTTTTCTCCTTAAATATTCGTTATTAAATTATTTATTTTCAACAAAAGTAAAGAGCTGTTCAAAATAAGAACCGTTTATCACAAAAGTAAAGTCATTCTGAACGAAGAGTGAACCCTCCACAGGATGGGAAACAAACGGGTTCTTCACTTTGTTCAGAATGACAATCTGACAAATCAATTTTTATTTTGATACAGCCTCTCTTTCTCAGAGTCTTATATCTTGCGACAAAGATAAATCTTTTTACAATACCAGTCAAGTTTATCCGTACATGCTTTTCAACATGTTACAACAAATTCTTGATGGCTTCTTCCATATTTGTCTTTTCCTCCACACGCAAGCTCAACTCATTATTACGGTTAACCAGGAATGCAGTAGGCAACTGGGTTACACCGTACAAGCTAAGATAGGTAGAATAAGGTCCTTGCGGGTCGCGGACACATATCCAAGGAAGATTATCTGCAGCTGTCTTCCAGAAATGTTCGTCTGCATCCAAAGAAATCTGATAAATCACCAGTCCCTGAGAAGCATATTTGTTATACAATTCACGCAAAGCTAAGTTACGCACACCCGAAGCGGCAGAAGAATAGGCTGTAAAATCAATCAAGACAACTTTACCTTTCAAGTCTGTCAGGCGATGTGTCTTACCGTTCAAGTCCTTCAGCTCAATATCAATGATAGAAGCTTCCTGAATCTTGTCAGCCGGAAGTGTCACATCTTTTACCTGGGGCGTACGGGTATTCTTCATACCTTTTATTACCATATTATAAAGGTTGCGTGAACGGTCGGCATGAGGATACAAGTTGTTCAAGCTGGTAGCTACTGCCGCAAAGCATTTCACATCTTCCTTACTGGTCAACGGATCAAAAATCATATAGCCGTTCAACTGCTGGAACAAAGCAAAATAAGCGTATGCCTTGTTAGGAGCTGCAAAAATATAATTGCGTTTTACCTGATCTTTATATGCATTCACCAATGAAAACAGACTGTCTTGAGCTACTCCGGCAGGAAGTCCGGACTGTCCTAATTTATTCACCTGCTCCTGCAAGTTTGCCTGAAGCAGTACCAGTTCCTTTATCTTCTGGTTATTTTCTGAACCCTCCACCTGATAAGCGGTAGCAAAACCGGAATTATCGGCTTTCACCGTCACTGTTTCAGTAGAGTCAACAGAGAAATTAATCACCTGATTATCCAGTCGAAGCCGATAAAAATCAGGAGAATCCGGACGAGCACCCGAAAAGTGAAACGTTCCACTCTCGTCCAATTTGACAGAATCGACTTTTACTATACCTTCCAGGCTGGTATGCTCCAGATACAGCATCTTGTCGGCTGCACCCGATACCGTTCCCTCTACCTTGAAAGCAGGCTCATTGTGACATGCCATCAGTCCGGCCGACAGCAATGCCGTTAACAGATAAGTATTTCTTCTCATACCTGATTTTCTTTAATCTCACATTCTTATGTAAATTCAAGGTGCAAAGATACGGCTTTTCATGACGTCACAAAGTTTTTAAAAGATAAATCCATCATCCAACCGACGAAAACCGTTGTTTTTACGACAAATTATTATATAAAAAGCACTTCATACTGAAACTTTTACATAAATACCCGCTTTTATCCATAATAAAACATTATCTTTGTACGCTTTTTTAGATGAAATAATATTAAATCAATTTTTATGATCAATCCTATTGTTAAGACGATCGAGCTGAATGATGGAAGAACCATCACACTCGAAACGGGAAAGCTGGCAAAACAGGCAGATGGTGCTGTTATGCTACGCATGGGTAATACCATGTTGCTGGCTACTGTTTGTGCAGCAAAAGATGCAGTTCCCGGTACAGATTTTATGCCTCTCCAGGTAGAGTACAGAGAAAAATACTCCGCATTCGGACGTTTCCCCGGTGGCTTTACCAAACGTGAAGGAAAGGCTTCAGATTACGAAATCCTCACTTGCCGTCTGGTAGACCGCGCATTGCGCCCTCTGTTCCCGGACAATTATCATGCTGAAGTTTACGTAAATATCATACTTTATTCTGCTGATGGCGTAGATATGCCGGATGCACTGGCTGGTCTGGCTGCTTCTGCCGCACTGGCTGTTTCTGACATTCCGTTCGGAGGTCCGATTTCTGAAGTACGTGTAGCACGTATCGACGGTCAGTTCGTTATCAACCCGACATTCGAAGCACTGGAACGTGCTGACATGGACATCATGGTTGCCGCTACTTATGAAAACATCATGATGGTGGAAGGCGAAATGAAGGAAGTTTCTGAACAAGACTTGCTGGAAGCCATGAAGTTTGCTCACGAAGCAATCAAGGTTCACTGCAAAGCTCAGATGGAACTGATGGAAGAAGTCGGCAAGACTGTAAAACGTGAATACTGTCACGAAGAAAATGACGAAGACCTGCGCAAGGCTGTACACGATGCTTGCTACGAAAAAGCATACGCCATTGCAAAATCAGGCAACAAGAACAAACACGAAAGAGGAGATGCTTTCGATGCTGTTTGCGAAGAATTCAAAGCTCAGTTCTCAGAAGAAGAACTGGAAGAAAAGGGTCCGATGATTGACCGCTACTATCACGACGTAGAAAAAGAAGCAATGCGTCGTTGTATCCTTGATGAAGGCAAACGTCTGGACGGTCGTGCTACTACAGAAATCCGTCCTATCTGGTGCGAAACCAGTCCGCTGCCAGGTCCTCACGGTTCTTCTATCTTTACTCGTGGGGAAACTCAGTCTCTGAGTACTGTTACACTGGGTACAAAGATGGACGAAAAGATTGTAGACGATGTACTCGACCAGCACAAAGAACGCTTCCTGCTTCACTACAACTTTCCTCCTTTCTCTACAGGAGAAGCAAAAGCACAGCGTGGCGTAGGCCGTCGTGAAATTGGTCACGGTCACCTGGCATGGCGTGCATTGAAAGGACAGATTCCTGCAGATTATCCTTACTGCGTACGCGTAGTTTCTGATATTCTGGAATCTAACGGTTCTTCTTCTATGGCTACAGTTTGTGCCGGAACATTGGCTTTGATGGATGCAGGTGTACCTATCAAGAAGCCGGTTTCAGGTATTGCGATGGGATTGATCAAGAATGCCGGCGAAGATAAATACGCTGTATTGTCAGATATTTTGGGAGACGAAGACCACCTGGGTGACATGGACTTCAAGGTTACAGGTACACGCGACGGTATCACAGCTACTCAGATGGATATCAAGTGTGACGGTCTGACTTACGATATTCTGGAAAAAGCATTGATGCAGGCTAAACAAGGACGTGAATACATCCTCGGCAAACTGACTGAATGCATTGCAGAACCTCGCGCAGAACTCAAACCTCATGCTCCACGCATTGAAACTCTGACTATTCCGAAAGAATTCATCGGAGCTGTAATCGGCCCGGGCGGAAAGATTATCCAGGGTATGCAGGAAGAAACCGGTGCTACTATCACTATTGAAGAAGTAGACGGTGCAGGCCGCATCGAAATTGCAGGAACAAACAAGAAATGCATCGACGATGCAATGCGTATGATCAAGGCTATCGTAGCTGTTCCTGAAGTAGGTGAAGTATACACCGGTAAGGTTCGCTCTATCATGCCTTACGGTGCATTCGTAGAATTCCTGCCGGGAAAAGACGGATTGTTGCACATCTCTGAAATCGACTGGAAACGCTTTGAAACAATCGAAGAGACCGGATTGAAAGAAGGTGATGAAATTGAAGTGAAGCTGCTGGACATCGACCCGAAAACTGGTAAGTTCAAGCTGTCACACAAGGTATTGCTTCCGAAACCGGAAGGAATGACTGAAAATCATCCGAAGCGCGAACGTCGTCCGCAGAACAACTACAAGGATAAAGAATAATCTACTTATATATCCTTTAACCCCAAAGGCTGCCTTCCCGGCAGCCTTTTTTATTTGACACCACCACACACAAAAAGACATTTTTAACATCCCTCCTGAACCATTCTGTTTTTATTTTCGTACTTTTGGGTAAATGAACTTTAAATAGCTATATTATGAACGCAAATCCTGTATTCAGTTTGCACATCCCGACCAAAATTTTGTTCGGATGCGGAGAGTTAAGAAAGTTGGCGACAGAAAAGTTACCCGGCAAGAAAGCCCTGATTGTCATCTCGTCAGGAACCTCCATGAAGAAATACGGCTACCTCGACAAAGTCGTTGAACTGTTGCAAGAAAACAATACGGAATCTGTTGTCTATGACAAGATTCTGCCCAACCCGATTAAATCTCACGTAATGGAAGCAGCTACTGTCTGTCGTGAACAAAAATGCGATTTCATCGTCGGACTTGGCGGAGGAAGCAGCATTGACTCTGCGAAAGCCATTGCCGTCATGGCCTGCAACGACGGAGATTACTGGGATTACATCCCGGCAGGCAGCGGTAAAGGACGTCCTGTAACCAAGGCATTGCCCGTAATTGCTATTCCTACCACTGCAGGAACAGGTACGGAAGCTGACCCGTGGAGTGTGATTACCAATGAAGAAGCAAAAGAAAAAATCGGCTTCGGAAGCACACTGACTTTCCCTGTACTTTCTATTATCGATCCGGAATTGATGGTTTCCATCCCTCCGCATCTTACAGCTTATCAGGGATTTGATGCCTTCTTCCATGCAGCCGAAGGTTTCTTAGCAAACTGCGCCACTCCTATCAGCGACTTGTATGCCCTTGAAGCCATTCGTTTATTGTACAAATACCTTCCGGTAGCCGTAAAAGACGGACGTAACCTCAAGGCACGCGCCAAAGTAGCATGGGCCAGCACATTGGCCGGACTAGTAGAAGCCACTTCCTGCTGCATTTCCGAACACTCAATGGAGCACGCCATGAGTGCCTTCCATCCGGAACTGCCGCACGGCGCCGGACTGATTGCCATCAGCGAAGCATATTTCGAAACATTCCGTAACGACTGTATGAAACGTTACATGAAAATGGCCGAAATCATGACTCAGCAAAAGAGTAACCGTCCCAGCGATTTTATTGATGCACTGGTACGCATGCAGAAAGAATGCAACGTATACCAATTGAAATTGAGCGACTGGGGAGTGAAAGAAGAAGAACTTCCTCTCATGGTACAAAACGCACGCGACACCATGGGGTCATTATTTACCCTCGACCCGCGTCCGTTGACCGACGAAGAAGTGTTACAGATTTATCAGAAATCTTTCCGATAAATACCGGAGTCAGATACAAAAAAAGGAGGAATGTTTGTTCCTCCTTTTTTTGTATCTCAGTTTTAGAACTTTTAAACCTGTGCCATAGCCTGCTCCAGGTCAGCAATAATATCGTTGACATTCTCAATACCGACAGACAAGCGAATCAAATCAGGAGCCACACCCGCTTCAATCAGCTGTTCATCCGTCAACTGACGATGTGTATGGCTGGCCGGATGCAATACACAAGTACGTGCATCTGCCACGTGAGTTACAATACAAGCCAACTTCAGACTATCCATAAATTTGATAGCCTCTTCACGAGTTCCTTCCAAGCCGAAAGCAATCACGCCACAAGAACCGTTAGGCATATATTTCTGAGCCAGTTCATAATACTTGTTGCTCTTCAATCCGCAATAGTTTACCCATTTCACTTTCGGATTTGCTTCCAGCCATTCCGCTATTTTCTGCGCATTTTCACAGTGACGCGGCACACGCAAATGTAATGTTTCCAGTCCCAGGTTCAACAGGAACGCATTCTCCGGTGACTGTATAGAACCCAGGTCACGCATCAGTTGCGCAGTAGCCTTGGTCATATAAGCCATCTTTCCGAAAGCCTTTGTGTAAGTAAGTCCATGATAAGACTTATCGGGCTGCGTCAATCCCGGGAATTTATCGGCATGTGCATCCCAGTCAAAATTACCGCTATCTACAATGGCACCTCCCACACAAGTGGCATGTCCATCCATGTATTTCGTAGTAGAATGTGTCACGATGTCTGCTCCCCATTCAAAAGGACGGCAGTTAATCGGAGTAGCAAAAGTATTATCCACAATCAAAGGCACTCCGTGTTTATGGGCAATACGGGCAAATTTCTCAATATCGAGCACATTGATACCCGGATTAGAGATTGTTTCTCCGAACAAACATTTGGTATTCGGACGGAAAGCCTTTTCTATTTCTTCTTCCGGAGCATCTGCATCAATAAAGGTACACTCAATACCCAGTTTCTTCATCGTTACAGCGAACAGATTGAATGTACCTCCATAAATGGTAGACGAGCAGACAAAATGGTCGCCTGCCTCGCAAATATTAAATACGGCATAGAAGTTAGCTGCCTGACCCGATGAAGTCAGCATAGCTCCTACCCCTCCTTCCAATGCCGCAATCTTGGCAGCTACGGCATCATTCGTCGGGTTCTGCAAGCGAGTATAAAAATAGCCGCTGTCTTCCAAATCAAAAAGACGAGCCATCTGTTCACTGGTATCATACTTAAACGTTGTACTTTGATAAATAGGCAATACACGAGGGTCTCCTTTTTTCGGAGTCCATCCAGCCTGTACGCAAAGTGTCTCTTTGTTGAATTTCTGTTCCATCTTATATAATATTATTTATCTACAAATCATTCTGACGGACAAAAGTAAGAAATATTCCACCATTGATAGCAGATTTATGAAAAAAAGATGTACATTTGGCGAAAACTTAAAAGCATTACTATGAACGCAGAATTCCAATTCAAGCACGAAATCCCTGTACAAATCCGTTTCAGCGATGTGGACCAATACGGTCACATGAACAATTCCGTCTACTTTTCCTTGTACGACCTGGCGAAAACCTCTTATTTTCGCGATGTATTTGGAGCTGAAGAATGCAATAAATTCAGTGTGGTAGTGGTCAACATCAATGCTGACTTTCTGGCCCCTGTTTTCTTCTCGGATGAACTGGTCATTGAAACAACCGTCATCCACCTGGGACACAAAAGTTTCACGATGTTGCAACGTGCATTCAACAAAGCCAGTGGCGTGCTGAAATGCCAATGCCGTACCGTATTGGTAGGATACGACAACCTGACCAAAGAGCCTATCGAAATTCCAGCAGACTACAAGCAAGCTATCTGCGATTACGAAGGCAAGACTTTAAGCGAACTATCGCAACCTTTACAATAAAGAAATCCTGCCGTTAGGGCAGGATTTCTTATGTTTATATAAACAAAGTTTATTCTTCCGTATTCTCTTCCATCTTCCGTTTCACAAACTTGATTTTCAAGTTGGCTTCTTTCTGTTCTTTCTTGATTTCTTCGATGGCAGACAACACACGTGCCAGCTCACTTAGTTCTGCGACTGCCTTCACATCATTCGGATGCATCACTGTCTTATAATTCCGGTCACCGATAAATTCCAGACGGATGTTTTTCTTATCACGATTGGCTACCAGAAATGCAATCACCCCTCCGTCATTACCCAGTTTATAGTCGGCCTTTTCTACCGGACGTCCTAAGTCTGTAGTTTCATAACTATCTATTGACGTAGGAGTCTCCGCAAAAGTATCATCCACAGAAACCTTTACAGCCGTATGATGAATACTTCCTCCCGCACAATAAATAGAGGTCAGCGACATCTCTCCTAATTCGCTCACCTGCGCACGCAAAAACGAACGGCCGATGTTTTTTTCGACCACCTGAGTGGGATAGAAATAATTTCCTACTTCCTGATAGGCCGTGTCCTTCTCCAGCACAAACTTTCCCTTGATGGAGTCAAGCGCAGCCTGCTTCACCGTCATCATGCTGTCCAGATAAGCCAAAGTCTTGGTCTGTTCTGCCAGGTCAATCTGCTGCATCAGTTTGATACCCGCCTTGCGCACTTCAAATGCCTTGGGATACAGGGTACGAATACTATCTATCTGCAATTTAGCCAGACTGTACTCACCTGCTGCATACGCAGCTTCCGCGCGCTGAAACAACTGGCCAGCCTGCTTCTCACCGTTCTGGCAAGCAGAAAGTGCCAGTGCCATCGGAACGAGCAATAATCCTATCTTTTTCATACGTTTATCTATCATTCTATGCAGGCAAAAATACAACTATTTTCGGAACTCCTCCGCACATTCCTGCTTTTTTCCACGCATTTTCTATGTTTCTCCGACAAAAAGGCCAATACCTCAGACTGGAGTGAACTTCTTTTTCCTCCGACATATTTTTCCACAGCCTCCAGCATATTCTTCGAAATCCTCCGGAATATTCTCTGTTTCACAGTGTGGGATTTGTATTTCACACTGTGAAATATGTATCCCACACTGTGGTTTTTATATTCCACAGTGTGAAACAGAGAATTTGTCAAGAAATTTCATCTTTTATACAAGGGAGTTTGGAAAAATTACTTCTCCACCTCAGCCTTTTACTCCTGTCCGAGAACGGCTGCACGATTTCAAGCAAACAGCAAAAAATGGACAAAGGGATTTTTTTTGTAACTTTGCGGCAAATTGAAAAAATGCATACAATGGAACTGAAAGAACACTTCGCTGGCAGAATTTTTAGTCTGATATCAGAAACGGCCGATGAGCTGGGACTGGAATGCTATGTCGTAGGTGGATATGTAAGAGATATTTTCCTGAACAGACCTTCCAAGGACATAGATGTAGTGGTGGTAGGAAGCGGAATTGAAATGGCTCAGGCTTTTGGCAAGAAGCTGGGACGAGGTGCGCATGTATCTGTTTTCAAGAACTTCGGTACGGCACAAGTCAAGTTCAAGGATACGGAAGTGGAGTTTGTGGGTGCACGTAAGGAGTCGTATAGCCACGACAGCCGCAAGCCGATAGTAGAAGACGGCACGCTGGAAGATGACCAGAACCGCAGAGACTTCACCATCAATGCCATGGCAGTCTGCCTGAACAAGGCACGTTTCGGAGAACTGGTGGACCCCTTCGGCGGGCTGGATGACCTGAAGGAACGTACCATCCGTACTCCGCTTGATCCGGACATCACGTTCAGCGACGACCCGCTGCGCATGATGCGCTGCATACGGTTTGCCACGCAATTGAATTTCTATATAGACGATGAAACGTTCGAAGCACTGGAGCGCAACAAGGAACGCATCAAGATTATTTCGCGCGAACGTATCGCCGACGAACTGAACAAGATTTTGCTGTCACCTGTGCCTTCAAAGGGCTTTATCGACCTGGACCGCTGCGGACTGCTGGAACTGATTTTCCCGGAACTGGTGGCACTGCAGGGAGTGGAAGTGCGCAACGGACGCGGTCACAAAGACAATTTCTACCACACGCTTGAAGTGGTGGACAATATTTCACGCGTAAGCAACGACTTGTGGCTGCGCTGGGTTACCCTGCTGCACGATATTGGCAAACCGAGAACCAAACGCTGGGAACCTAAGGCGGGATGGACTTTCCATAACCACAATTTCATCGGTGAGAAAATGATTCCGGAAATCTTCCGCAAGATGAAGCTTCCGATGAACGAGAAAATGAAGTACGTACAGAAACTCGTCGGTCTGCACATGCGTCCGATTGTGATTGCCGATGAAGAAGTGACCGACTCGGCCGTACGCCGCCTGCTCTTCGAAGCCGGTGATGACATCGACGACCTGATGATGCTTTGCGAAGCAGACATTACTTCCAAAAACGAAGCCCGCAAGCAACGCTTTCTGGATAATTTCAAGCTGGTACGCCAGAAGTTGAAAGATTTGGAAGAAAAAGACCGTATCCGGAACTTCCAACCGCCCGTAGACGGAGCCGAAATCATGCAGGTATTCAATTTGCAGCCTTGCCGTGAAATCGGAAGTCTGAAAAGCTCTATCAAGGATGCCATTCTGGATGGTGCCATTCCAAACGAGCACGATGCTGCCTTTGAATATATGCTGAAAAAGGCGGAACAGATGGGCTTGAAGCCTGTAAATCTGCCTGAAAAGAAATAACCCAACCTCATCTTCCGGAACTTCTGTCAGCCTATTCTGACGGAAATTCCGGAGAATTTTTCCTGCATACTTTTAGTGAGCGGATAAGCTATAAAAATATTTCAAGATTTTCAATATCAGGCAGGCATTATAAATTAGAGTTTTCCACTTTACCGCTCTACAGCACACTACAGCGCATATTTCATCATTAAAAGTTTCCCAAATTTAGAAACATCCGGAAAATCTCATTTTTTATTTTTCTTCCAAATCTCTATCTTTGTCCTGCTTTTCAAAAGGTAACCTAACCGTTTCAAAAGGGAATGCCGTGAAAATCGGCAACAGTACCTGCTGCTGTGATTCTTGCGTAAACCTGGACATGCATTGCAAGCCACTGTGAATCGAACTCATGGGAAGGCGTCTGTGGGGAAAGATCAGTCAGAAGACCTGCCCGGAAAAGCACAAGTATAATTTATGTTTTACCTCATTTAACTGAAAGAAATGAATTTGACAGAAATCCGCATCATCAAGCGCGACGGAAAGCAGGAAAACTTTTCAGCCGCTAAAATCACCAACGCCATCGGAAAGGCTTTCGAAGCAACCGGTATTCCTCAGCAGAGAGAGGAACTGGACCTGATTACCCGGCAGGTGGTGTCACACTTCTCGCAGCCTACCATGGGTGTGGAAGAAATTCAGGACCTCGTGGAAAACGAATTAATGAAGGTGCAGCCGGAAGTGGCCAAGAAATACATTATCTACCGTCAGTGGAGAAATACGGAAAGAGACCGGAAAACGCACATCAAGCATATCATGGACGGCATTGTGGCCATCGACAAGAATGATGTAAACCTGAGCAACGCCAACATGTCAAGCCATACGCCGGCCGGACAGATGATGACTTTTGCTTCAGAAATCACCAAGGACTATACTTACAAATATCTTCTTCCGAAAAAATATGCAGAAGCGCATCAGATGGGCGACATACACATCCACGACCTGGATTATTATCCCACAAAGACGACTACCTGCATACAGTATGACTTAGATGATTTGTTCGAACGCGGATTTCACACCAAGAACGGAAGCATCCGTACGCCGCAGTCCATCCAGAGTTACGCTACACTGGCTACCATCATTTTCCAGACGAACCAGAATGAACAGCACGGAGGACAGGCAATTCCGGCCTTCGACTTCTTCATGGCAAAAGGAGTACTGAAAAGTTTCCAGAAAATCATGGCTACTCATTTAGGATTGCTACTCGACATCAAAGGACACACAACGGACGAGAAAGAAATCCTGAAAGGGATACGTGTCCACTTCCACAGCATCGCTCCTAACGAAGAGACTGAAAAGGCTTACCTGGATTCTTTGCAAGCGGAAGGTATCGACCTGACAGCAGACGAATTGAAGTACGTGCTCCGCAAAACATTGGCACAAACCCGCAAGGATACCCATCAGGCCATGGAGGGCTTTATCCACAACTTGAACACCATGCATTCCAGAGGGGGTAATCAGGTGGTTTTCAGTTCTATCAATTACGGTACGGACACCTCGGCAGAAGGAAGGATGGTGATTCAGGAATTATTGAAGGCTACCATCGAAGGCTTGGGAAATCATGGAGAAGTTCCGGTCTTCCCTATCCAGATTTTTAAGGTGAAAGACGGGGTGAGCTATTCCGAAGCCGATTATCAACTGGCTATGAAAGATTTTGAAGCAGCTCTCTCAGGAGAAGTGAAGTTTGAATGCCCGAATTTCGACCTCTTCCTGCAAGCATGTCGTACGACGGCCAAAGCGTTGTTCCCCAACTTTATGTTCCTGGATACTCCGTTCAACAAACACGAGAAATGGAGTGCTGACGACCCGAAACGTTACCGTTATGAACTGGCGACCATGGGATGCCGTACGCGCGTATTCGAGAACCTCAACGGAGAAAAGACTTCATTGGGAAGAGGTAACCTTTCATTCACGACCATGAACCTGCCTCGCCTGGCCATAGAAGCCCACCGGAAAGCAGAAAGTCTGACTAACGAGACTCCGGAAGGCAAACTCCAGAAAGCGAAGGAATTTTTCCTTCAGTCGGTACACTCCATGGCTGAATTCATCGCAGAGCAGTTGTATACCCGTTACCAGTACCAGCGTACCGCTCTTGCGCGTCAGTTCCCGTTCATGATGGGCAATAATGTATGGAAAGGTGGAGGTGCCCTTCATCCCAACGAAGAAGTGGGAGATGTGTTGAAACAGGGTACTTTAGGTATCGGCTTTATAGGAGGACACAATGCCATGATGGCATTATACGGCCAAGGACATGGACATAACCAGCAGGCGTGGAACACACTTTACGAGGCTATTGAAGAGATGAACAAGGTGGCCGAAGACTATAAAAAGAAATACGGCTTGAATTATTCGGTACTGGCAACTCCTGCCGAAGGATTATCCGGCAGATTTACCCGTATGGACAAACGCAAATATGGAATCATTGAAGGAGTAAACGACCGTGATTATTATGTCAACTCATTCCATGTGGACGTGAAAGAACCGATTACCATTGTCGAGAAAATCAAATGTGAAGCTCCTTTCCATGCACTGACACGTGGCGGACACATCACCTACGTAGAGCTGGATGGCGAAGCGCAGAAAAACGTAAAGGCCATTGCGAAGATTGTAAAGGTGATGCACGACGAACAGATTGGCTATGGTTCTATCAATCACCCGGTAGATACTTGTCACGATTGTGGCTACAAGGGAGTCGTCTACAGCCGTTGTCCGGTGTGCAACAGTGAGAATATCCTGCGCATGCGCCGTATCACCGGTTACCTGACAGGCGACCTTAGCAGCTGGAACTCTGCCAAGAGAGCGGAAGAGCACGACCGTGTAAAGCATGCATAAGCTGAAAGGAAACATACATGTTACATTATTTATATACATATCCTGAAACGATTGTCGACGGTGAGGGCATCCGGTATTCCATCTATCTGGCTGGATGTTCCCATCGTTGCAAGGGATGTCACAATCCGGAATCATGGAATCCGAAAGCCGGTAAACCTCTCACGCAGGAAGTCCTGGAACAAATCATTCAGGAAATCAACGCCAATCCTCTGCTGGACGGAGTAACTTTTTCAGGCGGTGACCCTTTTTACAATCCGGAAGAATTTCTGCCTGTTCTGAAAGAAGTCAGCCAGCGAACGGGCATGAATATCTGGTGTTACACTGGATATACGTACGAACAACTGAAAGAGGACCCTATCCGCCAGAAACTACTCCCCTACATAGACGTACTCGTGGACGGTCCTTTCATCGAATCGCTCTATTCTCCTTTTCTGGACTTTTGCGGGAGCAGTAACCAGCGAATCCTTAAACTGAAATAGCCAGACATTGGTTCGTTAGCATATCCCTCGATTTTAGTTAATAAATTCGCATCTAAAATCGAGGGATATATTTTATACCCATTTCCCGTTCCGTTGCATTGTTATCGCACACGGAGAAAAACGTTGTCGTACACGGTCGCCGTTTCCGTGCACAAAGACTAAAAATAGCCCTTTTCTTGATTTATATCATGAAAACAACTATTTATTAAAAAAACATCTTGCAAGTTCTTGCTATCAATCAAAAAAGAATTACCTTTGCAATGTGGTTGTGAAACCAATAGGTAAAAAGAGAAAAACATTTAGGTATTAGAATACATAAGGTAAAAAAGTAATATTTATTTAAGGTATTAGCTAGACTATTTAAGGTATTAGGATTAAGGTATTTAGATTAGATTTAAGTTTAGGTATTAGATTTTAAAGGTAAAAGTTTTCAGGAATTAGGTTCGAGAAGGTATTGGGAATATCTTCAGGTAAAAAGAAAGAAAAAGTAAGGATAACAGGAAACACAAAAATTATGTAGATGAAAAGAACCCTTAAATGGGGGGTTCTTTAGGAAGGCAGCGGAGGTTCAGCGAACTCTCGCTTTTTTTGTATCCGTACGTGACCTTCTGAATCGTTTGTAACCGACCAGATACAATTACGGCGGAACAGCCTACGCCATCCCGCCGTAATCAACATGTAACAGATTATCTTATCGCTGAGGAATATCTACTGACGATTCTTTCTTTCCTTTCAAATGTTCTGAGAAGAAATCAACCATTCTCCAATAGAAATATTCATCCATGTCGCCAAAACCATGACGTTGTCCCGGCAGTATCAGCATATCAAAACGCTTGTTGGCGCGAATCAGTGCATTAACCACGCGAATGGTATTTCCCGGATGCACGTTGTTGTCTATATCTCCATGTACCAACATCAAATGTCCTTTCAACTGCTTTACAATCTCTGGATTGGTAGCAATCTTATAGGCAAAAGTAGTGTCTCCCTTTTCTGAGACTTCTTCTTTTACCCCATGATGCGTTTCACTCCACCAACGGTTATAGATACGGTTATCATGATTACCGGCACAAGAAACTGCAGCCTTGTAGAAATCAGGATACTGGCAGATTGCTGCTGTCGACATAAAGCCACCTCCCGAGTGTCCGTGAATTCCTACACGCGTAATATCAATAAAAGAATAACGGTCGGCAAGCTGCTCTACTGCTGCCTTATGGTCGGCCAACGGATAGTCCCGCATATTTCCATATCCGTAATTATGGTACCATTTGGAGCGGCTGGGGTGGCCACCTCGCTGCCCCACCGTAATGACGATAAATCCGGCCTGTGCCAAACGGTCTGTCCGGACACTCATGCGCCGGAACGGATAATCCACTGCCTCTACCTGAGGTCCCGGATACACATAATCAATAATGGGATATACCTTGGTAGAATCAAAATCGAAAGGTTTGTACATCACTCCATACAAATCAGTCACCCCATCGGCCGCTTTCACCTTGAAAGGTTCCGGAAATTTGTAACCAGCTGCTTTCAGAGAAGAAAAATCACTTTCCTGTATGGTCATCACCTTTTTCCCGTTATTGTCCAACAGGTCGGCACAAGGAACGGTATTGGCACGTGAATAATTGTCAACGAAGAAACGGGCATCATCATCCAACTCCACATCATGGAAGAATTCACCATGTGTAAGCTGTTTCAATCCGCTTCCATCCACATTTACTTTATAAAAATGCTCGTAATATGGATTTTCACCTGCTTCCCGGCCATTGGCCACAAAATAGACTGTCCGTGTAGCCTCATCTACTTTTACCACACGCTCCACATGCCAGGGACCTTCTGTGATACGATTTTTCAGGTTTCCTTTATCATCATATAAGTAAAGGTGCGCCCAGCCGTCACGCTCGCTCCACTGAATAAACTCTTTTCCTCCCTTCAACACATGAATAGGACGTGTTTCCTGGTAGGTATTCATTCTTTCCTTTACTATAGGCACAATGGAATCGGCCCCCAATGTATAAGTACATACATCAATACGATGTAGGTCACGACTGCTGCGTGTCAGGAAGAAACGGTTGTTATCCCCTTGCCAGATTCTCGGAATCAGCTCCATGTCGCGCTGCTTCTGTTCAAAAGGTTTACCTTCCAAATCAATCGACTGATTTTTCCACGCAGCTGTCTTGATTTCTTTCCGTGTACCAGCCTGCACATCGAACAAATACAGATGATATTCCGGCATACCTGTCTCTCCCGGCATCTCATACTTATAAGTTTCCAGAGTAGGACGTGGCTCCGCAATAGAGTTAATCACCCACAGCGGTTTCACATTCCGCTGGTCCGTAATAATCGTGGCAAAATATTTGGAGTCCGGCGACCAGTATCCCCACACTTCCCGACGTTTTCCATTGCACAGCGTATCTGTGTTCAGGGTACTGTATGGAATGCCATACCCGAAGTCCGGTGTACCATCCGTAGTCAGACGGACCTCCACAATCGTGCTGTCTTTTTCATCCTTACGAGCCTTCTGGTAATCGGCGATGCTCATATAGTACAAGTCGCAATCCTTGGCATAAATAACACGCTGGCCATCGGGCGATACAGACGCCCAATCCGGCTTATCCAGTTCCTTCTTTTTGTCTTTCAGGTGTGTCAGCTTACGAGACGGATAGTCGTACGAGAAATAAAACGTAGAATCAGCCTTTGAAACGACTTTAAATGTAAAGGTACGTCCGTCTTCTCCCGCCTTCAGGTCCGCAATGGGCAACTGACGCGCCTCAAAAGGGTCCTGTACGATTTCAGTGAGCTGTGAAGCCATCCGTTCACGGTCAAACAATAACTCCTTACGCTTAGCTGAAGGATTCACCACATACCAGAACTTTCCTTCACTGGTTTTATACTCAAACCAGAAACTGTTTCCCTGTTGAAACCAGTGCGGGTCCACGGTGGTAGAAAACAACATTTTGTCCAGCTTACTCTTGGTAAACTTCTCGGCCTGTAAGTAGCCTGACAGACGTCCTTCCGCCTGCTGGGAAGAAACAGACGTCAATCCGAAACCGCCACACAGCACTACAGCCAATAGGATTTTTTTCATCATATTTTCTTTTTATTTATCGATTAAACAAAACAGACACAAGGAGACAAAGCCGACAATCACGCTTCGTATCTCCTTGTGTCCGTTTATACTATTCTTTCTATAAATTCATCAGAACAAGAACCTCAGTACATCATTAAAGTTCGCCCAGATAAGCAAACCGAACAGCAGGAACATACCTACCATCTGCGCATATTCCAGGAACTTGTCACTTGGTTTCCGACGGGCTATAATCTCATAAAGCAAGAACAACACATGTCCTCCGTCGAGTGCCGGTATAGGCAAGATATTCATGAAGGCTAAAATGATAGACAAGAATGCGGTCATTTCCCAAAAACGCTGCCAATCCCAGACTTTCGGGAAGATACTTCCAATAGTAGCAAATCCGCCCACACTCTTGGCTCCTTCCTTGGTAAACACATATTTCATGTCATTGACATAGCCTTTCAACGTATTGACACCCAACGCTACCCCTGCCGGGAAAGATTCAAAGAAGCTATAGCTCAACGTACGTTGCTTATAGTCCACCAGTCCACCTATCACGGCAACCTTGAATTTATCATCTGTCTGTACGTCTACGGTATCACGCACTCCTGCACGTGAGTAAACCAGCGTAAAGGCGGCCGAGGTTTTCTTTTCCAACTCAGCTTTTGCCTTCAACTCAGCCATGTTATCCAGAAATTCATTCCATGAGGTCATCTCTTTGCCATTGAAGGCAACCAAAGAGTCTCCTTTCTGAATACCCACTTTCGCAAATCCACCGTCCGGGAGTACAGAATCGACCACATTCGGATAGAACACATCCACAAACATAGGGTCTTCTTTGGCCACATCCAGCAAGCTTAACTCAGGCAGCAAAATCTTTTTCTCTTCTCCCTGACGCAAGACAGTCACCTCACGAGCTTCTACGATGCTACGAATCATATCCATATTGAAGCGAGTCAGTTCCTTACCGTCAGCACTCTTCAGAATATCGCCGTCGCGGAAACCGATTTCCTGCGCATGTTCATTGAACTTCATACCCATCGTCATGTCGCTCAAGGCCGTGTAATGGTCTCCCCATGTAAAGAGAATCATGGAATAGATGAACAGAGCCAGCAGGAAATTCATCAATACTCCTCCCACCATTACCAGCAGACGCTGCCAGGCCGGTTTGGAACGGAACTCCCACGGCTGAGCAGGCTGTTTCATCTGCTCGGTATCCATTGACTCATCAATCATTCCCGAAATCTTGCAGTATCCTCCTAAGGGCAACCAGCCTACTCCGTATTCCGTATCACTGTTCTTGGGTTTATATTTGAACAGCGAAAACCAAGGGTCGAAAAATATATAAAACTTTTCTACGCGAATCTTAAACAGACGGGCGAAGAAAAAATGTCCTCCTTCGTGAATGATGACCAGCAGCGACAAGCTGAGAATCAACTGAAGGGCACGAATCAAAAATGTTTCCATTTCTACTTAACTTCTTACTTTTTTTATAATTAGACTTTGTTTATCTCATTCCATTAATCACCAGTTCTGCTGCAATACGACGGGTTTCCGCATCGGTCGATACATAATCGCCGTAAGTTGGCGCCTTTATAAAAGGAACCTTCGCCATGGATTTTTCAATCACCTCACTCATACCTAAGAAAGAAATCTGGTCTTTCAAGAACGCAGCCACCACGACTTCATTCGCCGCATTGACAATACAAGGCATGTTTCCTCCCTGATGCAGGGCTTCGTAGGCCAGAGCCAGGTTACGGAAGCGTGTCGTATCCGGCTTTTCGAATGTTAAGGTGTTGTACTTGGCAAAATCCAGCCGCTCGCCCGAAAGCGATTCCCGTTTCGGATAAGAAAAAGCATACTGAATAGGCAGACGCATATCGGGTACGCCCAACTGAGCCTTTACTGCTCCGTCTTCGAACTCCACCATAGAGTGAATGACCGACTGCGGATGCACCACCACTTCAATCTGTTCCGGAGTAACTCCAAACAGCCATTTAGCTTCCATCACTTCAAACCCTTTGTTCATCATGGAAGCAGAATCGATGGTAATCTTCGCTCCCATCGACCAGTTGGGATGCTTCAAAGCCTGTTCTTTGGTCACTGTTTGAAGCTGTTCCATGGTAAAGGTACGGAAAGGACCTCCCGATGCAGTTAAAATTACTTTATGCACAGGGTTGTTCATTTCCAGACACTGGAAAATAGCCGAATGTTCTGAATCTACCGGTAAAATCGGTGTCTGATACTGACTGGCCAAGGCAGTAATCAGTTCACCAGCTACCACCAATGTTTCCTTATTGGCCAATGCAATGGTTTTTCGAGCTTTTATGGCATTGATAGTCGGCTTCAGACCGGCATAGCCCACCATCGCGGTCAGTACAATGTCAATAGGCTGTGCCTCTACCACCTGACACAAAGCTTCAGCCCCGGCATACACCTTAATCGGCAAATCAGCCAGTGCTTCCTTCAAAATTCCATACTTATCCTCATTGGCGATAACCACCACTTCCGGCTGGAACTTACGAGCCTGTTCGGCCAGCAAATCCACTTTATTGTTCGCTGTAAGGGCATATACCTCATACAAATCAGGATGCTCCTCTATTACCTGAAGAGCCTGAGTACCGATTGATCCGGTAGAACCTAATATGGCAATCTGTTTCTTCATAAACTTAAAATACAACATATTTCGCCGGGTCAATCGGAGTGCCATCATGCCACAGTTCGAAATGCACATGCGACACATGCTTACCCTCGTCCGATGTTCCGGCCAATGCGATTACTTCTCCCCCTTTCACCTGGTCCCCTTCTTTTTTCCGGGAAGGGCCACAATGTTTATATACGGATATAAAATTCTGTTCATGCTGAATTTGAATGAGCACTCCGCTGTCGGCTGTCTGCACCACCAGCATTACCGTACCATCCAAAGCCGCCAGTACACTCTCATCGACAGAGGCTGCCATATCCACCCCATAATGATGACGCGAAGGTGCAAAGTCCTTCACCACCATTCCACGAGTAGGACGGAAGAACAACAAATCCGGCAAAGTATGGTCATCCGTTCCCGCCATTGCTGCAGCCCGTTCCCGTTCTTCGTACTTCCGGCGAAAATCATCTTCCTCCTTGGAGCGATTCATCAGCTCCTCCGTACGGATGGTAGTCAGCGAGTCAATCGACTGCACCGTATCCACATCCACCTTCCCGCTGAAAATATCCTGAATGTTCATGATATAGCGGTTCTGGCGTTCCAGTGCCTCAACCAACGAATCGGCTTTCAGTGCATTGGTCACCACCTGCGAACGCACCTCACTGTTCATATATCCCGGCAAGTAGTTCCGTAAGGGAGTAAACACAATAATGATGGCAGCCAAAAGAAAGATTACCGTACAAGCAGCCAGCAACACCGAAAAACCGTTCAGTTTCGACACATGAATGCCAATTACCTCTTCCAGTGTGTTCTCATTAATGACGGTCAGCTTATACTTAAACTTAATGTTCCGCCAGAATGCTTTACGACCTTTCTTTTTCATACCTAATCTGGTTTTTAATCCAACAATCCCTCAGGAATATCCACCGTCAACACTTTCTGTGCCTTGTCAATATCCAGTATAAATTCTTCGTGAGCCGGAAGCAGCAGTTCTTCTCCCTCCTTCTCAATGACAAACAGCACATTCATCGTCGCATCATCCACATCCACCACTTCACCCAAGTCGCCATGATGCACGTCGTACACCTTGAATCCGACAAAGAAATTCCAGGAAGTGATTTCATCCTGTTCTTCCATATACTTCTTCGGGAAATACACTTCCACATTGGTAAAACTACGTGCCTTCTCAGCCGTGTCTATCCCTTCGAATTTCACCAGCGCCGCATTGTCGGAACGGAAGCGATATTCCTCAATAAAAAATGGAACCAGAATCCCGTCGAGTAACAGAATCAGGTAGTCGCAGTCCACCCGATCGAAAATATCGTCGGTAAACGTAAACGACACCTCCCCCTTCACTCCGTGGGGTTTGTTGATGATTCCTATTTTAAATACTTCTTCTTTTCTAATCATACTTATTCAATACGCGTGATACGTGCGCCGAGCGCAGTCAGTCGCTGCTCTATATTCTGATATCCTCGGTCAATCTGCTCAATGTTATGGATGCGGCTGTTTCCTTCTGCTCCCAGTGCTGCAATCAGCAAGGCAATACCGGCACGAATATCCGGCGAAGTCATGTTGCCGCCCCGCAAACAGAAATTGCGGTCATGACCGATTACCACCGCACGGTGCGGGTCGCATAAGATAATCTGTGCTCCCATGTCAATCAATTTGTCCACAAAGAACAGACGGCTTTCAAACATCTTCTGATGAATCAGCACACTGCCCTTGGCCTGAGTAGCCACAACGAGCATCACACTCAGCAGGTCAGGAGTCAATCCCGGCCACGGTGCATCGGCAATGGTCATAATGGAGCCGTCAATAAACGACTCTATCTGATAATGTTCCTGCGCAGGCACAAATATATCGTCACCCCGCTGTTCCAGGCGGATACCCAAACGACGGAAACTGTCGGGAATGATTCCCAGATTCTGGTAGGATACATCCTTGATGGTAATTTCACTTCCCGTCATGGCAGCCATTCCGATGAAACTGCCGACCTCAATCATATCTGGAAGCACCCGATGCGAACAACCTTTCAAGCTGGATACGCCTTCGATGGTAAGCAAGTTCGATGCGATACCCGAAATCTTAGCTCCCATGCGATTCAGCATCCGGCACAACTGCTGCAAATAAGGTTCACAGGCTGCATTGTAAATCGTTGTCACCCCTTCGGCCAATACAGCAGCCATCACAATATTGGCCGTACCGGTCACAGAAGCCTCATCCAGCAACATATAAGCGCCTTTCAGCTTCTCGGCATTGATACAAAAACGACCATTCACGGCATCATATTCAAACGAGGCACCCAGTTTCTGAATACCCAGGAAGTGCGTATCCAGACGGCGACGTCCGATTTTATCACCACCCGGTTTCGAAATCATTGCCTTTCCGAAGCGAGCTACCAAAGGGCCTACCAGCATCACCGAACCACGCAATTTAGAGCAACGGTTCAAGAAGTCATCACTCTCCAGGTAAGCCAGATTCAGATTATCTGCCTGAAAAGTGTAGGTGTCACTTCCCGACTTAGAGACCTTCACCCCCATGTCGCGAAGCAACTGTATCAGGTTGTTCACATCCAGAATGTTCGGAATGTTTTCAATAGTCACTTCCTCATCTGTCAGCAATGTGGCACAAAGTACCTGTAATACTTCGTTTTTAGCACCCTGAGGCACAATCTCGCCATGCAGTTTGTGTCCTCCTTCGATTACAAATGAAGCCATAGTATCCGATTTTGATTAATATTTCTTTTTCTGCTGATTGTTATTGTTCATCTGACGGCGACGCGGACCGAACGAACGCTGTTCCACCAGCTTCAAGTCATCCGTCGTCAGCTTGATACGTCCTTCTGACAGCTCGCACAAATCCTCCAGGATTTTCTGGTCTTCCACCCCATCCTTGTTGAAGTTGATGTAATCCTTCTTCATGTGATTGGCGATATATTTTATCAGCTGTTTTTTCTCGTCACCTTCCGGATAGTCTACTGCAATCTTAATCAAGTCCTGAATGAACCGTCCGTAATGACGGAAACGAATGACGTTCGGAGAATAGGGAATTCTGTCCGGTTTCACTTCCAAACTTTCCTTCTTCACAATTTCCACCGGATAGTCAATATCCAGTTTGAAGTCGGACATAATGGCCAGATGATCCCACAACTTATGGCGGAAATCCTCCATGTCGCGCAATTGCGGGAACATGCCTCCCATTATGTTTACAATCGTATTGGCACACCGCTGACGCTCTTCACGGTCTTCGATGGTCAATGCATGGTCTACCATGTTCTGCACACTTCGTCCATACTCCGGAAGTGGCAATTTTCGTTGCTGGGTATTATATTCCATATAAAATTCAGTTATTCTACAAATCAAATCTTTTTACGCCTCACCCTCTCCGGCCATACGCTCTTACAGCAGTTTCTTCGGAGTGGAAGCCACAAATTCCTTCAGATAGAACGGCTCGAAATAAGCCACATCCTTGAAATCTTCCACTGCCATAGCTTTCTCGGCCAGCGGGAACATCCATTTGGCTACCGGATGAATATTCTCAATGAAGTGTGCGTTGGGGTGCGAAAGTTTTTCCTTGCACTTGGCTGCTCCGTTACCAAAGAAATACACCGGATGTTTCTCCAAATATTCGGCATACGAATTTTCGTCAATAATATCTGCTCCGATGGCACGCTGCACCTTCAAAGCACGGTCATACACGGCCGCATATACTTCCATACGACGGGCATCAATCATCGGGCAAAGCAAAGCATCTTCCGGCAGGTCGTGCGCAAGCAGTACCGGCACACACATCACCTCCAGTGTGGGCAATCCTATCAGCGGAATGTTCCGCCCGTAACAGATACCTTTCGCCATCGACACACCGATACGCAGCCCCGTGTACGAACCAGGACCACAGCTCACTGCCACCGCATCCAACGGAATGGCATGGTTATCAATGAACGACAAGGCTTCATCCACAAATACCCCCAATACAGTGGCATGCGAAGGGCCGTTAAAATCTTCTTTTGAGAAAATGGAAGCTCCATCCTGGCTTACAGCCACAGAACAAACTTCCGTAGATGTTTCAATATGTAAAATGCATGACATAATTAAACTCGATACAATTATTATAGTCTGCAAATATACACTTTTCTTCTCACTATCTCATGAAAAAAGAGACAGAAAGTGAAGAAGCTGTTCTGAAAGATTCTCACTTCAAAGCATTTTTCATATACCTAACCACGAAAACAAAAAAGACACTAAAAAATTCTTTTTAAGTTCCTGACAAATTCTCTGTTTCACAGTGTGAAATATAAAAACCACAGTGTGGGATACATATTTCACAGTGTGGGATACAAATCCCGCACTGTGAAACAGAGAATATACAAGGAGATTGCAAAGAATAAACAAGACCATAAATATTTATCCAAAGAAGCAATCCTTATTTTCATAAACTGCATCTGAGTTTTCACACGTTTTTTTAACAGCTGCTTATTCTTTATTTAGATTTTTCCTACCTTTGTATCCAAATTATCAAAAAACAGAAGGAGTTATGATACAGTCAATGACCGGATACGGAAAAGCAGTCACAGTGTTCGGAGACAAAAAAATCAACGTGGAAATCAAATCGTTGAACAGCAAAGCAATGGACTTATCCACACGCATCGCTCCATTGTATCGTGAAAAAGAAATGGAAATCCGCAACCTGATTGCCCAGACACTGGAACGCGGGAAAGTGGACTTCTCTATATGGGTGGAAAAAGACGCCGCCGAATCGGCTACTCCCATCAATACAGCCTTGGTAGAAAACTATTACAACCAGATAAAAACCATTTCTGAAACTTGCCATATTCCGTTGCCGGAAGACTGGTTTGCCACTTTGTTGCGCATGCCCGACGTGCTGACCCGCGTAGACGTGCAGGAACTGTCGGACGAAGAATGGACTGCAGCCAAACAAACCATCGAAACCGCTCTGCAACATTTGGTTGACTTCCGCAAGCAGGAAGGTGCAGCTCTCGAAAAGAAATTTACAGAAAAAATCGACAACATCGAACGGTTGATGAAATCCATCGAGCCTTACGAGAAGGAACGTGTGGCCAAGATACGGGAACGCATTACCGATGCATTAGAAAAAACGCTGAGCATCGACTATGACAAGAACCGTCTGGAGCAGGAGTTGATTTATTACATCGAAAAGCTGGACATCAACGAAGAGAAGCAGCGTCTGGCCAACCACCTGAAATATTTCCGCGAAACCATGGCTGGCGGACACGGACAAGGCAAGAAACTGGGATTCATCGCTCAGGAAATGGGACGTGAAATCAATACCACCGGCAGCAAGTCGAACCATGCCGAAATGCAGAACATCGTGGTGCAGATGAAAGACGAACTGGAACAGATTAAGGAACAAGTGTTGAACGTAATGTAAAAAAGAATATGGCAGGCAAACTTATTATTTTTTCAGCCCCCTCCGGCTCTGGTAAATCCACCATTATCAATTACTTGCTGACACAGAACCTGAATCTGGCCTTCTCCATCTCTGCCACCAGCCGCGCGCCCCGTGGCACAGAGCAGAACGGAGTGGAATACTTCTTCCTGACACCAGAAGAATTCAAGCAGCGTATCGCCAACAATGAGTTTCTGGAATACGAAGAAGTGTACAAGGACCGTTTCTATGGCACACTGAAAGCACAGGTAGAAAAACAGCTGGCAGCCGGACAGAATGTAATTTTCGATGTCGACGTAGTAGGCGGATGCAATATCAAGAAATTTTACGGCAATCGGGCACTGGCTGTATTTATCCAGCCGCCCTCACTCGAAGAACTTCGCAAGCGGCTGACCGGTCGTGGTACCGATGCGCCCGAAGTTATCGAGAACCGCCTGGCAAAAGCAACTTTCGAATTGAGCTATGCCCCGAAGTTCGACGTCGTGATTGTCAATGATGATTTGGAAAAAGCCCAAGCCGAAGCCTTGCAGACCATCCGTAATTTCATCCTACAATAAAACTCATTTCGATATGCCCCAAAAGCCAAAGAGAACCATACTGATGATGACCCTGCTCTGTATAGTCATCGGACTGGCAGCCATAGCTGTCGGTGTAGTAGCCGTAGCAAAAGAAGAATACATCATTGCCGCAGCCATGCTGCTGGTGGCTGCCTGGCAGATACCCAACTACAAACAATGGAAAAAAAGCCTCAAATAAAGACCGGACTTTTCGGAGGCTCCTTCAACCCTATTCATACAGGACATCTGGCACTGGCCAATTACCTGTGTGAATACGGGGGACTGGAAGAGGTGTGGTTTCTGGTCACTCCCCAGAATCCGTTCAAACAAAACGAAACGCTACTCGATGACCATCTGCGGCTGGAAATGGTGGAAGCTGCCGTGTCCGGATACCCCCGTTTCCGCGCATCCGACTTTGAGTTCCAACTTCCACGTCCCTCATACACTATCCATACCCTTGATAAACTGGCCGAGTGTTATCCTGACCGGGAGTTTCACCTGATTATCGGTGCCGACAACTGGCAGGCTTTCGACCGCTGGCGGTCACCCGAAGAAATCATCCGCCGCCACCACATTCTGGTCTATCCGCGCCAGGGTTATCCCTTGGAGGATGCAACCAGTCTGCCTCCTCATGTCAGAGTCGTACAAACTCCCCTCATCGAAATCAGTTCGACCTTTATCCGCAAAGGCATCCGGGAAGGAAAAGACCTGCGCTATTTCCTGCATCCGGAAGTATTCAGAATTATTCAGGAAAAAGAATTGTACCGGTAATCATTTCTTTTTGTGTAGTACCACCAGCACCACCTCGCTCGGTGTAAACAAGCGCACATCCTTGCGGGAGGTGCCCAGTCCATTGGTAATAATAACCGGAATACCCGCACTGTTATACTTCAACCCTGTCAGGAAACGGTTGCCGTATTTGGAAAAATGCGCCGGTGTCCATCGGCGGAACAAACTGACTTGTCCCCCGTGCGTATGTCCGGCCAGTGCCAAATCGGTGTGCGACACATTCACATCCTCCACATAATCGGGTGTATGCACCAACATCAGTACGAAATCTTCTTCCCGCAATGCCAAGGTAGGTGACACCCCGTTCTGTTTCAAGTCAAACGGGTTACGGATGCCGCACAGCAAAATGTACTCCTTTCCCCTCCACAAGGTATCCACCTTGTGCTCCAGTAAGTGTACCCCAGTTTCCTGCATGGCCTTCCGTGCCAGCGAGTCAGCCTGCCCGCGTTCGTGATTTCCCATCACGGCATACGTCCCACAGGGTGTCTCCACCGTCTTCAGCGCCTGAAAGAGTTGCGTCACATCTCCTCCGTTACGCCCCCGATAGTCACCTCCCAGGAGCAACACATCCGCATCCAGCGAACGAAGTGCCTGGCACATACCCGGTAAACGACGAGCGGTAAACCGACTCTCGTAATGAAAATCGGAAGCAAAAGCCACACGGAAGCCATCGAAAGAATCAGGCAACTGAGTACTGTAGAAATCATAGCGCTTTACACGCCCCACGCCTTTATATTTGGAAAAAGAAGCCGTAGCACAAGAAGAAAGCAGGACACATAGCACCACCAGGTAACCTGCCAGCAAGTTCAATCGTTTCATCATTTTAAAATACATATAACTATCCGGTCGTGACAAAGGTCGTAAAAAAATGCCTAACTTTGCCGGACGAAAAACTAAAAATCAATCCACAATGACAAACATCAAAACCAATTCCATAAAAGCCTGGTTGTTGGCTGCCCGCCCCAAGACACTGACCGGTGCTGCCATACCCGTCATGCTGGGCTGTGCGCTGGCCTTTATTTACGGTCACTTTCAATTAACGCCTGCCCTGCTTTGCTTTCTGTTTGCGTTTCTGATGCAAATTGACGCCAACTTCATCAACGACTTGTTTGATTTTCTGAAAGGCAGCGACCGCGAAGACCGGCTGGGGCCGGAACGCGCCTGTGCACAAGGATGGATCAGCGCCAAGGCCATGAAAGCCGGAATTGCCTGTACCACCCTGTTAGCAGGAATCACCGGACTTTGCCTGCTTTACTACGGAGGACTGGAAATGATTCCAGTTGGTATTGCCTGCATGATTTTTGCCTTCCTCTACACTGCCGGACCGTATCCGCTGGCTTATCACGGATGGGGCGACCTGCTGGTACTTGTTTTCTTCGGCTTCGTACCTGTGGGATGTACCTACTATGTCATGGCACACGACTGGAACATGTCTGTCACCATGACTTCACTGGCCTGCGGCCTCATCATCGATACCCTGCTGATGATTAATAACTTCCGCGACCGTGAACAGGATGCTATCAGCGGCAAGAAAACCATTGTGGTACGCCTGGGTGCCAAAGCCGGACTGATTCTTTACTTTCTGTTAGGACTGGCGGCCTGCTGGTGCTGCTTCTACTTCCTGGAAATCGGGAAAATCTATGCCGTACTGCTACCCCAGCTATACCTGATTCCACACATTCTGACCACCCAGCACATGGCCCGTATCTACCGCGGAAAAGCCCTGAACGGAATCTTGGGAGAAACCTCCCGCAACATGCTTATTTTTGGATTATTACTCACCCTCGGCTTAATACTTTAATATGATTCGAAAGGTACGCAAAGAAGATACACCGGCCATCACTGCCATCTACAATCATTACATCGCCCACACCACCATCACCTTTGAACTGGAACCGGTGAGCGAAGAGGAAATGTGGACACGTATCCAGCACATCAGTGAGAAGTATCCGTACTTTGTATATGAGACGGAAGGGCAGATTGCCGGCTACTGCTACGTGCACGGATGGAAAGAAAAGGCTGCTTACAACCAGAGTGCAGAGACCACCATCTACCTGGCTCCTTCGCATATCGGGAAAGGTATCGGGAAAGAACTGATGCTGCATCTAATAGAAGCATGCCGCCGCTACGGACTGCATGCCCTGATAGCCTGCATCACCGAAGATAACGAAGCCAGCTACGCCCTGCACGAAAAGTTAGGGTTTGAAAAGGTTTCTTATTTTCGGGAAGTAGGCCGTAAATTCGGGAAGTGGTTAGGAATAGTAGATTATGAACTGATTCTATAAAAGAGTATAGTATTATAAAAACAAGCAGGGCGGTACCTTTATTTCTCAGGTACTGCCCGCCCTGTCTGTTTTTCGCTTTACCATGACAATGTAGTCACATATTGCGGAACAACCTGCACTGAATCGATCCGAACTACTGAACCTTTGGAAAAATCAGGAACAGCTTCTCCCGGCAAATCAGACAGGAAAGGTGCATTTTTCCGTAACGGACGAATGTAAAAACTCAGTTCCTCATCAGTCAGTTCTTGCTGGAAACGTTTCAGACTAATCTGCCAAGGAGCTCCATAATAAAAGTGATCCAACACCAGTTCACCCTTCAAGAAAGCCATGGCCACGTCGCCTGTATAATCCAACCGCAAGAAGTAATCATTTACCTGAGGATATTCCTTTCCGGAAAAGCGGACTGCCAACCGACGGCTTCCTACTTTGCGGAAGGTATATTCGGGCTGTACGGAAGGAACTTCTTTCATCTGTTCCTTAAAGCCTTTTGCCGAAGGATATTCTACATAACAGAACACTGGGGCTCCCATATTCAGCAACCGTACTCTTCCTGCTTCCGGCAACACCATGGAAGAAGTAATCAACAACTTACCGTCGACCTTACAAGCATTCAAAGCCTGTTCGCGAGTCAGCGTGGTTACTTTAAACCGTTTTCCACCGGATGTCTTTACCGTAAACGTACTTTTTAAGCCTGCTTCCGGAGTATAACAATGTTTCCCGGCTACCGTAGTCTTGTCAAACACAAATTCCGGATGAATACCTTCCGGCACAAAGAAAAAGTAATGGTCTGTCCCCTTATCATCCAGTTTCAGCAATAACTGGGCGGTGGCATACTTCAACAAAGCATCCTCCATCTGAAAATTAAACGGCAGAATCAGACTCTCATCTTTCGGCAGAGTAAACGTACCTTGCGAAGGAATACGAAGTGTCTCATCCGCAAACTTCAGCCGTAAGCACAAATCTTTCTGGTCTACCCGAGCAGTATCGTGGTCTTGAAAGTTCACCATAAACACAAAACCCGATTTTCCTTTTACCCGCGCTGCATATCGCAACGTTTCCCGGTTATCCGGAGTCATCCGTTCATATTCCTTCGGAAGCACCGTTTCCATCGGTGCCAGCTGACTGGAAAAATCGTTCAGGAACAGATGCAACAGGCGCAACGCACGATAAGAGCCATGTTCCAAACCAAATTCTCCCAAGGGAGCCTGAAAATCATACGATATCTTGGGCATTCCCATCGGTTCATCGCTGAAAAAGGCCGTAGGTCCCATTTTCGGAGTAGAACCTCCATGATACATATAATACCCGATGCCATTGGCACCGCTCCCCAGCGTACGCACCATCAACGCCTCTGCGGCCTTAGCTGTGACAATAGGGCGGCGGGTATAAATCATCTGAATGCCGACTCCCATTTCTGCACAGAAGGAAGGATACTTCTCGGTGTCATAACGCACCGGTGCATAATCGGGATTCTTCTGAATATCCTTGAACATGCAAAAAGGAGACATACCCGGTTTGGCCCAGAAAGGATAGGTATAGGCAGCCGTCACAGGAATGGCTTCCTCTCCGATTACAGCTGCATTGCCCCATCCGGTAGCTGTGTACAAAGGTGTCTGAATTCCGGCCTCTTCGGCCATCTTTTTCAGTGTTTTCATGTGCAGGTCACCCAGATCAGCCGTCGTGATTTTCTTGTCCTGTACACTCACTCCTATCATCGTAATATTGGCATCATAAGTAGCCGACGTCATATCCTTCGGTTCGCCCGGATACGTAATTCCCCAAGGAGCCGCCGAATGCTGGTGTTCATTTTCTATCTGCGTGCCGATAATCGTTCCACCGTCTTTATAATACAATCCTTCCAACTGTCGGCCAATCTCTTCATAAAGCCGTTTCACATACTTCAGGTAGTTCGCATCGTTCGAACGAATTTCCAAAGGCTTGGCAAACAACCAGTCGGGAAGTCCTCCGTTTCGTATTTCCCCATGACAGAAAGGGCCAATTCGTACCACCGTCCACATGTTATGTTTCTGACACAATGACAGAAACTTACGAAGATTCCGGTTCCCTTCCCAATTAAATACGCCTTCTTTTTCTTCGTGGATACTCCAGAATACATACGTAGGAATCACCGTTACTCCTCCTGCCTTCATTTTCAGGATTTCTTCTTCCCACTGGCATTCCGGATAACGGCTATAGTGGAACTCTCCCATTACTGGAATAACCGGCTTTCCCCCTACCGACATATAATAGCTGTTTACCTCAATACGCTCACCGGAAGGATTACTTCCTCCCAACTTCAGGTGCCCACTATAAATTGTCTTTTCCTTGACAGGCATATCCAGTTCATACACTTGCTGTGCCATGGCCAGCATCCCCGTCATCATGCATATAATTGTTCCCGTAAATCGATTCATTGTTTTTTCTAGTTAAAATAAAAAATGAGACACAATATCTTCAATTCAAAAGTACCGCCTCAACATACACAAAAAAATGGAATCTTTTACGGAATACATGTAATTTTTTGCGACCATACTATCACACGTTTTCAACAGATACACGAAAAGCTTTTATATTCTTCCCAAAACGCAAGTACATTTCAAACGGAACGTAAGTACATTTTACCTGAAACGCAAGTACGTTTAGATACAAACGTAAAGGCGTTTACCTCCAAACGTACTTGCGTTTTTCCGATTACATCCAATCGGATTATTATAAGCTTAATAGTCAGGATATTACAGACCAGTTTACATTTTTCTTACGGAGTTCCTTCAACTGTTGCCAGATAATTTGATTTTCCGGTTTCATGCCTTCAGGGTCGTCATCCAGCAGGCGTTCAGCTATTTCACGGACATACTGCAACAACTGACCGTCTTTGGCGATGTCGGCAATTTTCAAATCGAAGGCGACCCCGCTCTGCTGGGTACCTTCCAAATCGCCAGGACCACGTAGTTTCAGATCGGCTTCGGCAATCTCAAAACCGTCATTGGTCTGCACCATGATTTCAATGCGCTTGCGGGTTTCTTCCGTCAACTTGTATCCGGTCACTAAAATGCAATAGGACTGGTCGGCACCACGACCTACTCGTCCACGCAACTGGTGGAGCTGGGAAAGTCCGAAGCGTTCGGCATTCTCAATAGCCATCACCGAGGCATTGGGCACATTCACACCGACTTCTATCACGGTAGTAGCCACCATAATCTGGGTTTCGTTAGCCAAGAAACGCTGCATTTCTTCTTCTTTCTCGGCCGGTTTCATCTTGCCATGCACCTTGCTGACCTTGTACTCTGGAAACTCTTCGCAGACGTGCATGTAACCCTCTTCCAGATTTTTGATGTCCATCTTTTCGCTCTCCTGTATCAACGGATACACGATGTATACCTGACGTCCTTCCTGAATCTGTTTCCGCATGAACTCGTACATGCTTTTCCGGCGGTTATCAAACTGATGAATGGTCTGGATAGGCTTTCGGCCGGGAGGCAACTCATCAATGACCGACACATCCAAGTCGCCATACAAGGTCATGGCCAGCGTACGGGGAATCGGGGTGGCTGTCATAACAAGCACATGAGGAGGACGGGTATTCTTAGCCCACAATTTGGCCCGCTGGGCTACTCCAAAACGGTGTTGTTCGTCAATCACCACCAGACCCAAGGAAGAGAAGTTGACGGTGTCTTCAATCACGGCATGCGTACCAATCAAGATATGCACATCCCCTGTTAATAAGTCGCGAAGAATCGTTTCACGGCGTTTGCCTTTCACGTTGCCGGTCAACAGTTCCACCCGCACGGGCATCCCATTCAGAAAGCGACGGATGGTTTCATAATGCTGTGTGGCAAGAATTTCTGTCGGAGCCATCATGCAGGCCTGAAATCCGTTATCCAAGGCTATCAGCATGGTCATCAGGGCTACTAATGTTTTTCCACTACCTACATCGCCTTGCAACAGACGGTTCATCTGCCGTCCACTGCCCATGTCGCGACGCATTTCCTTGATTACGCGTTTCTGTGCCCCCGTCAACTGGAAAGGCAGGTGATGCGCATAGAAGGTATTGAAAATTTCACCCACCCGTTCGAATACCAGTCCACGAAATTTATTGCGACGTTCTTTGGTATAACGGAGAATATTGAGCTGTACGTAAAACAGTTCCTCAAATTTCAAGCGATACTGTGCCTTACGAAGAAGTTCCGGATTCTGCGGAAAATGAATATTATACAACGCATCGGTCAGGGGCATCAGCTGATGTGCTGCGATTAAAGAGGGACTTAGCGTTTCCTCAAAGCTTTCTTTCTGCAAGGCCTGAAAAAGATTTTTCATCAGCTTTTCCAGCGCATGAGAATTCAGGCTGGTACGCTTCATCTTTTCCGTAGTATTGTAATAAGGCTGAAGCCCCATGGTAGAAAGGGTCAGTTCTTGTGCCGGGTCAATATCGGGATGAGCCACGTTGATACGTCCGTTGAAAACCGTGGGCTTGCCGAACACAATGTATTCTTCGTTGGCTTTATATTTTCCGGTGACATATTTCAATCCTTGAAACCACACCAAGTCCACCACTCCCGTACCGTCGGAAAAATGTCCTACCAACCGGCGCTGACGGCCTTCTCCGAACATTTCAAAACTCAGAATCCGTCCGCGCAACTGGATGTAAGGCATATTACCGTCTATCTCATGGATGTAATACAGACGACTGCGGTCCACATACTTGTATGGGAAATAATACAACAGGTCGCGTAAGGAATAGATATTTAATTCCTTATTCAGTATGGCCGCCCGCTGCGGCCCTACTCCTGGCAAATATTTCACATCGCGTGTGGATAAATCAAACATCAGTCGTCGATAAGAGATTCTGCTACTTTCAAATCAAAAGGTGTGGTAAGTTTAATGTTTTCCCGATTGCCGGATACCAGATGTACCGGTTGTCCCAATGCTTCCACCACCGAAGCATCGTCGGTAAAGAAAGGTTTGTAATCCTGGGCATAGGCCCGCTTCAGCAAATCTACAGTGAAGACTTGAGGAGTCTGTACCAGCTTGTACTTATTACGTGATACGGTCTCACTACCTCCTTCGGGCAACAGATGACGCACAGTTTCCACTACATCCGTCACCGGAACTACAGCCTGCAAAGTGACTGCCTGCGCATAACAATTCGAAATGACTCCGGCAGAGACGAAAGGACGAACCCCGTCGTGCACACCGACCACCCCGTCTTCTTCCACCAGTGCCAGTCCGTTTTTCACGGAATGGAAACGGGTTTCTCCACCTGACGCAATACGATGAGGTAACACAAAACCGTATTCAGCACAAAGGTGCTCCCAGTAGGAACGCTGTTCCACCGGAAGCACCACAATCAGTTCAATGCTCGGGTCACAGACATGAAAAGTCTCCAGCGTACGCATCAATACCGGTTTTCCTTTCACCGGAATAAATTGTTTAGGAATTTCTCCCCCCATACGCAGGCCTTTTCCTCCTGCCACCACTATCACATATTTCTTCATTAAGCCAGCAGCATTCCCTTTTTCACTTCGAGCACTTTTTCTGCTCCTGCAAACTTCTCCAGGATAGCAAAGCCAAAGTCAGGTGCGGCACCCGGACCTTTACCCAAAATGAAGTTGTCGACTACTTCTACCATATTTCCAGTATATTCTGCTCCTTCCAGGAACTTGTCGAAACCCGGATAGCAGGTAGCTTTCTTGCCTTTCAGCAAACCGCGCTTGCCATATACCATCGGAGCGGCACAAATGGCAGCCAACGGTTTTCCTGCAGCCGCAAAGCTCATAATCAGTTTGTCCAGTCCGGCATGTGCATCCAAGTTAGTAGCACCCGGCAGTCCACCAGGAAGAACAATCATTTCCACATCTTCCTCCTTCAGTTCTTCGAACAACAAATCAGCCACAATGGGTACCTGATGAGAACTGATGACCGTCTTGTTTCCAGTGACAGACACCGTTTTTACGTTCAATCCGCCTCTGCGCATAATATCCAACGGGAACATGGCTTCCATTTCCTCGAAACCTTCAGCCAAAAAGATACAAACTGCTTTCATAAATCTATTATTTAGAATTAAAAGTTTTATTTCAACTTAAAGTAGTACGTAATGGTACCGCTCTGATTATTCACCCCATCTACCGCATTAAAGCGTGCTTTTCGAGCTGCCTCTTCCGCCGCTCTTCGCAACGCCGGATTCACCGTGTTCGTCCGTTTGTTAATGCTAGTACTGATAACCTGTCCAGCTGGATTCACCACAATGGTTACAACTACACGGCCTTCATCCTGCACATTGTAGACGGGTACAGGAAGCTTTCCACCTCCCAAAGTTCGTCCGTTCAGGTCGAATGTGCCATAACCACCTACACCACTCGTTTTTCCAGTAGAAGAGTTGCCCGTAGGACTACCCTGCAGTCCGGCTCCGGCGGCATTTCCTTTGCTTCCCATCTGAGAACCTTTTCCAAATGCCCCGGCAATAGCATTAGCCGCAGCCTGAGCAGCCGCTTTTTCCGCTTCCTCCCGTTTTTCAGCCTCTGTTTTCTCCTTCGGCTTATTCACCTTCTGCGTTTCAGTTTTTACCGGTGTCTTTTTAGGTTGTTCCTTCTTCGTCTCTGTTTTAGGTTTTTCTTTCTTCACCTGCAAAGAAGGTTCATCCTGCTGCGTAATCATGGGCTGTTCTACCTCTGGCTCCACTGCAGCTTCCGGTGCAGAAGAAGGAACTTCCGACGGCATGACATCCACCTCGGTCATCGTATAAGGGTCGGCATCACCTGCAGCCAGTTCCGTATTGCCTAACATGACGGGCACACCGCCTTCCTCCTGCTCTGCCGGAACGGTCAGCTTCAGAAGAAACAGCAACAGCAGCACCAGCACGTGCAAAGCCACCGTACATACAATTCCGATTACCTTATTTTTTTTCAACGTTACTCTGTTTTAGTTTTTATCCGGACGGCGAGTCGCCAGGACCATCTTAAAATGATTCTCGTTCGCAATATTCAGCACCCGCACGATTTCCCGATAAGGAATCGATTCATCGGCATACAATGCCACATACATTTCCGGTTCTTTCCGGGCACATTCCTGAAGAAAGGCGGTCACTTCATCAATGGCCAGCGGCATTTCATCTTCGTTGCCGAAAGCCCCGTAATAATTCAGGTCTTTATCTATAATCACCCGTGCCATGGGTTTGGCCGAAGTCTGCTCCGAACCTTGCGGCAGAAGCACCTTGATGGCATTCGGCGATACCATGGTAGAAGTAATCATAAAAAATATCAGCAGCAGGAAAATCAAGTCGGTCATAGACGACATGCTGAAGCTGGGTGATATTTTCTGTCTTCTCTTTAAAGCCATACGCAATTATTTTTCAGTCGGTTCATTCAGCAAGTCCATGAAAGCCAACGTACGTGCTTCCATCTGACTAACTACCTTATCTACACGATACACCAGATGATTATAGGCAAACATCGTAGCAATACCTACTACCAGTCCGCCCACTGTAGTAATCATGGCCTCATAAATACCACTTGACAAAAGGGTAATATCAATGTTGTTTCCGGCATTGGCCATATTCCAAAAGGCACGTACCATACCGGTTACCGTACCCAAGAATCCCAACATCGGTGCCCCACTTGAAATGGTAGCCATAATAGACAAACCATTTTCCAGCTTGGCCACTTCGATGTTTCCAGTATTTTCAATGGCAGCCTGCACATCGGCAACCGGACGTCCCATACGAGTAATACCCTTCTCAATCATACGTGCAGAAGGAGTGTTCGTAATACGGCAATAATTGATAGCCGATTTAATCTCTCCCGATTTGATATAATCACGGATACGGTCCATAAACAAAGGATCATCCTTTCCAGCCTTGCGGATAGCCACCGCGCGTTCAAAGAAAATATAAAAAGCAATTACCGACATCAAAGCCAGTACGATCATAATCCAGCCTCCTTTGCAGGCCATATCCCAAAGATTCATCTGCGGTTCCCCCGAAGCAACCGGAGTCAACACCGGATTTGCTCCGGCCATTGTATCGGCTACAGCTTGTGCGGCAGCCAGTAAAGTTAATGTCATCATAATTTAACGAAGGCAATTTTTATATTCTTCAATGGTTTTCTTTAATCCTAAATAAAGTGCATCACAAATCAGTGCGTGACCAATAGAAACTTCATCCAGCCAGGGGATATTATCATGGAAATATTTCAAGTTCACCAAACTCAAATCGTGCCCGGCATTCAATCCCATTCCCAGTTTATGAACTCTCTCGGCAGCTTCTATAAAAGGAGCCACAGCTGCTTCCGGATTCTTTGGATAGAGTGATGCATAAGGTTCCGTGTATAATTCCACACGGTCGGTTCCTGTCTTGGCCGCATACTCAATCAGTTCCAAGTCTGTACCTACAAAAATAGAAGTACGTATGCCTGCTTCACCGAACGTATCCATCAATTCTGTCAGGAAAGCCTGATGCGTCTTGGTGTCCCATCCACAGTTCGAAGTAATCTGATCAGGAGCATCCGGCACCAAAGTCACCTGTGTAGGTTTTACTCTCAGTACCAAGTCAATAAATTCTTTCGAAGGATATCCTTCAATATTGAACTCAGTCTTCAACACCGGGCGCAAGGCATATACATCCGCATACCGGATATGACGTTCATCCGGACGTGGGTGAACCGTGATACCTTCCGCCCCGAACTGCTCGCAGTCCAACGCTACTTTCTCTACATCAGGGTTGTTTCCACCTCGTGCATTACGAAGCGTAGCCACCTTATTTATATTCACACTTAATTTGGTCATATTTCATGAATTTCGTTATCTTTTAAGAAGACAGGAGACGGCTCGGCATAGTCCTATCGAAAAACTTTGTTTTTCGTTTGTCTCTGCTCTCGCCTTTCACTATCTTTGCATCAACAACGTGCAAAGTTAGCAGGTTTTACGAGAAACTTGACATGTTTATTCTTAAAAAGATTGATAAAAAAGACACATTCTATGCAGCGGAAGATGAAATTCGCCCTCTTTGGAAATACGTATCAGGAGCATAAATCGGCTCATGTAACCCATCTGCTGGAAATCCTCCGGCGCAAGGAGGCACACATCTGTATCCATCGTGAGTTTTATGAGTTCCTTCGCCTGCACACAAACGCAGATTTAACCAATTTAGAGATTTTCAACGGACATGATTTTACAGCTGACATGGCACTTAGTGTGGGAGGAGACGGTACGTTCCTGAAAACAGCCAGTTTAGTTGGTAACAAAGAAATTCCCATACTGGGTATCAATACCGGACGTTTGGGATTCCTGGCCGATATTTCGCCCGACCAGATGGAGGAAACCTTCGACGAGATTTATCAGGGAATGTATCTGGCAGAACCACGAAGGGTACTGAAACTCACCTGCAACGGTCAGGTGCTGAAAGGTTATCCTTACGGACTGAATGAAATCGCCATTCTGAAACGCGACAGTTCTTCCATGATTACCATCCGTGCCTATATCAACGGTGAACTGTTGAATGTGTATCAGGCAGACGGCCTGATTGTGGCTACCCCTACCGGCTCTACAGGCTACTCCCTCAGTGTAGGCGGTCCAATTTTAGTGCCTCAGAGCGGTACCATCAGCCTGACTCCCGTAGCTCCACACAGTTTAAACGTACGCCCCATTGTCATTCGCGACGAGTGGGAAGTCACATTGGAGGTAGAAAGCCGCAGCCATAATTTCCTGATTGCCATCGATGGCCGGAGTGAAACCTTCCGTGAAGGTACCCGACTCACTATCCGAAGAGGAGAATACTTCATCCGCATCGTCAAGCGCTGCCACCACTCTTTCTTCAATACCTTACGCGAGAAAATGATGTGGGGAGCCGATTCGCGTAACTAACCATTATACAAATACACAAAAAGCCGGAGCGTTCAACTGTCACTCCGGCTTTTTGTGTATGTATACCTTACAGTATCCTATTTGGAAAGCTGCACATCATAGCTCTTTCCTTCACGGCAAGTAAACTGCAATATGGTGTGCTTCTTGTCCGATTCTAGTACCTTCACGGCAGGATGAGATGCCACATTCCATTTCCCCTTCAAAGTGATGGTCACCGGAATCTCCTTACTCTCATCATCAATCCACGGACGAGAATAAATACTACGTTCAATACGTTTGCCATTTTCATCAAAGGCCTCATCACTCGGACCACGATAGAAAGCCATATCCGGCTGTGCTACGGTCAACACCAGTTTTTTCTTGTCCACCTGTTTTACCATGGCCAGACAAGAAGTATCCGCCTTCTCAATGAAATCACCTGGCAAAGCCTTCTGTGGAGTTTCAAAAAGCACGTATGAAGTCAAGTGTTCTGCACTGGAAGTCACAATATGCGCATTCCGGTCTTTCTGCAACACCTGATAAGTCGGTTGTTTGGCAAACTGTGTCAAACCCTGTTCATCAGTTTGCGGCAACACCGCATATTCATACGAAGCCCCCTGAGGTGCTTTTCCGTGATTGAACACCAAAGATACCCAATCGCCGGAAGTCGGTTTTACACTACGTTCACCAACTGTTACCTGAGGGAAGTTCTTTTCAAACTGTACATTTCCCGGTACATAATACCCCACTCCATTAGGAGCCAGATACGTATGTCCGTTATCCTTCCAGTTGTCCCAATATGCTTTTTCTTCCGGCGTAATGGCAGCCAGCTGGAATACAGTAGTTTCTGTAGGATAGTCCTGATTAACATTCTCAATGTCAGAACCAAGGGCTACGACGGTATTTCCAAAGAAATGATACGAAACCCGTGCACGGTGCGAGCCGTTGTACTTATCATGTTCGTGCAACTTCATACCAAAGTTTCCATTCTCACGTTCTTGAGAAAGTCCTCCGGCAAACGCCTCATCAGAATACAGCATTTCTTCCATTCCGGAAAAGGCATCCACATTCAGCACTTTCGCACGCAACTGGTCAAAAGGCAGATGAATGGAAGTAGCACCCGGAATCCGGTTCCAGTCGAATCCGTTTTCCTGCCAGCCGCTCGTTGTAAAGGTTACTCTTTCTCCCGGCTGAGCAGTCAGCACCTGCATGCTGCCATAACCCAAGTATCGTCCATAAAAATTGGCATCCAGGTAATGCTCTGCATCCCATAAGTAACGTGAATGACCACGTACCACTGCCGCCCAGTTGTTCCGTCGCTGTACAGACACACAACCATATCCCAACGCTAAATTTCCCTGCGGGTCTTTTTCTGGAGTAAAGCCTGCCTTCAGCAGTTTCTTCTCCAGTTTGCGTTCCAGTCCGGCCGGTGCCTGCGGCAAATAATCCGGTTCATTGACACCCGGTTTTGCCGGTTCTCTTACCAGACGCAGATAAGCAGCAGCCATATCGGCATCATACTTTTCTTTTCCGTCAGGAGTTCCAGAGATAGCCATCATGGCATACTGTACCGGAATCAGCTTTCCTTTTCCATTGGGGTGACGTCCCGACATTGACAGCGGGAACTGTTGCTGGTTACAATAGAAACGCATGGTCAGCAACACATCTTTTACAGTCTGATGAGCCAGTTCAGATACCGCAAAAGTTGTTCCGCTCATCAGGTAAATCATGTTAGTTGCCCCATCCAGACCTCCAACCGCATACGCAGGATAGTTGTTACGGTGATGGAAAGCAGCCCCGTCACTCTTGAAGGCACCTGCCAATCCCGGAGCCGGACGGCATCCGTAGTCAATCCAGCGCGAGAAGGCACGCAAGTAACGAAGTTTTTCCGGTGTATCCTCCATCATCAGAATGCTGGCAATACGTCCGGAAGTCTGCGTGTTAAAGGAATCCATGTCAATACCGTTTCCGGTCGGCTTTGGATATACTTCATTCGTAATGGCATACCAGCGCATAGTAGCTTCCGCTTCCGCCAGACGATTTTCTTCACGCAGCACATCCTTCATCAGGAAATAAGAAAGATACAAACTGCGTACACTGTATCCATAATGATGTATATTCCCCCAGCAGCTGCCATAAGCTACTCCCTGGTCGGTGATATGGTCATACATAGCCATGAATTTCTGGCGCATTTCCTGTTTCACCTGTGCGTCCTGCGCGTTATGATATGCCACGGCAATGGTTTTCATCAGGTCGAAATAGGCCTTCATCTCCATGCCCAGTTTCGTAAACATATCCTTGTTCCAATGAGGAATCATACGCTCGTATGCTTCCGACTGACGTACCATAAAAATAGGCAGTCCGCTCACTTTACCATTTTTATATACAATCTTATAGGCATCATACTTCCGACGAATTTTGTCTATCTGCTTTTGAGACAATTTACCCGGTGTATAAATCAAATCCCGGTAGCGCTTTTCCATCAGGTGCATATCCTGAAGCTCTTTTTCTGAAACCGGCTTCAAAGGCAAATCTGATTTCCACAATGAATGCGGATAAATCACCAGCCAGTGATTGGTCGTTCCTTTATGTACAAAAGGCACCTGTACATCGGCAGCCTGCTGACGCGCATCTACCTTGCTGGCCGGAATCAGATGATCGATAAAAAGTTCCCCTTCTACATCCGGTGCCAGTATCCTCAACTCATTCATACCTTCTTCCGGCGTACCTTCCATATCGCGTTCATAGCAAACCCATGCCGCGCGCCATCCGGTGAAGTTTATGCCGAAGGGAAAAGATGTACATACCTTTCCATCCTTCAAGAATTGAAAGGTTATTTTCTTATCTACTGCCTTCTCGTTATACACCCATACAATAAAAGCCGACAGATACGTATCTTTTCCCGTCGGGTCTTTAGCTTCAAACTTCAAATCCTTTTTCAGGGAAAGGACAGCCCCCGGTTTATACGTCCAACGCAGGGAACGACTTCCATCTTTATAGTGTTCATCACTAAGAGATAAAGTCGACCCTGCGCCGGAGAGTTCCTGCGGTACAGCTTCTTCAAAAGAGAGCAACCGCTCGTGCTTTACGACCTGTGCTGTCAACTCACCAGAAATCGCAAAGAAACTTAATACAGATGCCAGATTAATAAAAAATTTTCCTTTCATTTGCACCGTTCTATATAAAATTTAAGTATCGATGCAAAGATAGTATTTTTTATCATTTAATTATTGTCTTTTTGACGGATTTCCACACGGCGGATTTTTCCACTGATGGTTTTCGGCAGTTCATCCACAAACTCAATGACACGCGGATACTTGTAAGGAGCTGTCACCCGTTTCACATGGTCCTGCAATTCCTTGATCAGTTCCGGTCCGGCCTTCTGCTTGTAGTCCTTTGCCAATACGATAGTGGCCTTTACCACCTGACCGCGGATTTCATCGGGCACACCGGTAATGGCACATTCCACTACTGCCGGATGCGTCATCAAGGCACTTTCCACTTCGAACGGGCCGATACGGTAACCGGAGCTCTTGATGACATCGTCGGCACGTCCTACGAACCAGTAATAACCGTCTTCGTCACGCCAAGCCACATCGCCCGTATAATAGATACCATCGTGCCAAGCCTCACGGGTAAGTTCAGCATCACGATAATATTCCTTGAACAAGCCAAGCGGTTTGCCTTTATCCGTACGTACCACAATCTGTCCCTGTTCTCCATCTTCCGCTGAACGGCCGTCTGGTTTCAGCAAGTCAATGTCATACTGCGGATTAGGCACGCCCATACTTCCCGGTTTCGGTTCCATCCACGGGAAAGTAGCCAGAGTCAATGCCGTTTCGGTCTGTCCGAATCCTTCCATCAGACGAATACCCGTAATACGCTTGAAAGTCTCATATACAGAATAGTTCAACGCCTCGCCCGCCGTCGTACAATATTCCAGTGAAGACAAATCATATTTCGACAAGTCTTCCCGAATCAGGAAACGATAAATCGTAGGAGGTGCACACAGCGAAGTAATGTGATAATCATGAATCTTTTGCAGAATATCTGCCGGAGTAAACTTCTCATGGTCGTATACAAAGATATTGGCACCGGCAATCATCTGTCCGTACAATTTTCCCCATACAGCCTTCCCCCATCCGGTATCTGCAATGGTCAGGTGCAGACTGTTTTCATGCAGATTGTGCCAGAAGCATCCGGTAGCAATATGTCCGAGCGGATAAGTAAAGTCGTGTGCCACCATCTTCGGTTCTCCGGTAGTTCCCGAAGTAAAGTACATCAGTGAAATATCCTCGTTGGTATTCACATGTTCCGGACGTACAAAAGGAGCGGCAGCTTCCATACCCTTATGGAAATCTTCAAAACCTTCCGGATATTCCGGACCGACACTTACCAGACATTCTACCGTAGGAGAATCAGGCATGGCCGCCAGAATATGTTCTGTGATGACCGGTTCACCGGCAGCCACAATCATCTTGATACCGGCAGCCTGACAACGATACACAATATCTTTCTTTGTCAGCAAGTGTGTAGCCGGGATGACCACTGCTCCCAACTTGTGCAGAGCAATGATAGAAAACCAGAATTCATACCGGCGTTTCAAAATCAGCATGACCTTATCTCCATGACCGATTCCCAGGCTCTGGAAATAGGAGGCGGTCATATCAGTATATTTCTTCAAGTCCGCATACGTAAACTGTATATGTTCTCCTTTGTCGTTTGTCCACAGCAACGCATTTTTATCGGGCTGTTCAGCCGCCCAGGCATCTACCACATCATAACCGAAATTAAAATTCTCCGGCACCTTCACTTTAAAATTCGCAATGAAATCCTCTTGTGAGGTAAAGTGAGTTTGTTCAACAAATCTTTCTAACATATTTCTTTTCAAAATTAATTACTACATAACGATGGCGAGGAACTTCACCGCTTTCCCGTCGAGCGCCTTCATTCCGTGAGGCAGTGAAGAATCGAAATACAAACTGTCTCCCTGCTCCAGAATCAAATCTTTTCCGTTTATGCTCAACAGCATCCGGCCCTCAATCACCAGGTTGAACTCCTGTCCGTAGTGCGTGTTATAATAAATAGGTGTATCCTCCGGTTTAGGCTCTACCGTTACCAGGAAAGGATCAGCCTTGCGGTTCCGGAAACCGGAAGCCAGCGACTGGTATTTATACGCCTTTGTACGCTCTACCGAAATACCAGTTCCCCAGCGTGTCAGGAAATAAGCATTCATCTTAGGTTCTTCCCCAAACATCAGCACGTCAAGCGGCACGTTGCACTTCCGTCCGATTTGCTGCAACGTACTGACCGCAATGTCACGCTCGCCCGACTCAATCTGCTTATATTGTTCCACCGGCAATCCACATTGTCCGGCCATGTCCTCTACACTCAAATCCAGCGCATCGCGTAGTCCGCGGATACGTTCTCCTATTTGTCTTATTTGTTCGTCCATAGTGCAATTTTTTAGTTATTCGCTCAAAATTACGAAAGATTATGAAAAACCAAGAAAAATATTTCGAACTTTGTAACCGAAAATTTTAAAACCATGATCAGACAGGATTACATCATACGCATGATTCAGGAAATATTTGCCGCAATAGCCAACCTGATTCTCCGCCGGAAGCACATCAGCAAGTCGGACTGGGAGGAGTATGAAAGTACGGCACGGCAAGTACTGGAGGTCACTCCCCAGCAGCTGGAAAAGATGGACGGACAAACCATACTAAAAAAATACAGTCAGGAAAAAGATGGGATGGAGAAGACCGAATTAGCTGCCATGATGTTGCTGAAAATGGCAGAAGACACCGAAAACATCGTGCCTAAGGTCCGCCTTCGCCAGGAAGGGCTCTACCTGCTGAAATATGTGCAGGAACATGGAAATACCTATTCCCTGCCCCGCAACCTGCTGATTCAGTTTTTGGAATCAAGGAACTGATGTTCATCGACGGAATAAAACGAACCTGCTAACCATGAATACACTGAAAATAGCCTATATCGGTATGGGATACCGGGGAAAGCAACTGCTTGCCCTGACCCGCCACATTCCTTATTTCCAAGTGACTGCCATTGCCGACCCGGAAGCCCGGGAAGCCGACTACGACGTGCCTTGCTACAACCAGGGAGGAGACGATTATCAAAGAATGATTACCCTTCATGCCCCGCAACTGGTTTTCATTGCTTCTCCATGGCAGTTGCACGTAACCCATGCCCTGTACTGTATACAACACGGCTGCCATGTGGCACTGGAAATCAAAGGAGGACTTTACCTGCATGAGTACCAGCCGCTGATTGAAGCGGCAGAAGCCGGAAAGAAAAAAATCTTTCCGCTGGAAAACACGCTTTTCCGGCAGGAAATTCTGGCTATGCACAACCTGGTCAGTGCCGGTGAATTAGGTGAAGTGGTATACATGCGAGGAGGTTACCGTCACGACTTGCGCAATCTTCTATTGGACGACCAAGGTAATCTGGGCAACCGGAAAAAGACGGAAAGCATCTGGCGAAGCAAATTCTACCAGCAGGAAAATGGCGACCTTTATCCTACCCACGGACTGGCTCCTCTCTGCCTCATCGCCGGTATTCCCCGCAAAGACCGTTTTGTACGCCTGACCACCTTTTCTTCCAAACCCGCAGGCCTATACCAGCGTATCCGTGAATTAGGAGGAAATCCTCACGTGCCTGTCACGCAGGGAGACGTAACCGTCACCCAACTGGAGACGGTTTCCGGGACCTTGGTTTCTTTGACCCACGACACCACTCTTCCCCGCCCCAGAAGCCTGGACTTCGAAATACAAGGCACCAAAGGAATCTGGCAAGGAGACCAGCGACGCATTTACCTGGAAGGAAAAAGTCTGCACGAAACATGGGAGGCAGATACCGCTTACCTACAAAAACACGAACACCTCTATTGGCAACAATGGGGAAAAGAAGCGTTGTGCATCGACACGCACCATGAAGGCATGGACTACATTATGCTCAAAGCATTAGAAGCCGAAATGAAACAGGAGATACCCTACCCGGCCGATATACACGACCTGGCTCTTTGGACTTCGGTTACCCCTCTGTCCATACAGTCCGTGGCAGAACAACGCACCGTACCGATGGAGTAAACCATTCCGGTTTATTCCAAATACAGATAATCGTAATGTACCAGCGGTTTCTGCCCGTGCTGCCCCACCATGGAAAGTGCTTCTGCCGAGTCGGCTGACACACGGCCTACTCCAATCTGTCGTCCCTGCTCGTCCATCACGCGCACGAGGTCATCTTTCTCAAAATCCCCTACGACCCGCGTCACTCCTACCGGAAGGATACTGGTAGCCTTCACTCCTCTGACAGCCTCTACTGCCTGACGGTTCAAATGAAGCTCCCCTTTGGCAAAACCTTCACTGTGCGCAATCCACTTCTTCATGCTCGATACTCCTTCCATGGCCGGAAGGAAACGGGTACAGACAGTCGTATCCGGATGACACAACAAATCCGACAGGATGTTCTCTTTCTTGCCATTAGCGATAATCACGGCAATTCCTTCATCGGCCACCTTACGGGCAATGGTGCTTTTGGTAAGCATCCCTCCCCGTCCGAATCCGGACTTTTCCGTCTGAATGTAATCCGACAAATCCTTTCCGCGCTCCACCGTGCGGATGACGGAAGTCTCCGGCTGCGAAGGCGAACCGTTGTAAATGCCGTCAATGTTACTAAGGATTATCAATGCCTGCATGTCCATCATCGAAGCAATCATACCCGACAGTTCATCGTTGTCGGTAAACATCAGCTCGGTCACCGAAATCGTATCATTTTCGTTCACGATAGGAATCACTCCGTTCTCCAGCATCACCTTCATACAATTACGCTGGTTCAGGTAATGCCGGCGGGTAGAAAAACTTTCCTTAGTCGTGAGTACCTGACCTACGGTAATGCCGTGCTCACGAAACAGTTCATAATAACGGTTTATCAACTTAGCCTGTCCCACTGCCGAGAAAAGCTGCCGCTGGTCCACGCTGTCCAGTTTCCGCAAGGGTTTCAACTCGCTTCTTCCTGAAGCTACCGCTCCGGAAGACACCAGCACGATTTCCACTCCTGCTTTATGCAACTCGGCCACCTGGTCCACCAATGCCGACATGCGGGTTATATCCAGTGTGCCGTCACGGCGGGTCAGCACATTACTACCTATCTTTACCGTGATTCTTTTATACTGATACGTTTTGTTTTCCATGATTCACTCTCACTTTTGCACAGGGAACGCCTGAAAAATCTTTCAAATATACATTATTTAATTATATTCAGTGGCAAATGTAATAAATACCAAACAGAAACAAAACAATTTATCACAATTATATACACATTCTTATTCAAAACAAAACTTTTTCGTTCTTTATATCCACAAAATGAAAAACAAATAAAAGTAAAATAGCAGCACCTATTTCTTATCATCCGCATGATATAAAAAGAGAAATTCCACAGCAAATTCTCTGTTTCACACTGTGGGATATAAAAACCACAGTGTGGGATACATATTTCACAGTGTGAAATACAAATCCCGCACTGTGAAATAGAGAATTGTTTGTGGAGTTCAGAAGAATATGAGAGGGTGTATGGAAGAATGTACAAAAGAATATAGAAATAGGTAAAGTGAAAAAAGAAGCTGGTCAATAAGGGCTAATACATCTGCCCAGAAATTAGGATAAACCTATAATGGCAGCATGTGTTTTTACTCACTTTTCAAAACATAAAACTTACTCTATGGAAGCATATATAAACTGATTTTCAATAAATTAGGTATATCAAAAACCTACTTTACATCTTTACCGACAGATTCATCATATAAATAAAGAATATATCTTTGCTATACGAAATTTTTACAACACCTGATATTAAAACTTTTGTGTACATAAATCTAACCCAACAACATTAATTTTATATGAATATGAAAATATAACCTTATGGAATAACCAAACACACAATGTGATGTCCTAAGCCCTGCCGGCAAAGTCTTTAATTCGATGTAATTAATAACTCCTACATATATGAAAAATATAATACAAGTATTTCTATTTTTGCTGTTAGCTGCTCCTCTATGGGCACAGCAGAAAAAGGTCTCAGTAATCAACGACCAGTCTGGGTACAGGTTGATTGTGAATGGAAAACCTTTCATGGTAAATGGTATAAACTGGGATTATTTCCCCATCGGAACCAATTACTCCTACTCTTTATGGACACAATCAGATGACGTAATCAAGGCAGCCTTAGATCAAGATATGCCTTTACTAAAAAACATGGGAATTAACGCCATCCGATTATATGCGGATGTACCAGCCCAATGGGTACGCTACATTTATGAGCAATATGGTATCTATACCATGGTCAATACCACGTTCGGACGTTACGGACTGACCATCAATGGAGCTTGGGTAGGTAATACAGACTATTCGGATCCGAAAGTTCAGAAAGCCCTACTTGCAGAAGCGCGTAACATGGTGAAAAAGTTCAACGGTACTCCCGGGGTACTTCTTTACCTTTTAGGAAACGAAAACAACTATGGCTTATTCTGGCAAGGAGCGGAAGCAGAAGACATCCCTATTGAAGACCGGAAATCGACCAAACAGGCTATTCATCTGTACCGGATTTTCAATGAGGCAGCAGTTGAAATGAAGCAAATGAATATTTCGTGCCCGGTAGCCATCTGCAACGGTGACTTGCTCTTTCTTGACATCATCGCCAAAGAATGTAAGGACGTGGATATATTAGGGATAAACTGTTACCGTGGTGAGTCATTCGGAGACTTGTTCAGCAGAGTAAAAACGGAATATGGAAAACCTGTATTGTTCACAGAGTTCGGTTCAGATGCGTTCAATGCTGTAACCCAAGGAGAAGCCCAAAAAGAACAGGCAGACATTCTATTGCACAACTGGATGGAAATCTACCTGAATGCCGCAGGACTCGGAAACAACGGAAACGCCATCGGAGGATTCACCTTCCAATGGACAGACGGATGGTGGAAAACAGGACAGAGCACAAATCTCAGCATTCATGATACACGAGCTTCATGGAGTAATGGGGGCTACAAGTTCGATTATGTAGAAGGAGCCAACAACATGAACGAGGAATGGTTCGGTATATGTGCAAAAGGTACTCCTGACGCAAGAGGGATATATGAACTTTATCCACGTGCCGCATATTATGTATTGAAAGACGTTCACAAAATCAACCCGTATGCTGCGGGCAGCACAACCTCGTCCATCATAAGTCAGGTATCTGGTGTCAACGTAATGTCATCTGTCTTGTCTGCAAGAAGTGACAAAGCTGCTTTACAAGGAGAGAAAACCAAGCTAATCGGTCTGAGTCAATTGAGAGGTGATTTCACCACGTTCTATACAGGAGCAAAACATACAAGCACTCCCGAAACAAGAGCAGATGCTCCTACAAGTTTCCCGAGCTCAAAAGGATTTGACCACATGGAATCCTTCTATGTAGGTGTAGAATCCAAACCGGCAGAAAATGTACATGCGGAAGTGACAATGAACGTACTCGGAAACGTAGCAGAAAATCCGATTGATGAAATCTTCTATGAAAACAGAGGACGCACAAACTACATCAACGAGAATGGAGAATACATTGATTTAGGCCCGCTGGAACGTGTGAAAGTCTATAGTGCCAGCTTTAATTGGGACGGAAGCCTTTTCAATCTTAATGCATTTTTCCGTAAACCCCACTACCACTGGGGATATGAAGGAGACTTCTTTGGTTTGTACCAAGAAGCAAGCTATGGCGACAACATGGACATTTACGGAGGTGAGGCTCCGTTGGGATGCGAGATTGAAGGAAAGAAATTGTTCTCCGGACTGAAATTAGCTTTTGGACCGGAATTATGGTGGGGAGCCAATCCGGCATTACTCGTCAAATACTACCGCACATTCGGCAAATGGAACTTAGGAGGTATCTTCCATTATGACATTGACCAACGCAGAGAGACTGTCACCTCTTTCGCCATTCCATTGCCAAAGAATACCCGTGCGTCTTTAATGGTAGAAAGAAAATTCGGACGTTTCGACATCACACTAGGAGGACTTTGGTCAGGAACAACCTTGGTAGGTAGAGAATTTCAGGCTACTACAGAGTATAGCCCTACAGCTACCGTCTACCAGGACAGAGTGAAGACATCAGATACCTTCGGGGGTAAATTGAAAATGATATATAGCGGAGGTAATTTCAACGCATACGCACAAGGCGCCATCATGGGACTAGTGGCAAGCGGTGGTGCAGACAACACACAAACCCTGACCGGATGGAGTTTAAAGGATAGCGGAAGCGGAAACCAGCAGAACGTACTGGCCGGATTCACTTATCAGATAGGCAACTTCCAGATTGCACCAAACTTCTTGTGGCAGAAACCTCTCGTAGGTCCGATGCCTAACGGTGTCGATGCTCCGGGAAGACTGAGAAACATACTGGATGATCCGTTTGCCGTAAGAAGCAACCGTGAAACAACAGCCGGTGAGCTGTTGCTGACCTATGACCCTACTCCCGGCACATGGATGTATGACTGGGACAACGATGAAACAGAAGATGCTCCGTTTGCCGCTTCACTCGGTTTTGTTTACCGTCATCTTCCTACTGCCCAAGATGCCGCCATTGGTATTCTGGCTGACGGACGTTCTACCTTTGCTTTTGCTTCATCTGCTCCTGCACATGATTTATGGGAAAGCAATTTGAAGATAACATCCAGAGTAACAAAAGACTTCGGACTGATTGCCAGTGCTTATCTTGGTACGGCACAAGCCAACGGTGACGATGAACGTCTCATCAGACGTGGAGGAGGTGACCTTCAGATGATTTATAAGAAAATCAGATTGAATGCCGCACTGAAATTTAATGACTGGGGGCCGTACGACTATCACAGAGATTTCAATCTGACATTCCCGTTCCAGTGCATGGTAGACTTGTCGACTAATCTTTTCAAACCCAAATGGCTCGGCCCGTTATCCACACGCGTAGGAATCAGGGGTACATACCGTACGCTAGACCAATATTCCAACCGCTATCTTGCCGGATATGTATCCGACGGAAACGGTGGGTTCACAGAAAGCACGGATATTATCGGTGCACCCCAAGGAAATGAATGGGAAATAAGAACTTATATCAGCTTCAGTCTTTTCTAATTACCTACAAACTATTTAACAAGCGATTTATGAACAAACATATATTAAATACAGCAAAAGGTCTTTTTTTCTCGGCAGCCTTAGTTACTTTGGCTGGATGTGAGAGGGAAATAAGTACAGATGTATTAGCCACAAGCCCCAAAGTGGACGAAGTCTTCCTTGATGAGTTTGCAGCAGGTGTCGATTTTCAGGCATGGGGTAAAACCACCGCTCTTAGCCAGGACAATGAAACCAAATACAGTGGCACAGCCTCCTTGAAGATAGAAGTGCCTACACCAGATGATTTTCTGGGCAACTGGACAGGTGGAGTATTCTTTACGGAAGCAGGAAGAAACCTGTCCGATTATGATGCTTTGACGTTTTACGTAAAGTCTTCCGCTTCAACAAAAATTGAGGTAGGATTAGGAAGTTATGGCGACGCAGAATATGCAGCAACTTTAGCAGGCGTAACTGCCGATGCCAACTGGAGGAAAGTGATTGTTCCTATTCCTAACCCGTCAAAACTGACAGCCGAAAAGGGATTGTTTAATTTCTCTGTCGGCACAGAAGACACAGACGGCAAAGCATATACGCTCTGGATTGATGAAGTAAAATATGAGAAACTCGGCACATTAGCACACACCCGTATCAAGGACATCAGCATGGCAGGATTCCCTACAGGGGATATTGAAATAAATGAACTTACGGCATACGTCAATCTGCCCAACGGTCTCAATCAGGAAATGTCGGTTTCTTCAAAATACTTCACTTTCAACTCGTCCAATCCGGAGGTGGCTACGGTAAATGGAAATATAATTACGTTTCATGGTGAAAAAGACCGTACAATACTCACTCCGAACGAAGCAGAAGGTGCCATCACCATAACAGGCGTCTATGACTTTGCTCCGGAACCGGGCCAAAATGCCTCTGAGGTTATTTCGTTGTATTGCGACAAATACGAAAACACGCTGTCCTCTCCCATGAACGGATATTGGGCACCTTATCAAACCACCACAAACAACGAGATAGACCTTGGAGATGACATTCACATCATGCACTACGGCAACTTCAACTTTGTCGGTATCGTCCTGGACGAAGATGCAGATACCGAAGGTAAGACCTATGCCCATTTAGATATCCTGTTACAAGACAAAGTAGAGAACGCACAAATAGACGTGTCAGCTGACATCAATGCAGCTGGAGAAGCCGCCGGGAAACTGACTATCCCACTAACAACTGGGAAATGGATTCCGGTAGATGTGCCACTCAACGGAGCCTCATCCATCCATCAGTTGCAAATGGCTGTCACTTCAGGAACACCAACCTATCAGGACATACTTGTTGACAATATTTATTTTTATTAAAAAACTAACTCATGAAACATTATAAAATAATACTACTAAGCTTTCTGGCATTATCCTTTGGAAGCTGTGGAAAAGATGATGCACTTGAAGGCAACAACACTCCTGAAAACAATGGATGGGAGCTGGTATGGTCGGACGAATTCAACACCCCCACAGAGGACAACCGACCCGACCCTTCAAAATGGACATACGAACTGGGGGCATCGGGATTCGGTAACGGTGAATTGCAGAATTATACGAATAAAGAGAAGAATGCTTCATACACCACTTACAAAGGTGAGGGATGTCTGAAGATAACAGCTTTGAAAGATGGTGACGGAGCAACCTATTCTTCAGCACGTATCAAGACAGAAGGATTGTTTGAAATTCGCTACGGACGTATTGAAGCCCGCCTGATACTTCCCTACGGACCAGGCCTTTGGCCAGCATTCTGGATGTTAGGGAACAATTATTCAACTGAAGGATGGCCTGGATGTGGGGAAATTGATATTATGGAAAACAAAGGATATCAACCCAACATTGTGTCAAGTGCCCTTCACATGCCTGGCCGCTATAGCGGAAACCCGGTAACCCAGACTTTCGGTTTTCAAGACAAAAGGTTTGACACAGATTTCCATGTCTTTGCCATTGAATGGGATGAAACAAAGATTGACTTTTTCGTAGACGACATACTTTATAAAAGAGTCAATGCAGCTGATGTGACTGACGGGGAATGGGTATTCGACCATCCGTTCTTTATCATCCTGAATGTAGCTGTAGGAGGTACATTTGGAGGCAATCCGACAGATAACACGACATTCCCACAGACTATGTACATTGATTACGTCAGAGCATATAAAAAGAATGACAAGACATTGATAATAGTTAATCCTCCTTCAGAAAATGACGGTAATACCGATGACGAAGGTGGCTCCGATGAAGGTGGAGACACTGATGAGGGAAATGAAGATGGAGACGGCGAAGACAACCCTGGTGGAGAGGATAATCCAGACGACGAAGAGGAAAAAGAGGACATATCTTCTGGTGGGTCTATAAATGACTGGAACCACAATGAAGAAGATAAAGGTCGGGTAGATACAGATATTGAATAAATTTTATAGCATCGACAAATATGAAAATACATAAATTTTATATAGTGGGAGCAGCGCTTGTTTTAGGCATGTACGCCTGCACTGTAGACAAAGAATTAGAATACAGCCACGACGGGGATATATCCTTTTCCGCTAACGTAGGAAAAATGAGAAGTAGGGTTTTAAACAACCAATGGGAAGGAGATGAACAAATAGGCGTAAGTTTAGGCGAGAATACAGCCTCTTTAAAAGCTTATTCCATTGAAACGGATGGTACAATGAGCACTACAGAAGAGCCTTATCAATGGAAAGGTACTCCAGTAAACATTACGGCTTGGACTCCTCTGACTGATCAGGAAATCAACTTAACAGATCAGACCACAGAACAGAAACTGTACGATTGCGATTTGCTATTTTGCCAGACTCAAGCAGAAAGTAAAGAGGTACATCTTCAGTTCAATCATCAAATGACAAAAATGCTGTATATGCTCCAAGGACATGGAGCATATACGGATGAAGAGGCAAAAAATGCCCGAATTTATTTTTTAGGGTATGGAGCCGTAACCTATACAAAGGGAATAATCAATCCTATAGGAGATGTTAATACCCCCATTAATCCACATCGTATTGACGATACGAACGGTGAAGCAATCATGGTACCTTGCGAAATGTGGGACAAACCATTGATAAAAGTCGAAATTGGAGGTGACACACATTATTATACTCCTAGAAAAAGTACGATAGTAGACGGCAAAACAGAAGAAGAAAGAAAAACAGGAGTTCTGACTCCCGGCGCACAGCAGAAATACTATATCTGGGTTGATAAAAAAGGACTGACGGTTAACATGGAAAGTTCTTCCATAGGCTGGGATAATGAAACGATTAAGGATGATGAAATTACAGACTCAAAGTTCAAGGTAGTAATACCAGAAGAAATTTCTATACTAGCTGGATATTCTCTCCAAGGTATAGAAACCAATGACTTCATTACAAATACAGAAGAAGGATTCTCTATAACCTACCAAAAAGGCGAAATAAGTGACGGTATTGATTTTGAAGGAATGTGTGATAGAGAACGTTCCGTAGCAGAAAATAATATCACTTTCACATTCAAGAATATCCGCTCAGACATTAAACTAACATACACAACAGAATATATGGAAGTCGGGTATTATCTCTATAATAATGGTACTTATGGCGAAGATTACAAGGATGGGGAAACGGCAGGAGTCATATTCAAAGTTGGGAAACATGAAACTGATGACGTGGTCAACTATGATGGAAGACTAACAAAAATCCATGGATATGCAGTCGCACTGACAGATGAAGAGAATGCTTCTCAAGGAACCACCTTTAAATGGAAAGAAGGAGAAGGGACTTTACATAGTAATGAATACCCCGAATTTGGTATAGGAGGAGGCAATACTACTCAATATATTGGTTATCAGAACACAAAACACCTCATTGAAAAGGCCAAAACTCAAACTGAAACGACAGTACCGGCAGCATCTACTTCTACAGCAAAGAACTCTCCAAGTGTGATAAGCGGTACTTCCGGTTGGTATTTGCCTTCGCACACACAATTAAAGGATTTGAAATCTCTTGAAAGCATTTCTAAACAAGGATATACAGCCTTGGATGGTACATACTGGGACAGCTCGTTTGATGGTGATGCAAATGCTTATATAGTAGTATTTGGTAGTGGTGTAATAAGTAGTACAGATTTTTATAGGGCTGTAGATTCAGAACAGAAAGTACGTCTGATACTTACATTCTAATAACTCATAATTATTTTTTTAAGTTATGAAACAATTATATTTACATATAAAACTTGCAGCTTTATCTATGTTGCTGTTTTCTGCCTGTACACAAGATGAAATAATGAATCAGGCAAATGTAGAAAAGCCTATAACGGATGGAATATTGAGTATAGGCAGTGTCAAAGTGGATGATTTTATAGAAAGCACAGAAAGCCGTGTGATTAACGACAGCAAGACGGTAACTTTTGAGGCTGGTACAGATATAAATGATGCCAATGGCGATGAATTAGGTATACTGTTGATTGACGAATCAGGAAAGGCTTATGCCAATGTGGCGTTTAAGTTCGTAAATCAGAATGGGGAAAACAAATGGCTCAATAAGACCAATGAATACTATAGCAGTAAAATCAAAAAAGCCATTGCATACTTTCCTTATACAGAGATTGCGGAAAACCTTCCCTCTTCAATAGAAGAACTGAAACAAATCTTTCTAAACAAAGATGTAAGCTTTGAAGAAAAGGATTTACTTGTTTCTGAAACAACAGAATTTCATGCGGCATCCATGGACATAAACTTTACACACGCGTTTTCCATGCTAACCTTTTCAGCAGAAGCTACCACTACAACTTCTAAGGGAAACAAGATAACCTATTCATTGCAACTTTCTGATGTAGCATTTTCTATTGGCGATAATTTATATACTCCTGAATTGGTTAACGGAAAATATGTTTGTCTTATCGACAATGAGACATTGGCTAAAGATGAATTCCGATATTTCTATACAGCAAACAATACACCGTATGTAAAAACCGTAAGCAATGAAACTCCACTAATTCTAGAAGCAAATAAAAGTTACTCTTTTCCTTGTCCTATCAATACGGGAGAAGGCACTGCAATGGCAGTAGGAGATTTTTACTGTGTGTCGTCTGATGATGTATTGGTGCTTCCGGGAAATGCTGCCGGTATTCCTGAAGGATGGACCTGTAAGGGTATAGTATTTCATGTGATAGATAGCAGTGACAGTGGCAGTGGCAATGAATGGAGTACTTTTTTAACAAATAATCAATTAACTGAAGCTGACTTACCTGGATATAACGGAAAACATGGCTTGGTTGTTTCTCTTACAAATGGCAACAATTACGGAGCCCCTACAGATAATGTAAACGCCTGGGGTACTTGTTTTGCCGGTTATGAACAGTCAGAAAATAAAGATTTGTCCAATGGGTATAAAATGACCCAATTGTTAACAACAAACGCAAGTAATAATGGTATAACATTTACAGGATTGAATCTTCATAAAGATGAAACTATTGTTGGTACTACTTCATGGTATATACCATCGTTCAACGAACTTAAATATCTTGTGAGAGGTAAAAATTCAGGAACGCAGTCAAGTGAAGGATTGGAATCCGTAAACAGTCAATTGAGCAAAATAAACGGAGAAGAGTTATCAGGAAGTATTCCTTCCATAACTTTCATTTCCAGCCAAGGATTCTGCCTTATGCAAAGCGATGGACAGGAAAACGGTTGGCATGGCATTCCCGGTAGTGAAAAAGTCCGCCCAATATGCGCCTTCTAAACTTAAACTATTCACACATTAAGCATCATACAATGAAAAAGAACCTTTTATATGCTATGGCTCTGGCTGCTTCCCTCATGGGATGCAGTCAGCCACAGGACAAAAATACAGAGATAGAAAACAAGGTGGAAACCTTGCTTCATAAAATGACCTTAGAAGAAAAATTAGGTCAGATGAACCAGCTCAGCCCATGGGATTTTGAAGACCTGGCCAAGCGTGTACGCAAAGGAGAAGTAGGTTCTATTCTGAATGTAGTAAATCCAGAAGAAGTAAACAAGATTCAGAAGATTGCTGTAGAGGAGTCACGTTTGGGAATTCCATTGATTGTTTCCCGCGACGTTATTCATGGCTACAAAACCATCTTCCCTATTCCACTGGGACAGGCAGCCACCTTCAATCCTGAAGTCGTAAAGGAAGGAGCTCGTGTAGCAGCCATTGAAGCCTCAGCTGATGGAATCCGCTGGACCTTTGCCCCGATGATTGATGTGGCGCGCGACCCTCGCTGGGGACGTATTGCGGAAAGTTGTGGAGAAGACCCTTACCTGAATGCCATAATGGGAACGGCCATGATAAAAGGCTATCAGGGAGATTCTCTGAATGACCCTACGGCTATTGCGGCCTGTGCGAAGCACTTTGTTGCATACGGAGCGGCAGAAGGCGGCAGAGATTATAACTCCACCTTCATACCTGAACGTGTGCTGAGAAACGTATATCTTCCCCCTTTCAAGGCGGCAGCAGATGCCGGATGTGCCACTTTCATGACTTCATTCAATGACAATGATGGTGTGCCTTCTACAGCTAACAGCTTTGTGCTAAAGGACGTGCTTCGTAAAGAATGGAAATACGACGGTATGGTCGTAACCGACTGGGCTTCCGCACTTGAGATGGTAAATCACGGTTTCTGTACCGACGGAAAGGACGCAGCCGAAAAATCTGTCAATGCGGGCGTAGATATGGAAATGGTGAGTGAAACATTTATCCAGAACCTCAAACAATCCATAGCCGAGAACAAGGTATCAATGGAGACAATTGACAATGCCGTACGAAACATTCTACGCCTGAAATTCCGTTTAGGTTTGTTCGACAATCCTTATGTAGTAACTCCACAAACTGTAAAATACTCCGAGAAGCATCTGCAAACAGCTAAAACAGCCGCTGAGCAGTCAGTCATACTTTTGAAAAATGAGAACCAGACATTACCGTTTACCGATAAGATAAAAACACTGGCCATCATCGGTCCTATGGCAGATGCGCCCTATGAGCAGATGGGTACCTGGGTATTCGACGGAGAAAAAGAACATACACAAACGCCTTTGACTGCCATCAAAAAAATGTATGGCGACAAGGTTAAAGTACTCTTTGAAAAAGGACTCGAATATAGCCGCGACAAGAACACGGCAGGTATCGCTCGCGCGGTAAGTGCAGTCCGTCAGGCCGATGCTGTGGTGGTATTTGTCGGAGAAGAATCGATTCTTTCCGGTGAAGCACATTCCCTGGCCAATCTGAATCTGCAGGGAGCCCAAAGTCAGCTTATCAAAGAACTGGCTGCCACAGGGAAACCAGTTGTTACGGTAGTAATGGCCGGACGTCAGCTGGTCATTGCCGATGAAGTGAAAGTTTCGGATGCAATGCTCTACAGTTTCCATCCGGGCACAATGGGCGGTCCGGCTATAGCCGATATTCTTTTCGGAAAAGTAAACCCAAGCGGAAAAACTCCGGTAACTTTCCCCCGTATGAGTGGACAAGTGCCTATCTATTATGCACAGCACAAGACAGGCCGTCCTGCCAATCCGACTGAAATGCTGATTGATGAAATTCCTGTAGAAGCAGGACAGACCTCCGTAGGATGTCGCTCTTTCTATCTGGATGCAGGCAACTCGCCTCTCTTTCCCTTCGGTTACGGTCTCTCCTACACAACTTTTGAATACAGCAACCTGAGTCTTGCATCAGACAAATTGACCGCACAGGATAGTCTATCCATCAGTTTCACCCTAAAAAACACGGGCAACTACGATGGAACGGAAGTAGTTCAACTTTATATACAGGATAAGGTAGGTTCAGTCACCCGTCCGGTGAAGGAACTCAAACGCTTCCAGCGTGTCACGCTGAAAGCAGGAGAATCTATCCAAGTATCATTGAGTCTTCCAGTCTCTGAGCTTGCCTTCTGGGGATATGACATGAATTATACTGTAGAACCAGGTGATTTCAGACTTTGGGTAGGAACCAATAGTGCAGAAGGGTTGACAAAAGACTTCTCTGTGTCTGCGTTATAATCTGCAAATGGTTTCATAGGTTTATCATAAAGCTGAATTAAAGCTCATTATCACGCTGTTTAAACTGCCTTCCAAGTATGTTTAAACAGCGTTTTTATTCTTTTTCTCGTAAAACCTCTTGCCTTACAAGAAATCTGTGTAACTTTAGCCTCTGTTCAAACCTACGCTATGCCATACTATATGAAAATATACCTCATCTTGTTCACTCTACTTTTCGTAGGGACTATTCCCTGCTTTTCTGAACCTCAAATTCAAGATGAGGAGCAGCTCCTTCTTGAATTGGATGCTGCTTTATTAAAATATCCCAAGTATGTACAGCAGAAAAAGGCCCAGATTCTTGAACTTCATAAATATGAAGCATCTACCAGAGACAATGAGCAGAAATACTGGATAAACAAACTGCTTTACGAGGCCTACAACTCTTTTGAAGCAGATTCTGCCCTGATTTATGCACAAAAAAATCTGGAGCTATCTCAAAAAATGGGAAACAAAGAACGAGAAACCTTATGGAAAATCTATAAGACGTATATGGCTGCCTCCACCGGATTGGTATTAAGTGCATCCAGCGATTTGGCACAGCTACGTCCGTACGCTACCACACCTAACCTGAAAATAGAATATTATGCTCACCAGATATTCTTAGCAGGACATATTCTACAATATGCAGCAGCCCCCATCGATTGGAGTAAGCATGTGCCTCAAAGCGTACGTGAACAAGTAGATTACTATGCCCGACAAGAGCAATTGTATAGAGATTCTCTTGCTTTATGTTTGCATACCGAAAAAGAACAAATGTCTTTATGGTATCAAGGATTGGCGTTATTTGACACAGACTCACTTTTCAGTATCCAAGATACACTGGAAACAAGCATTCAAAAATCGCAGATGGACACACGTCATGATGCCATGAATGCCTATATGCTATCTAAAATCTATCAGAAACAGGGAGTCAAGGACAAAGCCAAATATTATCTTGTTTTATCTGCTTTGGCAGATGTAAAATCAGCTAATCAAGATATAGCCTCATTAGAAGAACTGGCACAGATAGAATTTCAGGAAGGAAATATTGAGCGTGCCTACCTTTATATTTCCAAATGTCTGGAACTTGCACAGTCATATTGTAACCGAGTCCGTCTGGTGAGTATTTCCAAGACACAGCATGATATATTGACCGCCTATCAAAGTCTCGACAAAGCCCAGAAATCCAAGCTAAGGACCTCTGTATTACTATTGGGACTCCTCGCATTGGCACTGATTATTACTATTTTCATATTATGGAAACAGATTGGTAAAATAAACAGTTCACGTATCCAAATAAACCAAGCGAACAAACAATTGAACGAACAAGCTGCCGAGATGGCAAAAGTACACAACGACCTGGAACATGCCCATCAAAAAGAGCAGCAACTAAACACCAGCTTAAAAGAAGCCAATCTAAAATTACAGGCATCCAACCAGTTGAAGGAAGAATACATCGCTTATGTACTCTCCATTTGTTCCAACTATATCAGCCTGCTCGATGAATTCAGAGGGAAACTCAAATGTAAGCTTAAAGTACACCAGTACGAAGAAGCACTGGCTCTGACCAGCAACCAGACTATGACGCAAAGCGAACTAAAGGAATTTTACCGTACTTTTGATACCATCTTTCTTCATGTGTATCCTTCTTTCGTGGAAGAATTCAATCAGTTACTTGCCCCGGAGGAACGGATTGTCCTGACAGAAGATGAAAAACTAAATACCACGCTACGTATTTATGCTCTTGTACGATTGGGTATTAGTGAAAGTGTAAAGATTGCGGACTTTTTGCACTGCTCAACTCAGACGGTTTACAACATACGCCTGAAAACACGAAACAAGCTGATTGTTCCTAAGGACGACTTCCTGAAGTTAGTACAGAACATCGGAAAAGAGTGTTAGTACTTCGTAATATAAATAGGAAGAGTTGTTCTTCCCCTGTTTCTTTATTCATTATCTTTGCACGGACTTTTAATACACGAAAAATGGTAAAAGCGATATTCTTTGATATTGATGGAACATTAGTTTCTTTCCAGACTCACACCGTGCCGGAGTCTACCCGCGAAGCCCTGCGACTTTTGAGAGAAAAAGGTATTAAGGTATTCATTGCCACCGGCCGTCCAAAGACGTTGATGATGGATGCCGTGGGTGACCTGGATTTCGACGGTTATGTCACACTGAACGGAGCACATTGCTTCACGGCAAATCATGAGGACATCTACAAGGGCTGCGTACCGCAGGAAGACATTGAACGACTCATTCAGTACCAGCATGACCATCCGGAAATGCCGTTTGTTTTTGTACACGACAATACCTGGTTCCTGACACATGAGGATGAGGCTGTCAGAGAGATTGCCCGTCTGATTCAAATTGACATTCCGGAAATCCGTCCCATAGAAACTGCAAGAGAGAAGGAAATTCTGCAAATCATGGGATATTTCCCCGAAGAAAAAGACGAAGAGATATTCGGAAAGGTGCTGACTCACTGTGAACCCATGCGCTGGCATCCGCTCTTTGCCGACATCATTGCACGGGGAAACAGCAAAAGTCACGGTATCGACCAGATGTTGGCTTATTACGGCATTGACCTGAAAGATACCATGGCTTTCGGCGATGGCGGCAACGACATTCCGATGTTGAAACATGTAGGTATGGGAATTGCCATGGGAAACGCGGCTCCTCACATACAAGCTGCGGCCGATTATATCACCACCTCAGTGGATGAAGAGGGTATCATGCAGGCATTGAAGCACTTCCATATCCTGTAACAGTCCAAATTCTCTAACCGTAACCCGTTACATTTCATAGGACAAACTACACAATACCTACAAATAGGTATTTATACATAGTCTAAATTACCCATATTTGGCGATTGCCCCACCCGGACAATCGCCTTAATTTTGCACACTGAAAATTAGTCCTGAACAAAAAATACGAGTTACAGTAAATGAGAAATTTATCTTTTTCGCGAGGAAGCGAAAATTTAAAATGGGGTGTACTTTTTATGTTATTGGGTGCTTGTGTCTTATCTCTTTCTGCACAAGGCCGTTCGTTACTATCTGGGAAAGTTCTTTCTTCGGACAAGAGTGTCATTGACTTCGCCACAGTGTACCTGAAAGGTACGCAATATGGCTGTACAACCAACGAAAAAGGCTTGTATCATCTGAAAGCACCTGCCGGGAAATACACACTGACCGTTTCTGCCATCGGATTTGAGACGGTAGAAAAAGAAGTGGAAATTCTGGCAGACGGACGTAGCAAGCAAAATGTAATCTTAAAGCCTTCAGTCACCGAGCTGGATGAAGTCGTAGTCGTTTCCAACGGAGTCGGACGTATCAAGCGCTCGGCCTTTAATGCCGTGGCTGTAGATACGCGTGAACTGCAGAATTCTACCAAAAACTTGAGTGAAGCATTACAGAAACTTCCGGGAATGAAACTGCGCGAATCTGGAGGTGTGGGCTCAGACATGCAGCTGATGCTCGACGGCTTCAGCGGCAAGCATGTAAAAGTATTTATCGACGGGATGCCACAGGAAGGGGCAGGAACAGCTTTCGACCTGAATAACATTCCGGTCAACTTTGCCGAGCGCATTGAGGTATATAAAGGTGTGGTACCCGTAGGATTCGGTACCGATGCCTTGGGTGGAGTTATCAACATTGTAACCAACAAACAGAAGCGCAACTGGTTTCTGGATGCGTCATACTCATACGGCTCGTTCAACACGCATAAATCGTATGTAAACTTCGGGCAGAGTTTCAAAAACGGACTGACATACGAAATCAATGCATATCAGAATTACTCTGATAATAATTACTATATCAACAACTGGGTGGAAGAGTTCAACCACGAAAACAATACGTCTGTCAGCGATGAAAGTAATATACAGCGCGTAAAACGATTCAATGATACATTCCACAACGAAGCGGTCATCGGAAAAATCGGGATTACCGGAAAAAGCTGGGCCGACCGGCTGATGTTTAATGTGGCCTACTCGCATTTCTACAAAGAAATACAGAACGGAGTATACCAGGAAATCGTATTCGGCGAGAAACATCGTCACGGCTATTCCATCGTTCCTTCGGTAGAATATCGCAAGCAGAATCTTTTCACCAAAGGATTGGATGTGACGGTCACGGCCAATTACAACCACAACCTGACGACAAACGTGGATACAGCGATGTACAAATATAACTGGCTGGGTGACCGTATCCCCAGATCGACTGCCGGTGAACAGAATCACCAGTTCAGTGAACAAATCAATACAAACTGGAATACCACACTTACTGCGGTATACCGACTGGGCAAAATGCACTCGTTTACATTTAATAATGTATTCAGTACTTTTCGTCGTACAGGACGAAGTCTGATTGAGAAAAATTCCGTACTGGAAGATTATGATGAACCTACCAAAAGCCGGAAGAACATTGCAGGGTTATCTTATCGCCTGATGCCTTCTGAAAAATGGAATCTGTCGGTCTTCGGCAAGCACTACAATTCTTACAGTGAAGGAACGGTACAGCTAAGCGACAACAATGTAGGAAGTGATACGAGGGTGTCACAAAGTGTCAGCTCTTTCGGATATGGAGCCGCCGGAACCTATTTCTTAGGAAAAGCCATTCAGTTGAAGCTCTCTTACGAAAAGGCGCTGCGCATGCCCAGCACACAGGAACTGTTTGGTGACGGTGACCTTGAAGCGGGAAAAGCTGACTTGAAACCGGAACGTAGTGACAACGTGAACCTGAGTGCCAGCTACAACAAGCAGTTAGGCAAACACGGGTTGTATGTGGAAGGGGGAGTGATTTACCGTAATACCCAGGACTACATCAAACGTGACTTGTCGACCGTAGGAGGCACCAGCTACGGAAGTTACACCAATCATGGCCGGGTAGAGACAAAAGGGTTCAATGTATCTCTGCGATACAGTTACAGCAACTGGTTCAATATGGGAGGTACATTCAACAACCTTGACACCCGTGACAAGGAAAAGAAACGGGCAGCAAGCAGCGGACAGAATGCACTGACGTACGGACAGCGCATCCCGAACATTCCTTACCAGTATGCAAACGTAGATATGAACTTCTACTGGCATAACCTGTTTGCAAAAGGGAATACCCTCACATTCGGATGGGATTGTTTCTACCAGCATGACTTCCCGTTGTATTGGGAAAGCTTTGGTGACCCGTCTACCAAAATCCGGGTACCGCAGCAGATATCGCATAACCTCTCCTTGGGATACAGCATCCGGAACGGACGTTACAACATTTCTTTCGAATGCCGGAACCTCACCGATGAGAAACTGTATGACAACTTTAGTCTGCAAAAAGCCGGACGGGCATTTTATGGAAAATTCCGGGTGTATTTTGGAAAGTAATAAACCAATAAAAATATAAATACAAGTATATGAATAAAAAGAACTTTATGTTAGGACTGGGCGCTTTCTGCATGGGAGGCCTGTTCATGGGGTGTCAGAACGAAGAAAATGACCCAACCTTCAGCAATCACAACAACTTCAAGGGAAACTACGTCATTCCGGTCACCGCAGGAGGTACTTCCTATCTGCTTACGGCAGAAAGTCTGGACGAAGGCAAAATCTCAGTCATTGAAAACGGAAAGGAATTTCAGGACCAGATTTCTTACTGGATTTTTTACGACCAGAATTATTTTTTCGGAATCAAATATAACAACGGATCACAAGGCACCGGAGGATGTTACTATCTGGATGCCAACAATGTGCCGCAGAAAAAATACAGTTATACATTCAACCGTTTTACTACCTACGGCACATGGGGTGACAATGTGATTACCGTATCTACCGGAGACACCAAGCAGACTGACAGTAAAGGCAATGCAGCACAAGGCTTTTTATTTAACTACCTGAACGCCAAAAACGGTACCACCAGTACCAACCAGCAGGATATTTTGGCTGAGAACTTCTTAGGGAACGGTGAAAAGGTTACCATGGCCGGATTTGTGGAAGCCAACGGAAAGCTCTACACCTCCATTATTCCCATGGGTATGAGTCACTACGGAGTGAATACCTGGCCCGATAAGGTGTTGAGTCAGGATTATGTGGCAACCGGTACCGGCGGCTCAGGAAGCGGTAAGTATACTGCAGGACAGATTCCTTCTACCCAATATCCGGATAATGCTTATATTGCCATTTACAGCGGCAGCAACTTTGATGAAGAACCGGTTATTGCGACAACAGACAAGATTGGTTTTGCCTGCGGACGCATGCGTTCTCAGTACTATCAGACCATTTGGAGCGACGATGACGGAAACTTGTATGTATTTTCAGGAGGATATGGACGTACGGCTACCCAGCCTGCGGCTGATGCCAACTTAAAGGCAAAGGTACAAGGTACACTTCCTTCTGGTGTCGTGCGCATCCCTGCCGGAAGTACTGCCTTCGATGAGTATTATTGCAATCTGGAAACGATGAGTGGTGCGAGCGGCCATCCGTTGTTCCGCTGCTGGCACGTAGGTGGCGATTATTTCCTGCTCAATAATTACGGATGCAGCATTGAAGAAGTAGCCACACTAGGAACTAATGCACCTAAAAATGAACTGGTGATATTCAAAGCCAGCGAAAAGAAGCTGATTCCTATTACAGGATTGCCTGACATGAACCTGATTTCTTCTTTCGGAAATTTCCCTTATTTGGAAAATCAGTATTTTTATATTCCGGTACTGACTACCGAAGAAGGTGCTACTCCCACATTCTATAAAATCAATCCTCAAACAGGAGAAGCTGTAAAAGGACTGGAAGTGGAAGCCGATGAAATTACAACAGTAGGTAAAATTGCATTAACCCAACAATAACATTTAGAAATGAGAAAATTATTCGGGAAAATACACCTCTGGCTTTCTATTCCAGTGGGAATTATTCTTTCCATTATTTGTTTCTCGGGAGCTGCACTGGTATTCGAAAAGGAAATCACTCAGGCGTGTAACCCCCATCTATATAAGGTAAGCGTTCCAGAAGGGAACGCTGCCGTTCTTCCACCTTCACAACTGATTGCACGCATAAAGGAGCAGACCGCCGATTCACTCAAGCTAACCTCACTGCAATATTCAGGAAAAGCCGATGAGGCAGCTACGGTGACTTTCAAAAACGCAGGCAGAAAAAGTCTGAGTGTGAATCCGTACACGGGAGAAGTGAACGGATGGATAGAAGGAAACGCTTTTGTTCAAACCATGCGAAAACTGCATCGCTGGCTGCTGAACCCTCCACCGCAGAAAGGAGCTTCCTCTGTAGGGAAAATGATAGTCGGTATCTCCACCCTGCTGATGGTCGTGATTCTTATCAGTGGCCTTGTTATCTGGTGGCCTCGCACCCATAAAGCGTTAAATAACCGACTGAAAGTTTCCTTCCGCAAAGGATGGCGCCGTTTCTGGTATGACAGTCATGTGACGTTGGGCTTCTATTCTACCCTCTTCCTGCTGGTCATGGCACTTACCGGGCTCACCTGGTCGTTTGGCTGGTATCGTTCGTTTGCTTACGGACTTTTTGGAGGAAACACTTCGAAGCAGGCCCAAACTCACGGAACTTCCCTCCCCAAAAGGGAAAACGATGCACGTACCAAGAAAGGAGGTAAGAAACAAACCAATTATACGACTTGGGACAAAGCAATCCAAGAAGTACAGACAAAATACACCGACTATACTTCGCTCCGTATAGAAGAGAAAAAGATACAAGTTATCCAGGGACAGCAACTGCGTCGTACGGATACCCTGAAATTCAATCCGAAGAACGGAGAGATTACAGAAACCACAACCTATGCAGAAGTGCCTCGCGCACAGAAACTGAAAGGCTGGTTCTATGCCTTCCACACCGGAAGCTGGGGAGGTATCTATACAAAGATACTCTATTTCCTGGCAGCTTTTATCGGAGGCGTACTTCCACTCAGCGGGTATTATTTATGGTTGAAAAAGAAGCAAAGAGCTACAAGGTAAGTTTGGCCAAATAGTCATAATGACTGCCTTCCTTCACCAGCTCTGCTTTGAATCCATATTGAGAAGCATACAGACTCAGGGTGTTGAAATCCACATACAACCAGTCGAATGCTTCTCCTTTTATTTGTTTATATTGCATCTGGAAATCCAGTTGACCGTAATAATCGCCCGCCAAATCAACGACAAAACTTCCATCTTCCTCCTCAAACAGGTATCTCAAATCGCTTGAATCCATTAAGATACAACCACCAGGATTCAACAACAGCTTCATCCGCTGAAAGAAATCACCGAAATTCTCTACCCGTCCGATAATTCCCGAACCGTTCATCAGCATCAGAATGGTATCGAAGCGTTCGACGAAATGCGTGTCGAACAGATTAACCAGACGGGCATCCAGTCCACGTGCCTGCATGACTTCTACCGACAAAGGAGAAATATCAATAGCCACAGACTCTTTTCCCATTTGCTTTAAAGCCAAGGAATGACAGCCACTGCCTGCTCCTACATCTAAAATCTTTCCCTGAGCCATATCCAATGCAGTCTGTTCCAGCAAGGGCATGTGTTCATACGTACGGAATAATTCACTCACTGGAATTTCATCTTCCTCAAACTGTGAAGAGAAAACTCTTAACTTTCCAGCCTTTCCATTCTTGAAGTAATCGTATATGGCAGCTCCCATCGGATCCTTTTCTGCCTGTAGCCATGTGGTCTTCATGATTCTTTGTCTCTGTAATTAACGTGCACAAAAATACAAAATAAAATTCACAATGGTTATTTATTCATTATATTCATGCATTTCTCAGAATAAACGCACAAAAAAGTAAGAATTTATGCATGATATTCAAAATATATCCGTATTTTTGCAGCCGTAAAAGAATAATTATACAATGAAGAACAAGAATAGCAGACTTGATTCAATCAAAATGATTATCTCCAGCAAGGAGATTGGAAGTCAGGACGAACTCTTGCAGGAGTTGACAAAAGAAGGATTCCAATTAACACAAGCCACCCTGTCGCGCGACTTGAAGCAACTGAAGGTAGCCAAAGCTGCCAGCATGAACGGGAACTATGTATATGTACTTCCCAACAATACCATGTACAAGCGCATGACAGAGCCGCAAAAAGCCAGCGAAATGCTGCGTCACAACGGATTCATTTCCATTGAATTCTCCCACAACATCGCTGTGATCAAGACTCGCCCGGGATATGCCAGCAGTCTGGCATACGACATTGACATGCACAATTTCCATGAAATCATCGGTACCATTGCCGGCGACGACACCATCATGCTGGTGATTCGCGAAAATTGTACGCGTACAGAAGTCAAGCATGCTCTTGCCAACATTATACCGAATATAAACCAACTCTAACTGATAAGAATAAAAAATGGAACCTACTAAACAAATTGATGTAATGGTAGCCGACGCCTCACACGAGGTTTACGTTGACACAATATTGGACACGATTAGAGAAGCAGCCAAAGTTCGCGGTACGGGTATTGCCGAACGTACACACGAATACGTAGCTACCAAGATGAAAGAAGGAAAAGCCATCATCGCATTGTGCGGAGATGATTTTGCCGGATTTACTTACATCGAATCATGGGGAAACAAACAGTACGTAGCTACTTCCGGACTGATTGTTCATCCAAAATACAGAGGATGCGGACTGGCTAAGCGTATCAAGCATGCCTCTTTTACTTTGGCTCGTCTGCGATGGCCGAAAGCCAAAATCTTCAGTCTGACTTCAGGAGCTGCGGTCATGAAAATGAATACAGAGCTGGGATACGTACCTGTCACTTTCAACGAGTTGACCGACGATGACTCATTCTGGAAAGGATGTGAAGGATGTATCAACCACGAAATCCTGATGGCGAAAAACCGCAAATTTTGTATCTGCACAGCCATGCTTTACGATCCGGCTTTGCACACAGACGATAAAATAAACAATTTCTAAATACAAAAATAATCTCAAGCAAGGTTTTCTCCTGAACTCATACAGGCGAAAAGCTTCACGATATAAAGATAAGCACCATGGAAGAAAAGAAAAAAGTTGTCGTTGCTTTCAGCGGCGGATTGGACACATCCTTTACCGTAATGTATCTGGCAAAGGAAAAAGGATATGAAGTATATGCAGCATGTGCCAATACCGGTGGTTTTAGCCCGGAACAGTTAAAAAAGAACGAAGAAAATGCGTATAAACTGGGAGCTGTGAAATATGTGACTCTTGACGTAACACAGGAATACTACGAAAAGAGCCTGAAATACATGGTATTCGGAAACGTACTGCGTAACGGTACTTACCCTATTTCTGTAAGTTCTGAACGTATCTTCCAGGCATTGGCCATCGCCCGTTATGCCAACGAAATTGGAGCTCATGCCATTGCTCACGGTTCTACTGGTGCCGGCAACGACCAGGTGCGTTTTGACATGACTTTCCTGGTAATGGCTCCGGGAGTGGAAATCATTACCCTGACACGTGACATGGCGTTGAGCCGTGAATATGAAATCAATTACCTGAAGGAAAATGGTTTTGAGGCAGATTTCACTAAACTGAAATACTCATACAACGTAGGTATCTGGGGAACTTCTATCTGCGGTGGTGAAATTCTGGATTCTGCACAGGGATTGCCGGAAAGCGCTTACTTAAAACAGGTAACCAAAACAGGCAGCGAACAACTGAAACTGGAATTCAAGAAAGGTGAGTTATATGCCGTAAACGGTGAAGTGTTCGACGACAAGATTAAAGCCATCCAGAAAGTAGAAGAGATTGGTGCAGCCTACGGTATCGGTCGTGATATGCATGTGGGTGATACGATTATCGGTATCAAAGGCCGTGTAGGATTCGAAGCTGCTGCTCCGATGCTGATTATCGGCGCTCACCGCTTCCTGGAAAAATATACCCTGAGTAAATGGCAGCAATACTGGAAAGACCAGGTAGCCAACTGGTACGGCATGTTCCTTCACGAAAGCCAGTACCTGGAACCGGTAATGCGCGACATCGAAGCCATGCTGACCGAATCACAGCGTAACGTCAATGGAACTGCTATTCTGGAACTTCGCCCGTACGGATTCTCTACTGTAGGAGTTGAATCAAAAGATGACCTCGTGAAGAACAAGTTCGGCGAATACGGAGAAATGCAGAAAGGATGGACTGCAGAAGACGCTAAAGGCTTCATCAAGGTGTTGTCTACTCCGCTTCGTGCCTATTATGCGAACCATAAAGACGAAGCTGACGTATGATAAAGGCAGGAATTATAGGAGGCGCAGGATATACGGCAGGCGAACTGATTCGCCTGCTGCTTAATCATCCGGATGTAGAGATTGCATTTATCAACAGCTCCAGCAATGCGGGCAACAAGATTACTGATGTACACGAAGGCTTGTATGGAGAAACCGATTTAGTGTTTACAGATGAGCTTCCACTCGATACCATCGATGTATTGTTCTTCTGTACGGCTCACGGTGATACAAAAAAATTCATGGAGAGTCATAATGTACCGGAAGACTTGAAAATCATTGACCTGTCCATGGACTACCGAATCAAATCGGACGACCATGACTTTGTATATGGTCTGCCAGAACTGAATCGCCGCACTATCTGTCATAGCAAGCACGTGGCTAACCCGGGATGCTTTGCTACATGTATCCAGCTCGGACTTCTGCCATTAGCCAAACATTTGCTGTTGAACGACGACGTGATGGTAAACGCCATTACCGGAAGTACCGGAGCAGGTGTAAAACCGGGAGCTACGAGTCATTTCAGCTGGCGTAACAACAACCTCAGCATCTACAAACCGTTCTCACACCAGCATGTGCCAGAAATCAAACAATCACTGAAACAGCTGCAGAACAGTTTCCATTCAGAAATCGATTTCATTCCTTACCGAGGCGACTTTGCCCGTGGTATTTTTGCCACTATCGTAGTAAAGACCAAGGTAGAGCTGGAAGAGATTGTGAAAATGTACGAAGAGTACTATGCAGAAGATTCTTTCACCCACATCGTGGACAAGAATATCGACCTGAAGCAGGTAGTCAACACCAACAAATGCTTGATTCACCTGGAAAAGCATGGTGACAAGCTGCTTATCATTTCTTGCATTGACAACCTGCTGAAAGGAGCCAGCGGTCAGGCTGTACACAATATGAACCTGATGTTCAACCTGGAAGAAACAGTAGGACTGAAGCTGAAACCGAGCGCATTCTAAGTTAATGAAGAATGAAGAACGAAGAATGAAGAATTCACGCCAGAGAGAAGATTCATTGTTGCATGCCAAAAGTTATGATTTCGCATTACGCATCATAGGCATGAACAAGTATCTCAGAGAACAAAAGGAAGAATTCGTGTTAAGTAAACAGATTCTTCGTTCTGGAACAGCTATCGGAGCATTAATACGCGAATCGGAATTTGCACAAAGCCAAGCCGACTTTGTCAATAAATTAAGTGTGGCATTAAAGGAAGCAAACGAAACGGATTACTGGCTCAATTTGCTTCACGACTCGCACTATTTAAATGAAGTGTCCTTTATCAGTATGGAGAACGATTGCGGTGAACTTATAGCCCTACTTGTATCTTCCATCAGGACTGTAAAAAACAAATTAATGAAGAAAAATGAAGAATAAGAAGCGAAAAGACTTCAGCTCCAATTCTTCATTCTTCATTCTTAATTCTTAATTAATATGAAGTTATTCGACGTATATCCTTTGTTCGATGTAAACATCGTAAAAGGAAAAGGCTGCCACGTATGGGACGACAAAGGTCAGGAATACCTTGACCTTTATGGAGGACATGCCGTTATCTCCATCGGTCACGCACATCCTCACTATGTGGAAACCATCAGCAAACAAGTAGCTACATTGGGATTCTATTCCAACTCTGTAATCAACAAGTTACAGCAGGAAGTAGCCAACCGTCTGGGAGCCATCAGCGGTTATGATGACTATCAGCTTTTCTTAATCAATTCTGGAGCAGAAGCCAACGAAAATGCATTGAAACTGGCATCTTTCTATAACGGACGTACACGTGTGATTTCTTTCGCCAAAGCTTTCCACGGACGTACTTCACTGGCAGTAGAAGTAACCAACAATCCGAAAATCATTGCTCCGATCAATGACAACGGACACGTGACATACCTGCCGCTGAACGACACAGAAGCACTGAAAGCCGAACTGGCCAAAGGCGATGTATGTGCAGTCATCATTGAAGGCATCCAGGGCGTAGGAGGAATTCAGCTCCCTACTACTGAGTTCATGAAAGCCATTCGCCAGGCGTGTGACGAAACCAATACCGTCATGATTCTGGATGAAATCCAGTCGGGTTATGGACGAAGCGGTAAATTCTTTGCTCACCAGTACAATGACGTACGCCCTGACATGATTACTGTAGCTAAAGGCATTGGCAACGGATTCCCGATGGCCGGTGTACTGATTAGTCCAAAATTCACCCCAGTATATGGCCAGTTAGGAACAACTTTCGGTGGAAATCATCTGGCATGTGCGGCAGCTATCGCTGTACTTGACGTGATGAAAGCAGAAAATCTGGTTGAAAATGCAGCCAAAGTAGGTACTCACCTATTGGAAGAATTGAAAGGCTTCAAAGGAATCAAGGAGGTACGCGGTCGCGGCCTGATGATTGGAATGGAATTTGAGGAGCCCATTAAAGAACTCCGTCAAAAACTGCTCTTCGAGCAAAAAGTATTTACCGGTGTCAGCGGTACCAACGTCATCCGTTTGCTTCCGCCGCTCTGCCTGAGCATGAACGAAGCAGATGAATTCCTGACTCGCTTACATAGGCTTATCAAATAATAAAAACGTATCACGTTTTTACATTTACGCCTTGATGTATTTTCCACATCAAGGCGTTTTTTGTTATCCTTTCTTATTACCCATAAGTTTTCTTTATTAAAGGAGATTTTTTTCCAGTTCAGGAGAAACGTTCCAGAATCTCCATACACATACGGCCGTTATGATAAGGGCATTTCCAGAAGCCAGCCTTATCATCCTTCATATTGACGGTACCATCCGCATACAAACTCCAATGCCATTCACCATGCACCTTATCCACTAATTTCGTTTGAATGAAATTCCAGCATCGCAACGCGATTTGCAATGCTTCTTCATCGCCAAAATGCTGAAAAAGATTCACATGCCCTACCACATTTTCAGCTTGAACCCACCAGTGCAGCTCACGGTCAATCTTTCCTTTGCTGACAAAGTTCTCGTAAATCATACTGCCATCTGGATTCAGCCCCTCATCTGCCGCCTCAGCAATTTTCACAATAACAGGTTCCACCTTTTTCAACAAATCCAGATCACCTACCACCAGTGCCGCCTCATGTATCAGCCACGAAGCTTCAATATCATGCCCGTAAGATACTATCTGATACTTATTAGTCCAGTCATCTTCAAAGAACAGATTCAGGTGATACGTTTTGGCATCCAATATCTTCTCTAAAAACAAATTGACCAGATTGACAATCTGCTTTTTCAGGCGTTCATCTTTCCATACACGATAAAGATTTGTATAAGGCTCCAGAATATGCAAGTGTGTATTCATCGTCTTCTTCTCATTCTCATCCTTATCGCTCAAACGCATATCTTCTATCGGACGCCAGTCGCGCGTCAAAGCTTCCAGATAGCCGTTTTTTTCTGCATCAAAACTATATTTTTCAATTACCTCAAACAACCGGCAAGCATAATCCAAGGCTTCCGCATCTCCCGTCGCACGCGCGTACTCACTCAACCCGTAAATGGCAAAGCCAATGGCATAAATCTGCTTCTTGGTATCAAGTGGATTCCCTTCACAATCCAGTTCCCAATAAATACCTCCAAACTCTGTGTCATAGAAATAATCAATCAAATAACGTTTGGCACGTGTCGCCGTTTCCAGATACTCCTCTTTATGAAGCAGACGGTACGCAGCCGAGAAAGTCCACAAGATACGTGCATTTAGGATGGCTCCCTTCGATGCAGATGCCTCCAATACATCCTTTCCTGTAATACGACCGTAAAATCCACCATGTTCACAGTCAGTCATCTTTTTCATCCAAAACGGAAGTATATTCTGTTCCAGTTCTGCCTTCACCTCCACGCAGAGCTGATTTATCTTCTCATTCTTCATCTTTTGATTCTCTCTTTAAGTTTAACTGTTCCATTATACCCTTCATCTTCTGTTCTCCCAGCGGATAGAAGACAATAAAGACTATCGAAATAAATGCAGCTGCAGCCGGAAGTAAGCTTAGAAACATTTTAATGCCATGGATGGTTTCTTCGCTCTGTACGGCATTAGCCTGAAAGCCAAAGAAAGACAACAACCATCCAGTCACCGCAGTACCAATGGCCCATCCAAACTTCTGACTCATGGATGAAGCACTAAATATCAATCCCGTAGCACGGTTTCCCGTTTTCAATTCTGAGAAATCGGCACAATCGGCATACATTGACCAAAGCAACGGAAAAATACTACCGGCACATACACTTATCAAGCATTGAAATACAAAAATCAATGTCAAATCCTCCTTGTCAAACCAGAAAAATATCACACTCAAAATCGAAGCAATCAGCATGGAAAGTGCAAAAGTCTTTTTCTTTCCAATCTTATTACTCATAGGAGCTGCCAGGACGACACCTACAATATTCGCAATCTGCCCCACAGAAAGATACAAACCGCTCAACACGAAGGATACCCCCATCAGTGAAACAGTACGATATTCATCTTCTACAATAAAATACTTGAAGTAATACACCGCTGCTCCGTCACGAATAGAATTAAATACCAATGTAGCCACTCCAGCTCCAAACAAAATCCACCAAGGCTTATTATGAAACAAATCCCTAATATCCTCCTTCAAAGAAGTTTTCTTCTCATTAATCGGCTTTACTCGTTCTCTTGTCCAGGCAAAGCAACCTAAAAACAGCAGGGCACACATCACCCCAATCACCACCACGGCCATGAACCAACCAAACTGCTGGTCACTCAACTCCTTGCTATGCCCGCTAAACCAGTTCACCATCGGCATAAACAACAACAGAGCAATAAAACTACCCAAGTAAGCAAACATCATACGGTAAGTAGATAAGGTATTACGCTCTGACGGGTTAGGGCTCATCACTCCCAACAATGAAGCATAAGGTACGTTAATGCCAGAATACACCATCATCATCAACGAATAAGTGATATACGCATACACCAGTTTCCCTGCATCACCGAAAGGAGGTGTATAAAAAGTAAGTACTCCTATCAAACCAAACGGAACTGCAAGATATAGCAGATACGGACGAAACTTCCCCCATCGGCTGGAAGTACGGTCGGCAATTACCCCCACAATCGGGTCGAACACTGAATCCCAGATACGTGTCACCAAAAACATGGTACCCACCATTGCCGCCGGTAGTCCGAACACATCCGTATAGAATATCATCAAATAGGCTCCAAACAGCTTCCAGAACATGGAGGAAGCCATATCCCCAAATCCGTAGCCAATCTTTTCCGTGAGTTTTATCATAGCAGTACTTACTTTTTTATTATTTCATCAATTTCAGGTTTTTATCAATCAATTTTTTCAAAGTTTCTACCGAAGCTGTAGTAGTCAAGCCATCCTGTGGCGTATTCATACAATAATCCACCAACTTATCAATTGTAGAAACAGCCACATGCATACGTGTATCAGAAGAGGCATAATAAATGAACACCTTTCCATCTTCATCTGCAATCCAACCATTGGTAAACAGCACATTCGATACATCACCAATACGTTCTTCCCCTTCCGGAGCCATGAAATAACCACCCGGAGCAGCAATCAACTTACTGGGGTCTTCCAATGAAGTCATATACATGTAAAGCACATAGCGTAAGCCTGCCGCACACCCACGTACCCCGTGTGCCAGATGCAGCCATCCTTTGGGAGTCTTGATAGGATGAGGTCCTTCACCGTTCTTCACTTCTTTGATCGTATGATAATAACGGCAGTCGATAATCTTTTCTTCTTTCACTTCTGCATGCATAATGTCATCTACCAAAGCCCAGCCGATACCTCCACCGCTTCCGGCATCAATGAATCCATCCTGCGGACGAGTATAAAAAGCATATTTACCATTCACAAACTCCGGATGCAGCACTACGTTACGCTGCTGGCTCTTCGACTTCAAGTCCGGCAAACGTTCCCAGGTTTTCAGGTCTTTCGTACGGGCAATGGCAGCAGTAGCCGTAGCTGACGACAAATCACCGGCCGGTGCATTGTCGTCATGACGTTCTGCACAGAAGATACCATAAATCCAGCCGTCTTCATGTGCTGTCAGACGCATATCATAAATATTTGTAGCCGGAATCACATCATCAGGCATAGTAATAGGATAATCCCAAAAACGGAAATTATCTACCCCATTCGGACTTTCAGCCACTGCAAAGAACGATTTACGATCGGCTCCTTCCACACGTACAACCAGTAAATACTTTCCATTCCATTTAATGGCTCCTGAATTCATGGTTGCATTCATTCCGATACGCTCCATCAAGTAGGGATTGGTTTTCTCATCCAAGTCATAACGCCAGAATATCGGCGTATGGGCTGCGGTTACTACCGGATACTTATAACGGGTGTACACCCCGTTTGTGGTTTCAACAGGCTCGTTCTTCCGAGTAATCAACTCTTCATGCTGAGCAAACAATCTTTTTACCTTATCTTCAAAAGTACTCATATCAATTTATATTTTTCATTCCATATTTTTCACATCTTCCGCAAATAATGTGCGTGAATCATCATAGAAGTTCAGAAAATCATCTGCCGACGGATGTCCCGGATAAGGCGCATAATAATGATTTTCTTTTTCACGTGCATTTCTCCATACCAGCACATAACTTATCGGATAGTTCTCTATTACCGGCATCAAGGTTTGAGTCCACCATACTGAATCGGGAATTGTTTCATAACCTGTTTCGGTTACAGCCATCACCTTTTTATGTGCTTTGCTTACCTGCGACATAATAGCAAGTGCATTATCCAGGCTCTTTACATAAGTATCTTTATCAAATTGATATGCATCTACTCCTATCAAGTCAATAATATCATCTCCCGGATAACGCTCCAGATACTCCACAGAATCTTTAGGTTCCGTGCCCGGAGAATACGCATACAGCAGCTGGGTAGCTCCCTTTTCCTGCATGCGTTCATACGTCATCCGCCAAAGCGCCTTATAATCTTCCGTAGAGCAAAGATTCTGTCCCCACCAGAACCAGCTTCCCGTATGCTCATGCCACGGGCGGAAAAGAACCGGTACCTTTATACCTTCCGACGTTTGTATTGAGTTCAGATAGTCGGCCACTTTATCCAGCCAACCCATAAACTTATCATGATTCACTCCTCCAGGCAGCACAGATTTCACAACTGTTGAATCACTCACATCCCATGAATCTTTTCCCGTTACCGGATTATCCACGTGCCAGCTGAAAGACGACATTCCTCCGCGTTCATATTGCGCCACAACTTCTTGCCGGATACGGTCTAGAGATACATTATCCAAGTTCTTATCCCCATAAATTTCAATACGTCCCAAATCAAAAGACATCATGGCTGGATAATCACCACACACACTTTTCACATCGCTTCGCGCAGAGTCACCATCCCAACCAATGCCGTACACCGGATCATCATGATGTCCGAACATGAATTGTCTTTGCTGCGGTATAGCTTTCAATTTATCTAACATCGCCTGAGCTTCCGGACTATCAGTCTCAACAGTTGTTTTATTACCATTTGCACAAGCAATCGTCAAACACATCGTTATTCCTAAAATTAGTTTTGAAGAATTTTTCATAAGAATCAGCTTTAAAATTACATAGCACAAAGGTAGGTTTTCCGTTCCATCCTTTCTGATACAATTTTAGCAAAAGCAGATAGTAAAATTACTTATTCCAAAAAATTGGAAAACTCTGTATGTGAAAAGTAAAACCTTTCTCATACAGAGTTTTACCCTTCATTACCTCATAATTTACTCATCGCTTCCTTCACAGCCTCACGATCCAATACATTCTCTGACTGGAATGCAGCTTCCCACCAAGCTTTATCAGCATGAGGTTTTGCATCATCTTCACTAACATACCATGGCATAAACCATGACCATGCAGCTCCATTGTTCCACTGTGCTTCAATATTCCCAATGGGTACATTTTTACTTGCATCATTAGAGTCAGCATAATAACCACATTCCGTCAAGGCAATCATCCGGTCACCATACAATGCGGACAATGCCTTAAATTCTTCCGCACATTCTTCCGCGGTCTTTCCATACAAGTCGCGACCGATAATATCCACATATTCATCACCCGGATACCAGTTTGCATCATCCTTATTTTCAGAAGTCCACACCCAAATCAAATTGTCCAAACCTTGTTCTTTAAAATAGGTGAACATCATTTTCCAAAGTGCTTTAAAACTCTCCGCATCTTTTCCCCACCAGAAGAACTGACCGGCCGCTTCGTGTAACGGACGCCACAGCACAGGAATCTTTGCCTCCTTCAGTTGTTTCAGCATGTTGGCAACCGTTTCCAAATCCGCTTTTACAATGCCATTCTCCCATGTACCTTCTTCTATAGCTTTTTGGGCATCAAACTCGGTTTCCGACAAAGTAGCTGTATAGTCATCAATACCACTATTCATCGTCTTCGGTACATTCCAATGCCACATACAAGACACGATACCTCCTGCGTTTGCCCAATTCGTTACCGGAGAAATATCACTATAATTAATCCAGCTTGCCGGGGAATAGCGCATGTGCATATAATCAAAGGTATTTAATGCGGGATAATGTCCAGTCCAAGTATGTACTTGTTCAGCCTTCTTCGTATTCCATGTTTCTTTCGCCATCATACCGGAAATTGTTTTCTTCCCATAGTTTTCTATCAGGAACTTATACAATTTTTCTGCTTCCGGTGATGTGGCCATTACTAAATTAGAATGCAAATCCAGCGTACTGAAGTTCAAGGAAAATGCAGGAGCAGGCATTTGGTTAGGACCTGTTACCAGGCCTTCCGGAATCGTTATCGTATAGTCCGTAGCTCTTGAAGGCGCACTCACAGTCAACGTCAATGTATCATTTTTACCATACACTATTCCATTACGGATATGCCCGTCGTTAGTCACGGTGATTTGCGTCGTATCGGCTGTAGAAAAGAATACATTCTTATCATAAGCTATTTTCAATGTAAAATCGCCGGCTTTCACGGAGGCCCCTTCTGCCAAGGAGGCATAAACCAGTACCGGAGCATCTACAGCAGGCACATCGTGCTCCACATCGGTATTGCAGGCAATCAAAGCCACAGGAGCTGCCAATGCCCACATCCATTTCATTATATTTGTTTTCATACGTATATTCATTTAAAAATCTTTATTTTAAAGTTACTTTGGTCATTGTAAAGTTACAACCGGACACTACTAAACCATACATCTTGTTGTCATCTGGACTACGACGCCTCAGTACCTCCAAATCCTCTTCATTCAATGTTGCTGAGAATTTAGTAGAACCTGCTTCAAGACTTTGGGATGGAATTGTGGGTAATGCAGCCCAACCGTTAGCACATCCCAATTTAAGTTGCCAATCGGTTACTGCCTGATTCAGTGTATAATAGATAGTAATTATAGTTCCAGGCTGTACAGAACTCCAATCATAATTTCCCCAACCAAGATCCTGATTACCTTCCCAAGCTGAAGTAGTTACAAAAGAACCTGTCCAAATAACTTTAGCGAATGAAACGGTATACTTTACACTCACATCCGAAGAAACTAACTCCAAGATAGAGTTTGCTCCAGCTGTAGCTGGGACCTGGATTTTCAACTGATTACCTTCAAGAGTACGTGGTGCTGTCACTCCATTAATTTTAACTTGTGTCAAAAGCTCACCATTCGCTACCTCTACAATCATTTCTTTTCCTGCTTCAAAATCGTCCTCTAAAAAACTGACTATATGACATGGTTGATTAATTGTAAGATCCAAACCTGATACCTGCTCACCATTCGCCATCTTAAAAGTAACGCTGCCACTTTGGGCCGATGCAGGAACAGACACAACCAATTGTTCAGGTGACTGTGAAATGATTTCACCTTCCACCTCACCGGAAAATATGACTGCTGATACCAAATCCAGATTCTCACCTAGAATCGTAATCTGCTCTCCCGCATTAATTTCAGTGACTGCACACGAGAAATTACCCGGCTTGGCCATTTCTATATTTGCTACAGGTACTTGTACACCAGAAGCTGGAACCGCATAGATAAAACCACTTACTGCATTGGCAGGAAGAGTAAATCGCAAGGTCTTATTCTCAGCAGAAAATTCAAATTCCACCTTTTCTCCGTTCTCCATCCTGACTTCTTTTACCAAATCAAAGTTTTCACCTGTCACGGTCAGTGTTGCTCCTGGCTTAATATTGTTATGGTCTGCCACTTCCGCAACAGAAGGCAACACCACCTGCAGTTCTACTTCCGAATAAAGTCTGTTAGGTATTTCTGCCCCGTCAGAAAGAATAATTTTTCCACTCTGGGCTTCTTCAGGTACACGCACCTGAATCTCATTCCGCGTATGTTTTAAGAATCTGTTCACACTCTCAGTTGTTCCTTCTTCTCCTTCCACAACCATTTCATCAGACACAATCACATCCTTTGCAAAAATAACCTGACTCATCAAATTAAGATACTCCCCTTTAATAGTCAACACATCACCAGGCCTTACACTTTCCGGAGAGAAACTTTCTATCGAAACAGGCTCGGAATAAGTCAACTGAGTCTTGGTAACAATACTTTCTCCATTACGGAGCATCAAAGTCACATACCCGGGCAAAGCCGTTTGAGGCACAATCACCCGGATTTCTTCCGCACTGATAAGCTGTATATCCGTAATGGCATCACAACCGGGAATCAAAACTGATGCAACCTGATTCAGTCCGCAACCAAGAAACCGCAACTCACCACCACGTAACACTGGGCTCGGCCCAAATACGTTCAGACTGATACCTCCCTTATACTGATTGGTATCCAAATCATTGGTATCACAAGCGGTGAATGTCAAAGAGCTCAACAGAACGAGGCAAGCCATCCACCATGCTGAAAACTTATATATTTTATTCATACATCTAAGTCTTTAAATATTATTCAACTGGAACCACCCGAATATTATCTATGCAAATAATCGGTTCACATTCTTTACCGTCAACTCCACCTCCACGCAGGAAGATGCTTAAACCAGCAAGTTTCTCCTTTGTTAATTCAGCCTCACTGACAACTCCGGAAATCTGTTTATTGAATTCAGACATTTTCAACGTAACCGTCACCCATTGGTCGCCCGTATCATACGAACCAGTTTCCTCCCACGGAACCCATACACCACGCGGCTCTTTCCCTTCACCATAAACATAATCATGGTTCTGATTTTCCATGGAAACCTCATCTAATGAAGTAAACTGAATCTGCATGCCTTCGGCCATCCATGGATTAGAAGCCGGGACATACGCTTCAAATTTCACAGCCAAATCTTCAAGTTCATATTCCTCCAGCATTTTCTTAAACTGAGGTAAATTATAAAGAGGTACACAACCTTCCGTTGCATTCGGATCAGGCCAATACATCATCAGATACTCTCCTGGAGTTTGCCATTGTCCACCAGAAAGGGTGGCAGGCCCCATCACCATATAGTTTTCATCCACAGAAGGAACAGAAGCAAGAATCTGTCCTTTCTTTTCATTGCCGCCATTCCAGGAATTTCCTGCAGCCAAAGCACCTTCATATTTTCCATCCCAGTCAAACAGAATATTACGTGTATCCTTATACTGGAAAACAGATTGTCCGGTTCCGTAAATAGACTTCACACGAATATTTCCTTGCATCGCTCCCACAGGTACTATAAATTTGATTGCCGTTTTCGTGATACTCGTAATCTGCTCCCCTTCCACAGTAATATCTCCAGGCATGGAAATTGTCAAAGGTACATTGGGGTCGTCTACAAAATAATCACCATACAATACAGCTTCACTTCCGGCCGGAGCATATTCACAACTCATAGAACTAACCACCGGAGCAGGAACCATCACATTAAAATCAAAATCCACCTTTGCCCCAGACTTGGTAACCATATAGATTTTATTGGTCACTTCTTCCGGTATGTTCTTAGGAATGTCCACCAAAATGGTATGGTCGGTCATATAACTTGTATTCAAGGTAGCTTTCTGATCATTGAAATAAAGTTCATAGATACTGCGCAAGTTATCACCTACCAGGCAAACCGTATTTCCCAGATAAGCACCCACAAGTAATGAATCGGCTTCTTCCGGCAATGGAGAGCGCACATATTTCAAAGTAGGAACTCCGTCTGCAATTTCATATTTATCCGGCTGATCTTCACAGGCAGTCATAAGACAACCCATCATAGCCAATGCTGCCACAAAGAACCAATTGATATATCTTGTTTTCATTTTATGCATCATTTAAAAGATTAATAACTATACTCCGTACGCACATCCACATGTACGGGATCTTCCATCAAATTAGGATTAAATACCACATCCTCAGAGGGGAACGGCAATGTAAAACTTTCCTTTGTCACATTAGGTACCTTTGGATTATTGGTATAATGCTGGTCTGAAGTAGCATTCCAAGTCGTCTGTCCGGATTCATAATAGGATTTATACAACGTATTCAAGTTGTCGTACACATCACGCTTCTGGTTTACAAGTTCATTAATCGCTCTTGATGAATCATAATAAGACAAACGTACAAAATCATACCAACGGTCTCCCTCACAAGCCAGTTCCAGACGACGTTCCTTCCATACATCTTCCCAAGAAACAGAAGCTGGCAATTTATATTCACTTACCGCACGATGACGTACTTGCCAGAATACATCCCTTGCCTTTTCGTTCGTGGTTGAACCCTGATTTCCAATTACAGCTTCTACATAAATCAGATATACATCAGCCAAACGCAATAAATGAGTACTCAAGCTACTGGACATACTTGCAGCCGATACCCCCAGCCCCTTCATGTGGTCATTTGCATTGCCATACAAATGCTTCACCTCATTGGCTCCTGTCGGACTCTGCAATTCTCCGGGGCCGCCTTTACCATAACCATCCTTATCATAGATGAAGTTGATATAATCGAAGCCTCCCTTATCCTGCCAGAAATATTCATATTTATCGCCCGCCATCATCATGGTTGCTTTACGACGAGTATCAATAACCGATTTGTCGCGGTCTTTTGGATTCTGATCCGGAGTAACTCCAAAGGCCAGCTGCAAATCAATGGAAGGACCATTATAACCACCCCAGTTATCTCCAAATTCATCAAATCCCACCATAGCCAAGTCCGACTGTAATGTATTTTGCGCTGTATACTGACCGCTTGCCGCATCCCAACGCCAGCCAATCAGACTTTCTTCACAGTTATTATTCTGCAAACGGAATATATCTGCATAGTTTTCCATCAGTTTGCGACCAGAGTTATCAATCACATCTTCTGCCAGTTCTTTGGCTTTATTCAAGGCAGCCTCATCACGCATACCGTTTTGACCTACGCCTGACTTTGTCAAATAAACCTTTGCCAGCAATCCTTCAGCTCCATAATAATCTATACGTCCGGCGTCACCTTTCATGACATTTCCATCCTCATCTTTAAACAACTCCATTGCTTTCTCCAATGTCATGACAATATATTCATAGACATCAGCCAGCATGACCTTCTTCTTGTCATTGTAAGTTCCATCTGCCAGTTCTTTGGAATTATCGTGTACGATAGGTACAGCCCCGAAAGTACGTGCCAGATAGAAGTAAGCCATAGCCTTCCAAGACAGACATTCAGCCATACACTGTCTTCTGACATTCTCAGAACAGTTAGCTGTTTGCAGAGTTTTGTATACCGTATTACAATAAGCAATGACAGACCACAAGGAATAAGACATATTGACCAAATCCTGGTCCGTTCCATTCACTGTAAAATCCAGATAAGGACTTTTCCCCCAATAATAATTACCAGACATCACTTCACCCACTTTAAAGAAACCACGCTGGAAATCATACCATGGAGAGTTATACAAGAAATTTACTCCCTGCACACACTGGGTATCATTCTGGTAAAAATTAGATTGATTATAATTGTCTTCAGTCGGTCGATCCAGAAAATCATCACAAGAAGTTGCTCCCATACCAAAGACCGCAGCCAAAGCCACATATTTAATATTCTTGATTTTCATATACAGTCAAATTTAACAGGTTAGAAAGAAACATTCAGTCCGAATGAATAAACAGTAGGCGACGGATAACGTCCGTAATCCAATCCGTACACATTAGTGCTTTGCGTACTGGCTCCGATTTCAGGATCGTAACCATCATATCCTGTAATTGTCAATAAGTTCTGAATATTCGCATAAAGCCGCAAGTTATTAATGCCGAACTTCTTGATTAATTTACTCGGGAAAGTATAACCCAGTGTGATATTCTTCAAACGGATGTAAGAACCATCTTCCACATAACGGTCGCTGATACGGTCATTGTCGTTCGGATCCTGAATAGAAGCACGAGGAATAACAGCTTCCGGATTAGAGACATGCACATTAGTCACATCATCATACCAATACTGACCGGCAGGATAAACTTTGTCCGGATCAATCGGTTCCAGTCTGGCACGACCCGTTACCGAGTTCAACTGATTTTCCCATGCAGAATTCATGTGAGTAAGCTGCATGCCCAAATAATTCATTACCTTATTTCCATAAGAACCATTAATAAAAATCGACAAGTCAAAATCCTTGTAACGGAATGTATTGGTCCATCCAAAAGTAAATTTCGGCATCGGAGAGCCCAGGTTCGTCTTATCATATTCATTAATGACTCCATCAGGTTTTCCATCCGGGCCACTAATGTCCTTATATTTGATGTCACCTACCCAAACTGTATTCTTTCGGTTGAACACTCCGTTTGACGGATACTGCTCTGGTTTCGGAGATTTCTGCAGGTCTTCATAATCCTGATAAACGCCATCACATACATAACCATAGAAATTATACAATGACTCACCTACATTGGACACACTAACTACATCATTCCATTGTCCATAGCCAACAATTTGTGCATTGGCCGTTCCACTCAATGCCTTTAATTTATTCTTATTGAATGAAATCTGGAAATCAGAATCCCACTGGAACTTTCCAATTAACGGATGCGTGTTGAGTGAAATTTCCACACCGGCATTCTCAATACTACCATAGTTACCATAAGGAGGATCCAAACGGCTGCTGGTATTCCCCTGAGTTCCCATATAAGAAGGTAACTGCAAAGCCATCAGCATGTCATTTGAAACCTTTTTATACCAGTCTACAACCAAATTAATACGGTCCTGAATGAATCCCAAATCCAATCCTACATTCCACTGTTCCTGAGATTCCCACTTGATGCCGGTATTCGGAATATTTTTCGGACGATATCCCGTTCCGAGACTTGAACTCATTTTCACGATAGAAGTTCCCCACAAATATCCTCCAATATTTGCATTACCGGTCTGTCCCCAGCCTAAACGCAATTTACCATTACTAATTACACCAGACAAAGGCTTAAAGAATTCTTCATTTGAAAAACGCCACGAACCAGCAAGTGCATGGAAACCTGCCCAACGGTTATCCGGGCCAAAGTTTGAAGAGCCATCGTAACGGTAAGTGTAAGTTCCGTAATAACGGTTATCGTAATTATAAGTCAGACGAGTAAAGAACGATGCCATGGCTGAACTGCCAAACCCAGAGCCAATTACCGGAGTAGCGGTACCTAAAGCCGGATTATGCACGGCATCAGAAGGCAAACCGGTATTGGTTACACTGATATTATCATAATTAGACGCCCAACATTCCTGGCCCAGCATGGCCGTAAAATTATGCTTGTCTATCATGCCGCTATACGTAACATAATTCTTGAGTTGCCAGAATGTACTGCTGTTCTTCTGAATACTACTATAGTTACTGTCGCGCTTCCAACTACCAAAGTCTACCATAGGTTTATAGCGTTCACCTCTGGAAGCACTAATATCATAGCCCAGTTCCGCATGCCACACCAGATTCTTTATCGGTGTTACCTCAAAGAAGATGTTACCTGTCAACTTCTGGCGGTTCAGCAGCACCTGGTCCATCATAGCCATTGCTATCGGGTTCGGATTCGTGTAACCTTCACGCACAATGGTCGCATAATTTCCGTCAATATCATAAATAGGAATATCGGGGACAGTTTTCAATGAATAATTAATAATACCCTGTTCACCATCTGCCAGTTTCAAATCTTCGTCCGTAGATGAATAGGTAGCACTCAATCCCAGTTTCAACCAGCTTTTCAACTGAGAGTCCAAATTCACACGGAAAGAATAACGGTTAAAGTTGGATCCGATTAACGTACCATCCTGATCCATATAAGAAGCAGAGACATAATATTTAATTTTTTCCGTACCTCCTTCAGCAGAAACCTGATGCTGGTGTTGCAATGCTGTCTGGAAAACCGCATCCTGCCAGTTCGTTCCTTTACCCAAGATGGAAGGATCAGCATAATATCCGTTCACATCCAATTCGCCCACTTGCACAAATTCATTGTAATAATTAGCAAACTCACGCAAGTTCATCATATCCAGCCGTTTGGTCTGTCTTTGTACAGCCAGCATACCATCATACGTAAATTTAGCCTCACCAGCCTTACCTCGTTTAGTCGTAATCAATATCACTCCATTTGCTCCTTGCGCTCCATAAATCGCGGTTGCCGAAGCATCCTTCAAAATTTCCATTGAGACAATATCGGCAGGGTTAATGGTAGAAAGCGGAGAAATGGTAGATACAGAACCATTACCTAAAGCATCTCCCAGACCAAAATCAGCCCCTGAGGCGCCTCCTCCCTGTACTATTACTCCGTCAATCACATATAGAGGTTCCGCATTGGAATTAATGGTAGCTTGTCCACGCACACGGATAGAAGACGAAGAACCCGGAGCTCCTGAAGTACTTACGGCAGAAACACCCGCTGCACGTCCCTGTAAAGACTGGTCCAGGTTGGTAATTACAGAACCTTTTATCGCATCTTCCCCCACTGATACAGAAGCACCAGACAAGTCACTTTTCTTCATGGTTCCATAACCCACTACCACAACCTCATCCAAGGTCTCGGAATCTTCTTTCAATACAATATGTAAAGATGTCTGATTTGTGACCTTTATGGTTTGTGTTACATAACCTATATAAGAAATCTCCAGTGTAGCTCCAGAAGAAACATTTAACACAAAATTACCATCAATATCCGTAATTACCCCATTAGTTGTTCCTTTTTCCAGAACATTCGCTCCAATCACAGTTTCACCGGCAGCATCAACTACTTTTCCTTTGATCTGCCTTTTCGCTTGCTGCAACACTTCCGATGCATGAAGTTCAGAAGCCTGCACCTGATACACATTTCCCATAGAAACCATGGCAAATGCACCAGCAACCAGCGCACATCTTTTTACATTTTTATTCATAGTGTATCACTTGTATGATTAATAATTCTTCATCAATAGATATATGCGAAAAGCCAACAAACGGAATCCTCTCTACATAATATCAGATTAAAAGTCGCTTTATATTACAAATTTCTTACAACCACAAAGGTAGAAACAATCGTATTGTAATAATGATACAATTTTATCTATCACTAGTATAAAATAAATCACCGACTGTTACTTCTCTTCTTTCTACCCAGCACAATCAACAACCGGATTTTATCCCTTCATGAGATGTTTATATTCAGTTCCTATTATATCATTCTTCATTCGCTTACTGCAAACAAAATATTCACACAACTCCGAGGTAATAGAAAAGAAATTCGTTTCTGCATACCTATTAGATTTATTTCAACGCTGCAAAATTAGCCGATAACCACTGATAAAAATGATATAATTTTATCATATACTGGTCGAGTTTCATTTATTCTCCACCTAAACAGAAAAATGGCCCTCTTTTCTCAATACCAGATAAAAAGAGGGCCTTCCTTAATTATATATTATACCATTAAATAATGGTACGTTTCTTTCTGTAATTATCTCTGAACTCTTTTGGAGAACATCCTTTCTTCTTTTTAAATATGCGATTGAAATTAGATAAATTATTAAAGCCACACTCATAACAGATTTCAGCTACCGCCATCGTTGAATCAACAAGCAAACGCGTGGCATAGCCCAACCGCAAATCAATAATGTAATCTGACAAATTCTTACCTGTACGCAACTTAAAGAAACGACTGAAAGATACTTCGGTCATACCTACCATATCAGCCAGCTGCTTCAGCTTTATTTCCTCTTGATAATGCTTTCCTATATAGTCTTGTACTCTTTGTACACGCCTACTGTCCGAATGCACCTCTATTTTGGCAAACGAAGAACTTGAAAGAGTACGCGCCTGGTCAGTAAACAAAGAAAGTTCATAAAGCAAGGTCAGGAAATGTACCACGGCATAAAATCCTTTCATCTCAGGAAGCTTGTCAATCAATGAGTATACTTTCATCATGGCATCCATGGGAAAGCAAAGCCCATACTGTGCTTTATCCAGCATTTTACGAATCATATCAAACTGATTCGTTTCCACCAGCCCGTTCATAAAAGAAGGAACAAACTGAATAGTTATTTCCCGGATATTTTCTGAGGTACACGTATTTTGTTCCCACACATGTTCCAAATCAGGACTCGTAATTAATACCAAATCATAATCACCTATCACTTCAGCCGAATCCCCGACTACACGACGCACTCCAGGTGCATGCTCCACAAAGTTCAGTTCAAACTCACGGTGACAATGCATAGGATATGTAAACTCTTTCTTATGCCGATCGGCAATGTAAAAGCAATCTTTATCTGAAAGAGGAGTTATTTCTCGTATAAAATTCTCATTCAACAACTTTTCCATAGCAGTACGTTTAAAAAGGAACAAAATAAGGCCATAATTAAAAGTTATTATTCTCAGAAAAAGCGTCTCATTCTCTATTTTTCTGTTTTCCACAAAAATAAGATAAAAACATATCAGTTTTATCACAAAACAACACCTATTTTTGCAGACAAATAAATAATTAAACAAAATCTATTATCAAAACTGAAAAGCATGAGTGCAAAAAGCAAACTTTATCTTTTAGCAGGCCTTTCTTTCCTGGCCGGAAATGCAATGGCACAGCACATCTGTATTTCTACCCCTAACACATCGCTCGTACTGAATGCGCCCAATGGAGGTGAGCTAAAGTATCTTTACTATGGAAGCAAACTGAGTGAAACAGACTTGCAACACATCAACGATGCATCTAATTGTAACCATACGGCTTACCCCGTATATGGAATGAATTGTCCGGGAGAAGCTGCTCTTTCTGTAAAACACGCCGACGGCAACATGTCTACACAAATGGAGGTGGTAAGTGTCAGCACCAATCAGGAGAAGCAGTCTACATTAACGACTGTCCACCTGAAAGACAAAGTATATCCGTTCTATGTCGACGTGCACTACAAAGCATATCAGGATGTAGACATGATAGAAACCTGGACGGAGATAAGCCACACAGAAAAGAAACCGGTATATCTGAGCCAGTTCTCTTCTGCCTACTTACCCATTCGCAGAGGAAATGTATGGCTTTCACACCTGTCTGGTTCATGGGCAAACGAAGGACAATTGACACAAGAACCGCTACAGCCGGGAATGACCGTGATTAAAAATAAAGATGGGGTACGCAATTCACATACCTCACATGCAGAAGTGATGTTCTCACTCGATGGAAAACCACAGGAAAATACAGGAAGAGTCATTGGAGCCGCCCTTTGCTACACAGGCAACTACAAACTGAAAATTGATACTGACGACAGCGATTATCATCAGTTCTATGCCGGCATCAACGAAGAAAACTCTTCATACATGCTTCCTAAAAAAGAAGTATTCCGCACGCCTGCCGTAGCCCTGACTTACAGCGACGAAGGGCTGAGCGGTGCAAGCCGTAATTTCCACAAATGGGGACGGACTTACAAACTGGCTCATGGCAATGTAGTTCGTGATATTTTATTGAACAGCTGGGAAGGTGTGTATTTCGACATTAACCAGAAAGGAATGGACCAGATGATGAGCGACATTGCTTCAATGGGAGGCGAGCTTTTCGTAATGGACGACGGATGGTTTGGAGACAAATATCCACGTAAGAACGACAGTTCCTCACTGGGTGATTGGGTAACAGACAAAAACAAGCTTCCGGAAGGTATTGAAGGATTGATAAGAGATGCAAAGAAACATGGCATCAAGTTTGGTATCTGGATAGAACCGGAAATGGCAAACACAATCAGCGAATTGTATGAAAAACATCCTGAATGGATACTGAAAGCTCCTCAGCGTGATCCGGTTCTTGGACGTGGAGGTACTCAGGTAGTACTCGACTTGGCGAATCCGGAGGTACAGGATTTTGTTTTCAAGGTTGTTGACGACTTGATGACACAGTACCCCGACATCGCTTACATTAAATGGGATGCCAACATGGCCATTATGAATCACGGCTCCAACTACCTGACAGCCGACAAGCAAAGCCACATGTACATAGAATATCACAAAGGCTTTGAGAGTGTATGCCAGCGTATCCGTGCCAAATATCCGGACTTAGTGATTCAGGCTTGTGCCAGCGGAGGCGGTCGTGCCAACTATGGCTATCTTCCTTACTTTGATGAGTTTTGGGTGAGCGACAACACGGATGCACTGCAACGCATCTACATGCAATGGGGAACATCTTACTTCTTCCCTGCCATTGCCATGGCTTCGCACATCAGTGCGGCTCCCAATCACCAGACTTTCCGCACCGTTCCACTTAAATACCGCATCGATGTAGCTATGAGTGGACGATTAGGAATGGAAATCCAGCCTAAAAACATGACCGATGAAGAAAAAGACCTGTGTCGCAAAGCAATAGCCGATTACAAGAAAATCCGTCCGGTAGTTCAGTTAGGAGATATTTATCGCCTTGTTTCTCCATACGACCATCTGGGAGTAGCCTCCTTAATGTATACCAGTCCGGAAAAAGACAAGGCTGTATTCTACTGGTGGAAGACTGAACACTTTGTCAATCAACACTTACCGCGTGTAACAATGGCCGGACTTCATCCCGATAAGACTTACCGTATCACAGAGTTGAACCGGATTGACAATCAGCCGCTTCCCTTTGAAGGAAAAGTTTATAGCGGAGCATTCCTGATGGAAAACGGCCTGGAAATTCCTTATACTCATCAGGTAGACTATCATAAATTAAATGATTATGCCAGCCGGGTATTGTATCTGGAAGAAGTAAAATAAATTTCACCATACATACACAAAATAAAAGCCGGACTTGCCGCCCACATGGCAAGTCCGGCTTTATTATATTAAGAGAAATCCGCTTATTCCCAATTATCCGTACAGAACGGATACAACGGCAATTCACGCAAGTTAGCCACATTACCCGGCTGAAAGTCACGGAAGCAATAGCGTACGGCAACAGGCTGCGCCACCTTGTCACAAGTTACCTTTATCTGCGAATTATTGTACACTTCAGCTTTTGCCTTTCCCCACAGACAAGCTTCGGTCTGCTGTTGCAATACCATATTGTCACTCACAATGTCGGGCAATGTAATCTTGCCCCATGCTCCAGCCTGCACCATCAGCAGACAGGCACTCACAATCCATTTTTTCATCTTACTCTTTTTAAAGTCGCCATTTCTACAAAAATGATATGAGGAAGAGTGTTCTCAAAACAGAAAGTTAAAATTGCACGTTTCTCATAATATCATATTCTTTTTCACAAAGGAAGTACATCTATCTTCATTACAATTAATACTTTTTTATCCAAGTTTTTCCAAATCATCCTCCAAACCTCAGTACTTTCAAGAAAGTACTCCAGTACTTCCATAGTAGTACTTCAGTACTTCCCCGTCAGTACTGGAGTACTGGCAAGGAAGTACTGGCAAATATAAAGGAACTGTAAATCAGCACATTCTTTTTATAGCAACAAAACTTATCAATTTCTGTAAATTGAATACCAAAATAAATTCCATTATATAGCCCAACTCTCATTTTTAATTATAACTTTGCGAATAAAGAACTCAAAATTGAAAGATATGAAAGTAGCAATCATCGGAGCCGGAAACATGGGAGGTGCCATTGCCCGTGGACTGGCCAACGGACATTATATTCAGGCACAAGAAATTTCGGTATCCAACCCCAGTGCCGGTAAACTAGACGCACTGAAAGCGGAATTTCCTGCCATTCACGTAACGCATTCCAATAAAGAAGCAGCAGAAGATGCGGACATTATCATTATTGCCGTCAAACCGTGGAAAGTGGAAGAAGTGCTGAAGCCGCTGAGATTGAGAGGACCACAGATTTTGGTATCAGTGGCCGCAGGACTGACTTTTGAAGACCTGGCACATTTCGTAGACCCGGAAATGCCGATGTTCCGCGTCATTCCTAACACGGCCATTTCAGAAGGAGCCAGCATGACACTGATTGCCGCACGCAATGCTTCGGAAGAACAAATCACTTCCCTGACTGCGCTCTTTAACGAAATGGGACGTTCCATGCTGATTGAGGAAAAACAATTTGCAGCTGCCACCTCGCTGACTTCCTGCGGCATTGCCTACGTACTGAAATACGTACAAGCTGCCATGCAGGCAGGAGTAGAACTGGGTATCAAGCCACACGATGCACAGACCATGCTGGCACAAACACTGGAAGGGGCAGCCAAACTCTTGTTAAACAACGAAAATGCACATCCGGCCACAGAAATCGAGAAAGTGACAACTCCGGGAGGAATCACCATCAAGGGTATCAACTCGCTGGAGCACGACGGATTTACCTCGGCCGTTATCCACGCCATCAAGGCCAGCTTATAAAAACATCATACGGGGAGCTTCATGCTCCCTTTTTCATTACAAAACCTGAACCGACATGAAAAACAACATTCTTATCACCATGGGAATCCTTGTATTGCTGGGAGTGGCCGTACAGGGTTTGTTTGGCATCGTAGCCGGTGTATTCCTGTCTGCCATTTTAGGAATCATCTACGGAGCCGTCAAGAAAAACAAGCAGTTTCTGCGCTGGTCGGTCATTGCACTTACCATCGACATCATCTGCATCATCCTGTTCTATTTCTGCCTGATTCAATCGGACATGTAGCTTTTACTTCACAAAACCTTTTTTCGCCCATTTCAGGCTGTTCCATCGTTTCACAAAGATAAAGGCACGGATATTCTCGTCGAGCAGGAAGGCACACCACATGCCGACCAGTCCCCAGCCCAGATGAATACCGAACAGATAGCTGAGTCCGACAGAGACCGTCCACTGTACAATCAAGCCGACATAGAACGGGAAATTCACGTCACCTGCCGAGCGGAGGGCATTCGTGGCATAGATATTTACGGCACGCCCTATCTCTACGATGACATCGACAATGAGAATGGTCACTCCCAACCGGATAATATTCTCGTTGTCCGTCAGCATACTGAAGATTGTATGACCGAATATGGCCCAGATGCACGAAAGTCCCAGCGATACTAAAATGGACAGACGCATGACGTACTTTCCCAACAGGTAGGCCGCACGTATTCGCTTCTGCCCCACCAGATGACCGATACTGATGGCTCCTCCTTGTGCCATGGCGATGGCAAAAAGATAGACAAACATGGTGGTATTCACCGTATAGGTTCGTGTGGCCAGCGAATCATTTCCCAGAATATTGATTAAATAAGTAATGACCACCTGCGAAAAACTGTACGACATATTCTCTCCGGCAGAAGGGACTCCCACCTTCAACAAGTTTTTCAGTTCTATCCAAGGGAAAGGACGGAACAGAGCCATCGGGAAAGACGGAATATGTTTTCTGAAGAGAATGACAAACAAGACAATCATGCTCACCCCACGGGCTATGGAGGTAGATATGGCCGCTCCTTCTGCTCCCATGGCAGGCAGGCCGAACTTACCAAAAATCAGGGAATAGTTTCCGATAATGTTCATCACGTTGACCAGCACCGTAACCAGCATGGGGTAAATGGCTTTGTTGGCACTACGCAAGGACGCAGAAATAGTCAGCGAAATAGCCTGAAAGAAAGCAAACGCACCTACAATCTCCATGTAACCGATACCATATTTCAGCAGTTCCGGACGAAGTCCCATCCATCCCAATAATGTAGTTGCTCCATAGTGCAGAATGGCACTGACCACCAGTCCCACGACCAGGTTCAGCAACAAAGACACACCGACCACCTGCACCATCTTGTTCCTCATCCCTGCTCCCAGGTACTGCGAACACAGCACAGAAGTACCGATATTGATTACCTCAAAAATAAGGAAAGCAAACATTACAATCTGGTTCACCACCCCTACTGCTGCCACACTTTCATCGGAATACTGACTCAGCATAACGGTGTCGACAGCACCTAACATCATAATCAATAAGGTCTCGATAAAGATAGGAATCACGAGCTTCGTCAAGCCTTTCCGGATACCTGTTTGTTGAATTGCCTGTTCCACGTACTAACTCTCTAAAAAACGTGACAAAATTACAACATTTAGCCCGTAGAGTGTCTTGACATAGGTCAATTTAAAGGTGTAAATCCTACAATGCACTATTTTCCCCCTTTTCTTCACTATTTTCCCCCTCTGAATCCTAATAAAATATGATTTTTGCAACACCTAAAAACAATTATTATGAAAACCAAGCAATTTCTACTGATCGTATTAGCATGTCTTTGCATTCCTTTTACTCAATTATGGAGTAATCCTGTAAACGGACTCTTGGAAAGAATTGATCCGGGAGCTTCCAAGAAATTCATCATACAAGTAAAAAAAGGACAATCCGATTTTTTTGAACTCGACCAGAAAGGTGACAAAGTAGTCATTCGGGGAAACAACTACGTAAACATCGCTACCGGCTTGAACTGGTACCTGAAATATTACGCAGGCATTCATCTCTCATGGAACGGCATGACTGCCAAGTTGCCGGAAAGCTTGCCGAAAGTTTCTACTCCGGTACGCAAGGAAACCAACCTCTCCTTACGCTACGATTTCAACTATTGCACTTATTCCTATACCATGGCTTTCTGGGACTGGGAACGCTGGGAAAAGGAAATCGACTGGATGGCACTGCACGGAATCAACTTGCCACTGGCAGTAGTAGGTCAGGAGTGTGTATGGAAAAACATGCTGGAAAAACTTGGTTACTCAAAAGAAGAAATCAATAAATTCATTGCAGGACCTGCTTTCTTGGCATGGTGGGCCATGAACAACCTGGAAGGATGGGGCGGTCCCAATCCGGACAGCTGGTACACACAGCAGGAAGCACTGCAGAAGAAGATTCTGAAACGTATGCGCGAATACGGCATCGAACCGGTATTCCCGGGCTATTCCGGTATGGTACCTCACGATGCCAATAAGAAATTGGGACTGAACGTAACCGAACCCGCATTGTGGAACGGATTTACCCGTCCTGCTTTCCTGCTTCCAACTGACTCACGCTTCAATGAAATAGCTTCTTTATATTATAAGGAACTGGAAAAACTGTTCGGCAAAGCCAACTATTACTCTATGGACCCGTTCCACGAACTTGAAGATGCGGGAAGTGTGGATTTTGATGCAGCCGGAAAAGCTGTACTTAAAGCAATGAAGGATGTCAATCCGAAGGCTACATGGGTAATTCAAGGATGGACGGAAAACCCGCGCCCGGAGATGATCAAGAACCTGAACAACGGGGATATCCTGATTCTGGACCTGTTCAGCGAATGCCGCCCGATGTGGGGTATTCCTTCTATCTGGAAACGTGAAAAGGGTTATGAGCAGCACGACTGGTTGTTCTGTATGATAGAAAACTTCGGAGGCAACGTGGGTCTGCACGGACGTATGGACCAGTTGCTGAACAATTTCTACCTTACCAAGAACAATCCATTAGCCGCCCATCTGAAAGGCATCGGTCTGACCATGGAAGGTAGCGAAAACAATCCGGTGATGTTCGAACTGATGTGCGAACTTCCCTGGCGTCCGGAAAAGTTCACCAAGGAAGAATGGTTAAAAGACTATCTCTTCGCACGCTACGGTGTACGGGATGAAAAAATTACACAGGCATGGAGCATTCTTGCCGACGGCATCTACAACTGCCCGTTTGGCAATAACCAGCAAGGCCCTCACGAATCTATTTTCTGCGGCCGTCCCGGACTGAATAACTTCCAGGCATCCAGCTGGTCTAAGATGCAGAACTATTATGACCCGACCAGCACAGAAGCGGCAGCCCGCCTGATGCTGGAAGTAGCAGACAAATACAAAGGCAACAACAACTTTGAATACGACCTGGTAGACATCGTCCGTCAGTCACTCTCCGACAGAGGACGTATCGTCTACAACCAGACCATTGCCGACTTCAAGAGTTTCGACAAAAAGAGCTTTGCAGCTCACTCACAAGAGTTTCTGAATATCTTGCTGGCACAAGACCGTCTGTTAGGCACCAGAAGTGAATTCCGCGTAGGACGCTGGATTGAACAGGCCCGTAACCTCGGAACTACTCCAGAGGAAAAAGATTTGTATGAATGGAATGCCCGCGTACAGATTACCACATGGGGAAACCGCGTATGTGCCAACGACGGAGGACTTCGCGACTATGCTCACAAAGAATGGAACGGTCTTCTGAAAGATTTCTACTACAAACGCTGGGCAGCCTACTGGCAGACACTCCAGGATGTGCTTGATGGCAAACCGATGGTGGAACTGGACTACTATGCCATGGAAGAACCTTGGACACTTGCTCACAATCCGTACGCATCGCAACCGGAAGGTGACTGTGTCAGCGTAGCAAAAGAAGTATTTAATGAAGTGTTTCCGAATAAATAATTAAAACAACCATTACTCAGAAAAGCACCATGAAACGATTGTTGTCATTAGACATCTTACGCGGCATCACGGTATGTGGCATGATTCTGGTAAACAATGCCGGAGGCCCCGTTTCGTACGCACCGTTACGTCATTCTGTATGGAACGGACTCACTCCGTGCGACCTGGTTTTCCCGTTCTTTCTGTTTATGGTCGGTATCTCCACCTACATTTCTCTTCGAAAATTTAACTTCGAACCTACACATGAAGTTGTAAAGAAAATCTTCCGTCGGATGTTCCTTATCATTCTCATTGGATTAGGAATCGAATGGTTCGGATACGCCTGCGACGGTAATTTTCTTCCCTTTGATACCCTGCGTATTCCTGGGGTACTGCAGCGAATCGGTTTATGTTACGGAATTGTTTCTCTGATGGTGGTTTATCTGAATCACAAATACCTGCCATGGATTACAGCCGGATTATTGGTAGCTTATTCCGTCCTCCTTCTTTGTGGAAACGGGTACGCTTGCGATGACACGAACCTCATCGCCATCATAGACAGAAGTATTTTCGGAGAAGCACATCTTTATAAGAAGAGTCCGATAGACCCGGAAGGACTTATCGGCACAATATCTGCTGTGGCCCACACACTCATCGGATTCTTCTGCGGCAAGTTGTTGTTGGAAAAAATTTCAGTAAACAAACGGATTGTCAAACTGATTACAGCCGCGGCCATCATGCTGGTTATCGGTTATGTGCTTTCCATCTGGATGCCGCTGAACAAACGAATATGGTCTACAAGCTTTGTGCTTGTAACATGCGGCTGGGGCTCTTTATTGTTGGCCGTACTGATGTATGTGATAGACGTAAAGAATATCAATAAAGGATGGACCTTCTTTCTGGTTTTCGGAATGAATCCTCTGTTCCTTTATGTACTCAGTGAAGTTGTAGCCATTGCATTCTCCGAATGGGGAATACGGCAGTCTATTTACCAAACTATCAATATAGTATTTACAGACGAATATTTTGCTTCCCTTATTTACTCCCTCCTTTTCTGTGGAGTAATGGGACTGACAGGATATATCCTACACAAAAAGAAAATTTATATCAAAATATGATTTTAAAAACAACCTTTTAAAAATCTAAGTTTTATGTGTAAAGTACAATTGAAAAATGCAAGACTAAGGCCATTTGCTTTATTTATGGCTCTTTTTCTGATGAATGTCTCATGGGCATTCGCGCAACTCACAGTGACAGGTAATGTACAAAGTACAACCGGTGAACCATTGATTGGTGTAAACGTAGTGGAAAAAGGCACTACCAATGGAACTGTAACCGACCTGGATGGTAATTACACGCTGCGTGTAGCAAAAGGAAAAACCCTTGTATTCTCCTACATCGGTTTTTTGAGTCAAGAAATTGTAGTAAACAATGCAAAAGTAAATGTAACTCTGAAAGAAGACACTGAAACACTGGAAGAAGTAGTAATTATCGGTTACGGTAGCATGGCACGTAAGGATGTGACCAGCTCCATCACTACTGTAAAAGCCGACCAGTTAAACGTGGGTGTATTCTCAGACGCAGCCAGCATGCTGCAAGGTAAAGTAGCTGGTTTGAACATCACCACTTCTGGTGACCCGAACGGAACTCCTAGCATTACACTCCGCGGTGCATCTTCTTTGCGTACAGGTCAGGCTATGCAACCATACTATGTAATCGATGGTATTCCGGGCGTAGACATCTCTATGGTAGCTCCTGATGATATTGAAAGTATCGACGTGCTCCGTGATGCTACTGCAACCGCTATCTACGGTTCTAAAGCTGCCAACGGTGTAATCATTATCAACACTAAGAAAGGTAAAAAGGGAATGGAGCGCACTAACGTAACCTACAGCGGTTATGTAGCTTTCGATAAAATCCTGAACACACTGGATATGGCTACCGCAGACGACCTCCGCAACTATTATGAACAGAGAGGTGAAGAGCCAAAAAATGATTTAGGTTACAATACTAATTGGCAAGACGAAGTACTGCGTACTGCTATCAGCCACAACCACAACTTGGCCATCAATGGTGGTGGTGAACGAACTACTTATATGGCCAGCTTAAACTACCAGCAGCGTGAAGGTGTTATCATGGGTTCTAGTATGGACCGCTTGAATGTTCGTTCTTTGGTAACTACTAAAGTATTGAAAGACCGCCTCGAAATTTCTGCCGGTGTAAATGCAAGATACGGAAAAGGGGTAGGTGTTCCGATGGGAAATGAAGGAGCCTCAGTATTGGATGCCATGAACTACTTCTCTCCGGGACTTCCGGTTAGAAACGAAGACGGTTCCTGGAGTTCTGCCATCACTGGTTCAAAAAGCTACAACCCGATGTCTTTGATTTATGAAGATACATCTGAAACAATCTATAAGAATACACAGTTATTAGGTAAAGCTAGCCTGGAAATCTTAGAAGGCTTCAAATGGAATGTAAACTACTCATTCACTAACAGCCAAAGCACCTATAGCTCTTACGACAGTCACAAGTCACAGATTGAAGGTCTTGCAGCAAATAATGGTCAGGCAAAACGTAATACCTATTTTGGCCATGAACATATCTTTGAAACTTACGGAAACTACGATACCACCTTTAACGACATACACAAACTATCTTTGATGGCTGGTTATTCTTGGGAAGAAAAAATGTCAAACGATGGATTCGGTTTGACTGTACATGATTTCTACGATGATGTACTGAAATGGAATCAGTTGACTTATGCAAGTACAATTGACGGCATGCCAGCTGTAGAAAGTGGAACAAAGGAAATCATCCGTAATATTTCATTCTATGGTCGTGCCAGCTACTCTTTCAATAGCCGTTACATGCTGCAGGCTACTGTCCGTCGAGATGGTTCTTCTGTATTCGGTAAGAATAAATGGGGTACCTTCCCTTCTGTCAGCTTGGCTTGGAACATCACTGAAGAAGAATTCATGAAAAACCAGAACTTGTTCGATAACTTGAAATTCCGTATAGGATATGGTGTCAGCGGTAATGCCCTGGGATTCGGTGCCTACACTGCTGTAGAAACTTACGGAGCATCTGGTTTCTTTACTTATAATGGAAAACAATGGCGTACACTGGCTGCTACCAAAAATGCCAACCCTGATTTGAAATGGGAAACTACAGGTATGTTCAACGTTGGTTTAGACTACGGATTGTTCAACGGCCGTCTGAGCGGTACCATCGAATTTTATAACAAGAAGACAAAAGACCTGATTTGGAACTATCCGGTTTCTACTAACATCTATCCTTTCGGTGACATTGCAGCTAACGTAGGTGAAATTACCAACAGAGGTGTAGAAATTTCTATCAATGCCATTCCAGTTCAGACCAAGGACTTCACCTGGAATACTACACTAACTCTTTCTCACAACAAGAATACTGTAGACAGATTGTCTAATGACAAGTTCAAGGTAGGTGTATTTACCCAAGGTGATCCGATGGTAGCCGGTGTTTCTTCTGAAGGTTATACACAGCGTATTATCGAAGGTCAACCTCTTGGAACATTCTTCACTTACGAATTCGCTGGCTTTAACGACGCAGGTAACGCTACTTACTATGAAAGAGACGAAGAAACAGGCGAACGTACAGGTAACACAATTGAAAACCCAGGTTATAAGGATCGTACAATTACAGGTTGTGCTCAGCCAAAACTGAACTTTGGATGGAACAATACATTCAACTATAAGAACTGGAACGCAACTGTATTCTTTACTGGAGTAATCGGTAACGATATCTACAATGGTACACGTGCCAACTACATGAGCCCTGAAATGCTTTCAGGTGGAAAAAATGTATTGAAGGAATACTTTGACAATCCGACAACTTCAGGTAGTTTGCCATCAGATCGCTTCATTGAAAACGGTTCTTACCTGCGCTTAAGCACTCTTTCTATTGGCTATACATTCAAGAACTTCAATGGTTGGTTGCAGAACGCCCAATTGTATGTTACTTGCAATAACTTGTTCACTATTACAGGTTATAAGGGACTTGACCCTGAAGTAAACATGGGTGGGATTGATCCAGGTGTTGATTATCGTTGGAGTGTATACCCGCATACACGTACTACAATGGTAGGCTTAAAGATTAATTTCTAATTCATCAATACAGATAAAATTATGAAAGCAAATATAAAAACTTTATTAACCGTTTGTGCTGCCGGACTAATTACTGGCTGTACAGACTTGGATGTAAAAGTCGAATCACAATATACTGAATATCCGATTGATAATCAAATTGCAGTAGAAGGTAAGCTTGCCGATGTCTACTTTCAATTGCGTGGAACATACGGACGAAGATTCATGGAAGCCATGTCATTGTCAAGTGATGAATACACAGCTGTTTCATACGGTGGTGGTTGGTACGACAGTGGTGCCTACGCACACCCCAGCCTTCATGACTTTACTGCAGAAGATGCAACCATTGACTGGATGGGAAATCTAACTGCAGGTTGTACCAAAGCCAATACCGTTATCCGTGACCTGGGTGGTGATGAGGCTAATCCGGTGAGCATTGCTCCTGCCCGTGCCATGCGTGCACTTTTCCATTTTTACATGATGGATTGCTGGGGAGATGCTCCGATTTTGGATCATCTTCCTGCTGACGGCGAGTTAATCGACCGTTCACCGCGTGCAGATGTAGCTAAATTTATTGAATCAGAATTAAAGGAGATTATTCCTTTGTTGACAGAAGAAGTAAATGACAACACATACGGCAAACCGACTAAATGGATGGCAGAAGCTCTGTTGGTAAAACTTTATATCAACTGGCCTGTCTACACTGCAGCTTCAGTTGACCAATATGATGCAAATGCATATTCTAACGAAAAATTGAACGATTGTATTGCTCTTTGTGATGACATCATCAAGAGTGGCAAATTCAATCTTGGCAGCATGAGCTATCAGATGAAGTTTGGCCCCGATAACGGATCACATGTTGAAGACTTTATTTATGCAATGCCGTATGATACTTATACAGAAAAAGGTCTACAATATGGTCGTGCACGTACTTGGAAACAAGCTGGAGACGTTGACATCAGTTACTATGGCATGAAGCTGAGCAGTTCAGCCGGTGGATATATCACTATGACTCCTGAATTTGCCTCATTGTTTGATGACCCAGGGAAAGCAGGCGACCGTGCAAAGAGTATTTTGAGAGGTCCTGTATTTGTGTATAATCCGAAAACATACGAACCAACAAATGAACCTGCACTGAATATTAATGGTGACCAAATTGTACTTACAAAAAACATTACGCTTGACACACCTAATGATCCACAATTAGGTGTAGGAGATGATTTGGAGGGATATAATCAGGGCTATCGTTCAGTAAAATTCTTCGTAATAGATGATGACTACAAGAATGGAAGAGACCAGTCAAACGACCTTCCTATTTTCCGTTATGCAGATATTCTATTGACAAAAGCAGAAGCTCTGTTACGCGGAGGAACATCTACTGCAAGACCTCAAGACACGCCTGTCAGTCTTATGAATGAAATTCGTGCATACGTACACGCTGACAATGTCAATGCTGGACTAAGCAATGAAGATCTTCTTAAAGAGTTATACGATGAACGTGGCCGTGAATTCTTTGATGAGAACTGGCGTAGAAATGATATGATTCGCTTCGGTCATTTCGAGGATGAGTTCTTCCCACACTATCAGAATTTCCCAACAGCAAACTTTGACAAGACACGTCGTATCTTCCCGTTGCACAGAGACATGCTGAATACGAACCCGAACTGGGAACAGAATCCGGGTTATCCTAAATATCAGAACTAACCTGTCTATAATAAAATATCGGTGAGGCCTTTCCTCACCGATATTTATAAATTTCTATTATCTATAAATTTTCAAAGTTTACCTTTAATAAGCATACCAACAGATTGCTCAAAACCATAAACATATATAATTGCATTTTATTTCATAAGAATAAAAAAATCGCAATTACATCGTTTTAAGATTTATGAAAACACATTTTACCACATTACTAAAATCTATAATTTATGGAGCAATCACTCCTGTGATTATATCATGTACTAACGGCCAAAATGATAATAATCTTTTGTCATACATTGACACAAGAGTAGGCACTACAGCCAGTACAACTCACACAGCTGGAATGTTTGGCAAACACACCGAAGAATACGGACAAACATTACCTGCCGTACTGGAGCCTAATGGGATGAACTTCTGGACACCACAAACACAGGATACTGAATTAAAATGCATTGCACCTTATTATTACCGTGACTCCTTGTTTCAAGGCTTTCGCAATTCGCATTGGATTGTAGGAGGATGTACCCAGGATTACGGTTCTATGACATTAACATCTTTATTCGAATCATTACGTTGTACACCACAAAAAAGAGGAACGCGATTCTCACACAAACAAGAAATCGCTACCCCTTCTTACTATTCCGTTTCTTTGCCTGATGAACATCTTCAGGCTGAAATGACAGGCCGCTCACGGTCTGCAATTTTTCGCTTTACTTACCAAAAAGACGGAAAAGCTTATCTCATCGTCAATCCCAACAGCGATGAAGGAGAAGGATACATTGAAATTGATACCCTTCAGAAACGTATCTACGGATACAATCCCGTACACCGCATTTATCAAGGCTGGGGAGAACCGGCTGGATACAGCGGTCATTTTATCGTGGACTACCAAAAGGAACCATGTGAATTCGGAACTTTCCATGAAGACAGCGTGTTCCCTGGACACACTCAAATCAAAAACGAAAAAAATATCGGTATCTATATAGGCTTTCATGTAGAAAGCAACGAACAAGTTTTAGTCAAAGCAGCATCTTCATTTACCGACAAGAAAGGAGCTGAGAGAAACCTACTACAAGAGATTCCACAATGGGACTTTGAACAGACTCAGGAAAAGCTTACTACCATTTGGGAAAAACATTTGTCTGCCATCAATGTGGAAACACCCGACCAGGAAGCTAAACAAAAGTTTTATGGGGCTTTTTACCGGGCTTCTTTCCTGCCGCGAACATTCAATGATGTGGATGGCAGGTATCCTGCTTTCAGTTGCAAGGATTCTATCCTTCAATTAGCTCAAAATGAAATGTATTATGATGATTTCAGTATGTGGGACACTTACCGTGCCTTACACCCGCTAATCAACTTACTATATCCTACTCTAGGAGGAAACATGATGCAGTCACTTGTTCACAAATTTGAGCAGGGAGGCTGGCTTCCCATTTTCCCCTGCTGGAACAGTTATACTGCAGCCATGATTGGTGACCATTGCATTGCTGCCATTGGCGATGCTTGCATAAAAGACATCCGTAACTTTGATATAGAGAAAGCTTACAAAGCCATGCGAAAAAATGCGTTTGAATCACCAGCAGACAATAAAGATTATAAAAACGGAATGGGACGACGCGCCTTACAATCGTACTTGAAATATGGATATATTCCATTGGAAGACAGCGTACCCGATGCTTTCCATACCAAGGAACAGGTCTCACGTACATTAGAATATGCCTACGATGACTTTGTACTTGCTCAAGTAGCTAAACTTCTCCAAAAGGAAGAAGATTACAAAACACTGTCTACGCGTGCTCAGAATTACCGTAATGTGATTAATCCGCAAACCGGATATGCACAAGGAAGATATGCCAACGGTACCTTCCTAAAAGAACAGAACGCATTTCAGTTTACCAAATTCATCACAGAAGGTGCACCTTGTCACTACACATGGTACGTACCGCACGATCCATACGGACTGATGGAATGTATGGGAGGCAAAGAAAAGTTTGCTTTAAAACTAGACTCAATGTTCAGTGAGCACAGATATTGGCACGGAAACGAACCTTGTCATCAAGTGGCATTCATGTTCAATTATATAGGAGAACCATGGAAGACACAACAGACAGTACGGCATATCATGGAAACTGAATACCTGAATGCTCCTGGTGGTTTATCGGGCAATGACGATGCAGGGCAGATGTCTGCCTGGTATATTTTTGCTTCATTAGGCTTTTACCCAGTATGTCCAGGTTCACCCTATTACATATTGGCCAGCCCCTCCTTCCCTAAAGCAATCATACACTTGGAAAACGGACAGACTTTTACCCTTATCGCAGAAAATGCCTCTAAAGAAAACATTTATATTCAAAACGTAATATTGAACGGAAAAACTTATTCCAAAAATTATATTTCTCATAGAGATATCATACATGGAGGAAAGATGATATTCCAAATGGGTAACACTCCTAACAAAAACTGGGGGAATACTCCTGTAGACTGTCCTCCAGCCTTAAACTAAAATACCATAATTAAACACATAAACCTCATTCAAATATGAAAACAAAAAACATTCTTCTTGCACTACTTAGCATCTTCTTCCTCGGTGCATGTCACTCGCCGCAAACGGGGATTTATAACATCATGGATTATGGTGCCACAGGAGATGGAAAAACCGACGATGCCCAAGCTATACAAAAGGCCATCAACGCTTGTTCTGAGGCGGGTGGAGGTATGGTGCTCGTTCCATCCGGACACACATTTTTATGCGGTCCTTTCAAACTGGCATCGCATATCGAATTGCATTTGGCACCCAACTCACGACTGTTAGCCAACCCGGATGAAAGTATTTACACAGAAAGCGCATTTGGAGCTAACCGCGGAGAAGGAATGATGTGGATTAGCGGAAAAGACCTGAAAAATGTATCTATTACTGGTACCGGAACGCTTGACGGCAACGGGGTTTCCTTTATGGGAAAGGAACTGGAAGATTCTTACGAGCTAAAACCCGTGACCGATTTTGACCCACGTCCGCACCTGCTGACTTTAACTAATGTACAGAAACTGGTGATTCGCGATATAAGCGTACGTAACAGTGCTTACTGGAGTGTACACCTGATAGGTTGCCGTAATGCAATGATTGACGGAATCACTATCCTCAACGACCTTAAAATCCGAAATGGTGACGGAATTGATATAGACCATTCCAAAGACGTACGTATTTCCAACTGTTTTATCGAATCAGGAGATGACTGCATCTGCCTGAAGAACCGACGCGAATTCGAACAGTATGGAAGTTGTGAAGACGTTGTAGTGACCAACTGTACCATGACTTCTCGTTCATGTGCCGTCAAAATCGGTTCGGAAAACATGGACAAAATCAATAATGTATTGTTCAACAACTGTATTATCAAAGATAGCAACCGAGGTATCGGCATCCAAAACCGCGATGAAGGTACGGTTACCAATGTTATTTTCTCAAACATGATTGTTGACTGTCGTTTCTTCTCAGACGTATGGTGGGGAAAAGCAGAACCGATTTATGTAACTTCTTATCCACGTGCAGTTGGTAATCATAAAGATGCCGGATGGCGTTTTCCGAAAGGAGCTGTGAAGGGAGCCTGTGGAGAAGTAAGCCGTATCTACTTCCAGAACATCAAATGTACAAGTGAGAATGGAATTTTTATAGGAGGAGATACCATTGATAAAGTAAGCCGGATTTATTTTGATCAGGTAGAAGTAAATCTTCACAAACGTACCACATTTGAAGGAGGAATATACGATAAACGCCCATGCGACGGAGAAGGCTTCCTGAAAGGCAAAACTTACGGATTCTTCTTCCATACAGCTTCCGACATTCAGCTGGAAAGATGCACGGTTAATTGGGGAGACACTCGCCCTGATTACGCTGCTGAAAATATACATTTGGAGAATACAGCAGGGGTTATACAAAAGTAACCTCGCCAGTGCTCATAAAAACGCCGTTGTGAAACGGTACATTTCTAAATTTCTTTTTTTAGCCGGAACAGTCCAAATGTTCCGGCATTTTTTATGAATGCCCCAAAGAGCTTGGCAAACATCCAAAACGTTGTTTGAAACATTTGGTAAAATATTTAGGATCATTGAAGCCAACTGCATAAGCCACTTCCGATACATTGGCATCTCCCTTGGCTTGTTCCAGCAATTTTCGTCCCATGTCCAGCCTGAAATTCTTCATAAACTGTCCGATAGGCATCCCTGCCAGACTTTGCATTTTCTGATTCACCAGCGTTTTGCTATACCCCATATCACGCACAAAGGCATCCAGACCATATTCAGCCTCAGCATAATGCAGTTTCATCAATTCCATAGCCCGATCCATAAACACTTTATCTCTGGATTCCTCTATCAACCCCATTTCACTCATGTCTGCCAAAGCAACTGGTTTTGAGAATCTTTCCTGGTATCCTCTGCGCAAAGTCAGGATATTACGGATACGATATTTGAATATATCCGCATCAAACGGTTTGCATAGATACTCATCAACACCTATCGAATAGCATTTCTTTTCATTTTCTTCCGAATGCACCGCCGTAAGAATCAAGAAAGGAATATGGCTGGTAGCCAGATTTTCTTTCACACTCTTTGAGAATTCCAGCCCGTCCATTTCTGGCATAAGCAGGTCACTGATAATCAAATCGACATGATGCTTTTCGAGTATCTCCATGGCCTTCACCCCATTTTCAGCCTCAAGGAGTTTATATTCCTTTTGCAATAAGGAACGAATATAACGACGCATATCATGGTTGTCATCAACAACTAACAGAGTTTCTTTCTGTAAAGGAACTTCCTCCATTACAGAAAGATTTTCCTTTTCAGATATTCCGCCTGCAACAACAAGTTCCTCTTTCGGCATTTCCTTCATCGGTAACATAACACGGAAAGAGGTTCCCCCGGCACGATTGTTCTTAGCTGAAATCACACCTCCATGAAGAGCCACAATCCGCTTGCATACATTCAAGCCGATACCCGTTCCAGACTGTCCGAAGACTGGATAAGTCACCTTATTTTGCGCCTGAAAGAAACTGTCAAAAATCTGTGGAAGATCTTTCTCCGGTATGCCACATCCTGTATCCGACACCGAAAGGTAAAGCTGCACTTTTCCCTCATTATCCACTATACGGGCTGCATAAAGTCGGATATGTCCCCCATCAGGAGTAAACTTTACGGCATTGGCCAATAAATTAGTCAGTACACGATGGAGATATGTAGGGTCTGCACTCACAGAAAGCCCTCTAAGATGATAATAAGCCTGCAATGTAATATGACGATGTTTCACAAACGAGACGAAAGGCAGAAGCAAATCCTCCATCATGGAGACAAGATCAAAAGGACGAATATTCAACTTCACCTTTTCGGTATCAAGTTTCCGGAAATCCATCAGTTCATTCACTAACGCAAGCAAATCCTGTACATTACGTTCCGCTATATGTAACTGCTCTTTCACTTCTTCATTGGAGGTCAATGCCAGTGCCTGCTGTATAGGTCCATGAATCAAAGTAACTGGTGTACGAAATTCATGAGTAATGTGTGTAAAGAAACGAATCTTTTCTTCTGCCATATCCTCCACATGGTGAGCCATCACTTCCAGACTATGATTCTGTACCTCCAGTTCGTGTGTACGCTGAGCTACCAGCTGTTCCAGTTGCATCTGTCTTTTTTTCAACCGTCTCACTTTATAGCGATAAAAAATAACAGAAAGGCAAACCACAGATACTAAAAGAAACGATAAGAACCACCAGGATTTATAAAAATACGGACGTACCTGGATGTCCAGTCGTAAAGTTCGTTCCGACCATTTTCCTTCTCCATCAGTAGCCTGTATCTCAAGCTTATAAGTACCAGATGATAAAGAAGGAAAAACAATTACTGGTTTTTCCGGAGGTAGTTCTGTCCATTTTTCTTCTCCCTTCAGTTTGTAACGAATACGTACGGAGTTACTATAACCGTACACATGAGATGTCAAAGCCACAGCCAGCTCATCACCTTCTTCCAAACCTGACATACATTTCTTATCTCCGTAAATCCATTCACCGTCATTTATCCTAACTGATGAGACCACCACACCATGGTTTTCAGATAACCCAAAAGGTTTCCGAAGCCGAATCTGATACAAGCCATAGTCTTTTCCACAGTACAAACAGTTATGCCTTTGAGAAAAATAGAGTGCATTACCGTCATAACCCTTATCCAAAATCCCATCTGACTTGTTATAAAATATAAAGGTATCACTATTAACCAGCAAACGTGACAAACCACTTTCTGTAGCAATCCATATATTGCCTAATTTATCTTCGCTCACTCCATAAACTATCTTTTCATAAAACCCCTCAGATTCTCCGTAGCGTTTAAACAGAAAACGATTCATATCATCGGAAATCAGACGATAAAGTCCCGTACCTCTTCCTCCTAACCAAATAACACCTCTACTATCTTGAAAAACACAATTTATCCGTTCTACCTGGGTAGACTTCTCATCATCCAGTTTATAACGTAAATAGGTATAATTCAAGTGTCTGCGCGAACGGGCAAAAGAGAACAAGTCAATAATAAATAATCCTTCAGAAGTGCCAAACCACAAACGATTCTTACGGTCAACACACATTGTTCCGACTGATTCAAATTCATTTACGCTCAAACTTATTCGAGAAAATCGCTTTTGCTTTTTGTCATAAAATACCAAACCATGAGTGGTTCCAAACCAAACGCCTTTATTTACAGGGTCTTCCGCAGCACTCATAATAAAATCATCCTCTAGTCCTGGAACTTCACCATTAGAATGTTGGCGAAAAGCAGACTGAGATTTATTCAAATCCAATTCACTAATTCCAGCTCCCCAAGTATAAGCCCATAGATGATTGTCACTATCCAACAATACTCCGCTCACACTATTAGAAAGAATGGAAGTGGAGCTGTATGGGGTGAAAGCATAATGCTGCACATTTTTCGTTTGTGGATTCATACGATAAAGTCCTCCCTCAATTGTACCAATCCACAAATCTCCATTCTTATCTTCCGTTATGGCACTAATTTGTGGTGTACGTCCTACAGACAAATCCCAAGGAATATCTCCTAATCTGGAGATCTCTAATCTACGTGACAGATACAACAAATTTACTCCTCCATCCTGTGTACCGGCCCAAATGTCTTGCCCGTCAGTAAACAGACAGACTATGATATTGGAGTTCAATCCTCGTTCTTCGGAATCTTCCACACGACGAATAAAAGAAAAAGTATCGGATTCACGGTCATATACATTCAGACCGTTGAAAGTGGAAACCACCAGACTGCCGTCGGAAGTCAGCTTCATATCCGTGATATAAGCCTGGCTGAGCATTCCCTCCCGATGCGAAGAGTAACGGTAACGCTTCATCGTCTTGGTTTGCCGGTAATAGCGGAAAAGTCCACGATTACTGCCTATCCACAAGAAATCGCCGTCGGCTTGCAGACAAGAGATACGCCAGTCATCACTAAAAGGTACAATGGCATCCGAAAGCTGCTGTTTACGCAACTTATTTCCTCCTTCTTTCACAATCCGGTAAATACAGTTACCTACTCCGGCACAAAGTCCTCCTTCAATCTCCGCAATGGCCGATACACTCTCATCGGCTTCAGCTTGCATCCGATAAAAAGCCGTCACGACTCCTGAAGATTCCAGTTCCAGACACCACAGCATCTTGTCGGTTACTACCCATATATTTCCATCGGTAGTCTGTACCACCGAACGGACAAACGAATTAAACAAAGATGATAATTCCGATACTGCTCCTAAATCAGACGCGGGCAAAGAAAGACCTGTCTGTAGGTCAATCAGGTCAAGTCCGGCATCCGAACCTACCCAGAGCCTCTTCTGACGGTCCTCGCACAATGTGTAGACATAGTTCCCTTTCAAGCGATAAAGAGGTTCCTTCACCCCATAACTCAGGAAACGATAGCCGTCGTAACGCGCCAGCCCGTCCTGAGTGGCCACCCAGATATATCCGAATGAATCTTTCATTACGGCAGTCACCGAGTTATTAGGCAAGCCGGCTTCCTCTGTTATATGACAGAAATTATAATTTGAGAAGAAATGTTTCTTCGCCTCCAGGCGTAGCGTATTCCCCCCAAATAAAATAATACATAAAGTCAACAAAAGTAGTCTCATAGCATATTTATGTTACAATCGTATCGGTTCATTTATAAAATGCCTGCGTTCTCTCCGGATATACCAGGTAACGCAGACCCATCCTAAAGCCACCACAAAGACTCCTACCAGTGCCGGATAGCGATAACCTAATCCTGCATCAATCGGAAGTCCTCCGGCATATGCTCCTACCGCATTTCCCAAATTGAAAGCAATCTGCACACAAGCCGCTCCCATCATTTCGCTTCCTCTGGAGTTCTGCAGCAACAACAATTGCTGAGGAGGAGACACCGCAAACAAGGCTGCCGCACAAATAAACATCAGCAATACCTAACCCGAGTGTACCGGAGGCAAGTGCCAGTAAACTTTTTTTCATGCAAACAATCTTTTTTACCTGTTACCTATCTTCTACGGTACAAAATTACATCAAAAAGTGTACATTATACACATGTTTGGAATTCTTTTTAAAAAGATGGCCGGAACCTCCGAAGTTCTCCCCGCAAATGTAAGGCCTGCCCTGCCGTCATGCTGTCAAGCAACTCCCAGAAGCGGGGGCCGTGGTTCATCTCACGCGTATGAGCCAGCTCGTGTAGAATCACATAATCCATCAAGTGCGAAGGTACCAGCATCAGGTAACAGGACAAACTGATGGTTTTAGCTGAAGTACAACTTCCCCATCGTGAACGGGCAGCGGTAATCCGTACTTTTCGGTAAGTCAACCCGAAGCGTTCTGCCCACACACTCAGCAAGGGTGGCAGAAACTCAGCCGCCACTTTTTTCATGGCACGCAAAATAGCCCCACGCACCAGTTTCTGAACCGCTTCATCCGAAAAGTCGGTATGTTCCGGACAGAACACGGTCACCTCACCCGAAGGCATCTGCCGCACCGTGAAACATTTCAGGTGACTGGGAGACAATGACAAACGAAAACAGTCGGCCTCAATCCGAAAACTGAAATCGATTGGCCGTACCGCCACCTGCCGAAAGCGTTCCCGTAAATCGGCACGAAACTGCTCCAGGGTAGAAAGCACTTTGTCCGTCTTGCTGTAAGGCGGCACCGTGAGATACAGGCCGTCGGGCTTGACACGCATCGTAATGTTTCTCGCTCCCCGGCGCGTGGCAATCACAATACGGTGGAAATCTTTATCTTCTATAATTCGTTTAGTTGACATAACAGGACAAAGATAACAAATAAATTATCAATTAAATAGGATTAATGAAGCAATAAAAGTCGTAACTTTGCACCCCGAAAAAAGAATACATCGAAAATTATTTATCAATATGGAATTACCTAAAGACCCGATGATGCTTTTCAGCTTCATCAACATGAAGTTAAGAGACTATTATCCTTCGCTCGATGCCCTTTGTGCAGACATGAACGTGAGCAAGGAAGATATTCTGAACCGTTTGAAAGAAGCAGGATTTGAATATAACCCTTCTCAGAACAAGTTCTGGTAAGAACTCAAAAAAAGGCTGCCTTCCGAAAGGAAAGCAGCCTTCATTCATTTTATTCAGGTGTAATAAGTATCAAGCGCAATTAGCACTGAGCCAACTTGTTGTCAGAACCCAATACGTTGATGATTTTGTGCTTGTAAAGTTTTTCCATGTTGTCACGAGCCGGGCCCAGGTATTTACGCGGGTCGAATTCAGCCGGTTTTTCAGCGAATACTTTACGGATAGCAGCTGTCATGGCCAGACGAGAGTCTGAGTCGATGTTAATCTTGCAAACTGCAGACTTGGCAGCCTTGCGCAACTGGTCTTCAGGAATACCGATAGCAGCTTCCAGCTTGCCACCGAACTTATTGATAGTATCCACTTCTTCCTGAGGAACTGAAGAAGAACCGTGAAGAACGATAGGGAATCCCGGCAGTTTTTCCATTACAGCATCCAGTACGGCAAATTCCAATGGAGGAGGAACCAGACGACCTGTAGCCGGATCAACGTGGCACTGTTCAGGTTTGAACTTGTAAGCACCGTGAGAAGTACCGATTGAGATAGCCAGTGAATCGCAGCCTGTACGAGTAGCGAAGTCGATAACTTCTTCAGGGTTAGTATAAGTGTGGTGTTCAGCGCAAACTTCATCTTCTACACCAGCCAATACACCAAGTTCGCCTTCTACTGTTACATCGAACTGATGAGCGTATTCAACAACTTTCTTAGTCAAAGCTACGTTTTCTTCGTATGGCAAGTGAGAACCGTCGATCATAACTGAAGAGAAACCTAAGTCGATGCAAGATTTGCACAATTCGAATGAATCTCCGTGGTCAAGGTGAAGAACGATTTCAGGATGTTCGCAGCCTAATTCTTTAGCGTAAGCTACAGCACCTTCTGCCATGTAACGCAACAAAGTCTGGTTTGCATAGTTACGAGCACCTTTAGATACCTGAAGAATAACCGGAGATTTTGTTTCAACAGCTGCTTTGATGATAGCCTGCAACTGTTCCATATTATTGAAGTTGAATGCAGGGATAGCGTATCCACCTTTGATTGCTCTGGCAAACATATCTCTAGTGTTTACCAAGCCTAATTCTTTGTAATTAACCATTGTTGTAAATTTTATAATTGTTAGTGATTAAATTCCATAGGCAAAGTTACAAAGAATTGTAACAAATCTTCCTTTCATTGCATGAAAAAAGTGCTCCACTCATGAACATTTTGACCTAAATCATCGGCCATTTCACTCAAAAAGCATTGGATGTAAAGTGTATATTACAAATTTTACAGACTCATTCAGCTTTCTCTTCCGGAAAATCAACATCCATTTTTTGGCCATCCGCCAGCTTCTTACACCTTTATTATATAATAACAGAACAATGCAGCCAGTGGTCATCTTTCAAAACTACAGCAAGTTAAATAAAAAATTATGCAAATCATTTTCTATTTCAAAGAAAAGCAGTATCTTTGCAACCCGAAACAGACCATTACACACTATATATTTTGCAGTGTTACCACATATAGCAAATAATAACAATAAAAGTATATACTGAAATGAAAAAAGGCATTCATCCTGAAAACTACCGTCCGGTAGTATTTAAAGACATGTCAAACGGTGACATGTTCTTGTCACGTTCAACTTGTGCAACAAAAGACACAGTAGAATTCGAAGGCGAAACTTATCCTTGTGTTAAGTTGGAAATCTCTAGCAGCTCTCACCCGTTCTACACAGGTAAGTCTAAATTGGTAGACACTGCAGGACGTGTTGATAAGTTCATGAGCCGCTACAACCGCATCAAGAAGTAATCATTACTTGCAGAAATATAAAATCGGGCGTTTCTTTCACGTGAGGAACGCCCGATTTTATTTTTACCGTCACACAACTTATCAGCATATCATATCAAAAACTTCAGCATATTTTGAGAAAAACATGCTGAAGTTTTCTGTAAAATTCGTACAAATATTCCACAAAACTTGCTGACGTTTTTTCAATACCTCCCGGCTTTACCAGCAAGCCTTAAAGGAAGCCGCTAAATTCTTAGAGATATCCTCTCTATCCATACCCCTTAAAAACAAATCAGGTATTGCCGAAACCATCCGAACGAACGGCCTCAACAATACCCGAACATGAAAATATAAGATTTACAGCAAATATTACTTAGTATCCTTTGCACGTATTTCTACACGACGAATCTTACCGCTGATTGTCTTCGGAAGTTCATCTACAAACTCGATAACACGTGGATATTTGTAAGGAGCTGTCACACGTTTTACATGATCCTGCAATTCCTTTATCAGCTCCGGACCGGCTTTCTGCTTGTAATCCTTTGCCAATACAATCGTAGCTTTTACTACCTGACCGCGAATTTCATCGGGTACACCTGTTATGGCACACTCTACTACTGCCGGATGGGTCATCAAAGCGCTTTCTACTTCGAACGGGCCGATACGATAACCGGAACTCTTGATTACATCATCCGCACGGCCTACGAACCAGTAATAACCATCTTCGTCACGCCATGCGACGTCACCGGTATAATAAACTCCGTCGTGCCATGCTTCGCGAGTCAGTTCTGCATCACGATAATACTCTTTAAACAATCCCAGCGGTTTTCCCTTATCGGTACGTACAACGATTTGTCCCTGTTCACCATCTTCGGCCGAACGTCCGTCGGGTGTAAGCAGGTCGATATCATACTGCGGATTAGGAACACCCATACTGCCTGGTTTCGGATCCATCCATGGGAAAGTAGCAAGTGTAAGAGCTGTTTCTGTCTGTCCGAAACCTTCCATCAGACGGATACCTGTAATCTTCTTGAAAGTTTCGTAAACAGAGTAGTTCAATGCTTCTCCCGCCGTAGTACAATATTCCAGTGAAGACAAATCGAATTTGCTCAGATCCTCACGAATCAGGAAGCGGTAGATAGTAGGAGGTGCGCACAATGAAGTAATATGATAATCGTGTATCTTCTGCAAGATATCGGCAGGAGTAAATTTCTCATGGTCGTACACAAAGATATTTGCTCCGGCAATCATCTGTCCATACAGCTTACCCCATACAGCTTTTCCCCATCCTGTGTCGGCAATAGTAAGATGCAGACTGTTTTCATGAAGATTATGCCAGAAACTTCCGGTAGCAATGTGTCCCAACGGATAAGTAAAATCGTGTGCCACCATCTTAGGTTCTCCGGTAGTTCCTGAAGTAAAATACATCAGCATAATATCATCGTTGGTATTTGCATGTTCAGGACGTACAAAAGGAGCTGCACTTTCCATGCCCTTATGGAAGTCTTCAAATCCTTCCGGATATTCAGGACCTACACTGACGAGCTTCTCTACGCTTGGACATTCAGGCATTGCATCCAGAATATGTTTGGTAATGACTTCTTCTCCCGCAGCAACAATCATTTTGATAGTAGCAGCCTTGCAGCGGTAAACGATATCTTTCTTAGTCAGCAGGTGGGTAGCCGGAATCACTACTGCCCCTATCTTGTGAAGGGCAATGATAGAGAACCAGAATTCATAACGGCGTTTCAGAATCAACATCACCTTGTCGCCATGTCCGATACCCAGACTCTGGAAGTAAGAAGCCGTCATATCGGTATATTTTTTCAAATCGGCATAAGTATACTGAATATGTTCTCCTTTATCGTTTGTCCAGAGAAGAGCGTTTTTATCCGGACGCTCGGCAGCCCATGCATCTACTACATCATAACCGAAGTTAAAGTTTTCGGGCACTTTTATTTTGAAGTGCTTTATAAAATCCTCTTGTGAGGTAAAGCTAGTTTGATCTATAAATCGTTCTAACATATATCTTTTGCTTGTTTTTTACTAGTTGTTTGTATTGTTATTGCATTACTACAGCCAGGAATTTTACAGTTTTTCCATCCAGAGCCAACATTCCGTGAGGCTTGCTTGAATCAAAATACAGACTGTCTCCCGGATTCAATATCAATTCCTTACCATTGATATTCAACAGCATACGTCCCTCTATCACCAGGTTGAACTCCTGTCCTTCGTGGGTATTGAAATATACCGGTGTATTTTCCGGCTTCGGTTCTACCGTTACAATAAACGGATCAGCCTTACGTCCCTTAAAACCAGAAGCAAGCGACTGATATTTATATGCCTTAGTACGTTCTACGGATACACCTGTTCCACGACGGGTAAGAAAATAAGATTTCATCTTAGGTTCTTCACCAAACATCAGTTCGTCTAGTGTAATACCGTATTTTCGTGCTATCCGCTGCAAAACACTTACAGAGAAGTCGCACTCACCCGACTCAATAGCCTGGTACTCCTCTACCGTAAAGTTACAGTCGGCTGCAACTTCCTCTACACTCAAATCCAAAGCGTCGCGCAAACCTTTCAAGCGTTCGGCTATCTGCTTAATTTGTTCATCCATATCTTATATGCTTTTTTAAATTGATTGCTGTTTTAATCCAAATATAAATAATCGTAATGCACCAGCGGTCGCTGCCCGTGCATGCCTAGCATTTCGCGTGCTTCGGCAGAATCCACCCCGATACGTCCTACTCCTATCTGACGTCCGCGCGCATCCATTATCTTTACAATATCATCCTTTTCAAACTCTCCTTCAATAGAAACGACTCCAACCGGAAGTATACTTACAGCCTTCTTTCCCTTCACAGCCTTAACAGCCTGTTCGTTCAGATGCAGTTCGCCTTTGGCAAATCCTTCACTATGAGCGATCCATTTCTTTACGCTCGAAACAGCTTCAGAAGAAGGCACAAAACGAGTACACACGGTTTCGTCTGGATGCTGCAGTAAATCCAGCAGAATATTGTCTTTCTTTCCGTTGGCGATAATGACAGTAATCCCTTCATCGGCTACCTTGCGGGCAATAGTTGTTTTGGTAAGCATGCCTCCTCGGCCAAAGCCCGACTTTTCTGTCTGAATGTAGTCGGACAAATCTTTCCCTTGCTCCACCTCACGTATCACCGAAGTGCCCGGCTGCGAGGGCGAGCCATTGTAGATACCGTCGATATTACTCAGAATTATCAGCGCCTGAACATCCAACATAGAAGCAATCATGCCCGAAAGCTCATCATTATCCGTAAACATCAGTTCGGTTACAGAGATGGTATCATTTTCGTTTACAATAGGTATCACTCCACTTTCCAGCATCACACGCATACAATTCCGCTGATTCAAATAGTGGCGACGAGTAGAGAAGCTCTCTTTTGTGGTCAACACCTGTCCAACGGCAATGCCGTGCTCACGGAACAATTCATAGTAGCGATTAATTAATTTGGCTTGCCCCACAGCAGAATACAGCTGACGCTGCTGCACACTGTCGAGTTTCCGTGATACTTTAATCTCACTTCTTCCCGAAGCGACTGCACCTGAAGAGATAAGCACTACCTCTACTCCCGCTTTACGGAGCTCAGCTATCTGGTCCACCAGCGCCGACACACGAGTTACATCCAGTGTTCCGTCGCGGCGGGTAAGCACATTGCTTCCCACTTTTACTGCTATCTTTGTAAACTGAAATGCCATAATAAACTTCCGTTTCTTTTCGTCCGGCAAATATAACTTTTTACTTCGTAATGCAAGCGAATAGCCTGAATAAAATATAAATTTGTTACTTATTGACACATATCAAGCCAAAATAAAGAGAAAATCAGTACCTTTGCGTGACAAAAAATTAACACATTATTTAATATGGTCAAAGCTATCTTCTTCGACATAGACGGAACATTAGTATCGTTCAATACTCATTCTATCCCAGAGTCCACCCAAAACGCATTAAAACAATTGCGGGAAAAAGGCATCAAAGTATTCATAGCCACAGGACGTCCTAAAGTTCTGATGATGGATGCGGTAGGTCATTTGCCCTTCGACGGATTCATTACTCTGAACGGAGCGCATTGTTTTACTTCCGATCATCAGGATATTTATAAAGGAAGAGTACCCGAAGAAGATATCGAACGCCTCATCGATTATCATCAACAACATCCGGAAACTCCGTTCGTCTTTGTACACGATGATGAATGGTTTATTACGAATGTCAATGAAGCTGTAAAAGATGTAGCAAAACTAATTGAAATCAGTCTTCCTCCCATACGCCCGATAGAAGAGGCACGTAATAAGGAAATCTTACAAATCATGGGGTATTTCAAGGAAGATCAGGATTTGGAAGTATTCCGCAATGTCCTGACTCATTGCGAGCCAATGCGCTGGTATCCGCTTTTTGCCGACATCATAGCACGTGGCAACAGTAAGAGTAAAGGGATAGATCACGTGCTGGAATATTATGGTATCGACCTGAAAGATACAATGGCTTTTGGAGATGGAGGAAATGATATTCCGATGCTCGGACATGCCGGTATTGGCGTAGCAATGGGTAATGCTTCTGATGAGGTAAAAGCCGCCGCAGACTATGTAACAACTTCGGTCGATGAAGACGGCATTATGAATGCACTGAAACATTTCGGAGTATTATAAAAAAACAGCGGCATGAGAACATAAAACACATGCCGCTGTTTTTTCAAAGTGTATCCTTACAACCAAAGTTTCGCCAGATAGTCGTAATGACTGCCTTCCTTTATAATCTGAGCATGGAAGCCATATTGTGAAACATAAGCAGAAAGGGTATCGAAATCCACATACAGCCAGTCGAACGAATCGCCTTTCACTTGTTTATACTGCATTTGAAAATCTATCTCACCATAATAATCGGCTGCAAGATCGAGCACATAACTGCCGTCTTCGTCTTCATACAGATATTTCAAATCACTGGAATCTAGCAAGATACATCCACCGGGAGCCAGTAACTGCTTCATTCTTGCACAGAAAGCAGGAATATTCTTTAACTTTCCAATAATTCCGGAACCGTTCATGAGCATCAGAATCGTATCAAACTGTCCGGTAAAATGTTCATCAAACAGATTAACATGAAGAGCATTCAGCCCGCGTTCCTGCATGGCTTTCACCGATAGAGGAGATATATCAATGGCAAGACTCTCCTTACCCATTTCCTTAAGAGCCAGCGAATGGCAGCCGCTTCCGGCTCCTACATCCAGAATTTTACCCGTTGCCTGCTGCAAGGCAATCTGTTCCAGTTCCGGCATCGATTCGTATGTACGAAACAAACCGGCTACGGGAATTTCATCTTCATCAAATTGAGAAGAAAACACTCTCAGACGTCCCGCCTTGCCATACTTGAGATAATCGTAGATGGCAGCTCCCATCGGATCTTTTCCTTCGGATAATAAATTCAAGTCCATAATTTCAGATCATTCATTTTTTATATATATCCCTACAAAGATACAAAAAGAGTATCATATCATGCAAAGATGACTATTTATTCATTCTGTTTACATAATTTAAGAATAAAACAAAAATAATCCACAAAAACTGTATATTATTTCAATATAATCTGTATATTTGCACCCAATTAAAGAATAATTATACACAATGAAAAGTAAGAACAGCCGACTTGATTCCATTAAAATGATTATCTCAAGCAAAGAGATAGGAAGCCAGGAAGAGCTTCTCCAAGAGCTGGCAAAGGAAGGTTTCCAACTGACGCAAGCAACTCTTTCACGCGACTTGAAGCAACTGAAAGTAGCCAAAGCAGCCAGCATGAATGGAAATTATGTATATGTATTGCCCAACAATACCATGTACAAGCGTATGACTGAACCACATTCCGCTTCCGAGATGCTCCGCCAGCCCGGATTCGTATCTATTGAGTTCTCTGACAATATTGCGGTCATCAAAACACGCCCGGGATATGCCAGCAGCCTTGCTTACGATATCGACAACAATCATTTTCACGAAATCATAGGAACAATTGCAGGTGACGATACCATCATGCTTATTGTCCGCGAAGGCTGTACCCGCACCAGCGTAAAACAAGCACTGGCACATGTAATACCGAATATAAACCTTATAAAATAAAGAAACAAAAAACAAAATGGATACTAAACAAATAGATGTTATGGTAGCCGACGCCTCACATGAGGTATACGTTGACACAATACTAGATACAATTCGTGAAGCAGCCAAAGTGCGCGGAACAGGTATCGCAGAACGTACGCACGAATATGTAGCTACAAAAATGAAGGAAGGAAAAGCTATCATCGCTTTGTGCGGCAACGATTTTGCAGGATTTACTTACATTGAATCGTGGGGAAACAAACAATATGTAGCTACGTCGGGACTTATCGTACATCCCAAATATCGTGGATGCGGACTTGCCAAACGTATCAAACATGCATCATTTACTCTGGCACGTCTGCGATGGCCGAAAGCTAAAATTTTCAGTCTGACATCCGGAGCAGCTGTCATGAAAATGAATACAGAACTGGGATATGTTCCTGTTACTTTCAATGAGCTTACCGACGATGAATCATTCTGGAAAGGATGTGAAGGCTGTATCAACCACGAAATTCTTGTCGCTAAAAAGCGTAAATTCTGTATCTGTACTGCCATGCTTTACGATCCGGCTTTGCACACAGACGACAAAGTAACCAACTTTTAAACATACACATTAAATAAAGAATATTAATACAGAAAAAGAGGCTTCATTTTTCAGCCATCGTTTTTCATAAAATAAATGCCTTATGGAAGAAAAGAAAAAAGTAGTAGTTGCCTTCAGTGGCGGATTGGATACTTCGTTTACAGTCATGTATCTGGCTAAAGAAAAAGGTTATGAAGTATATGCTGCATGTGCCAACACAGGTGGTTTCAGCCCTGAACAACTAAAACAGAACGAAGAAAACGCTTACAAACTGGGAGCTGTTAAATATGTTACACTCGACGTTACTCAGGAATACTATGCTAAGAGCTTGAAGTATATGATATTCGGTAACGTATTGCGTAACGGTACTTATCCTATTTCTGTAAGTTCTGAACGTATCTTCCAGGCACTTGCCATTGCTCGTTATGCCAACGAAATCGGCGCACATGCAATAGCTCACGGTTCTACAGGTGCAGGAAATGACCAGGTTCGTTTCGATATGACTTTCCTGGTTATGGCTCCGGGAGTAGAAATCATTACGCTTACCCGCGATATGGCACTGAGCCGTGATTACGAAATCAACTACCTGAAAGAACATGGCTTTGAAGCAGACTTTACCAAACTGAAATATTCATATAATGTAGGTATATGGGGAACATCAATCTGTGGAGGCGAAATTCTGGACTCTGCTCAGGGATTACCCGAAAGTGCTTATCTGAAACAAGTAACCAAGACTGGAAGCGAACAGCTGAAACTGGAATTCAAAAAAGGAGAACTGTATGCCGTAAACGGTGAAGTGTTCGACGACAAGATTAAAGCTATTCAGAAAGTAGAAGAAATCGGAGCAGCTTACGGTATCGGACGTGACATGCACGTAGGTGATACAATCATCGGTATCAAGGGACGTGTAGGCTTCGAAGCAGCTGCCCCTATGCTGATTATCGGTGCACACAAATTCCTCGAAAAATATACATTAAGCAAATGGCAGCAGTACTGGAAGGATCAGGTAGCCAACTGGTATGGCATGTTCCTTCACGAAAGCCAGTATCTGGAACCTGTAATGCGTGATATCGAAGCCATGCTTCAGGAATCACAGCGAAATGTAAACGGAACCGCTATTCTTGAACTTCGCCCGTACTGCTTCTCTACTGTAGGAGTTGACTCAAAAGACGACCTGGTAAAGAACAAGTTCGGTGAATACGGTGAAATGCAGAAAGGATGGACAGCAGAAGACGCCAAAGGCTTCATCAAAGTGCTTTCTACTCCACTTCGCGCTTATTATGCTAACCACAAAGACGAGGAGAATATCTGATTATGTCTGGCAACCAGAAACTCAGACGTCCACGTACCGGAAGAATGATAAGCGGAGTATGTGCAGGACTGGCCAACTTCTTTGGTCTTGACGTATCTATTATCCGCATCGTATACGTGATACTGACTTTTTTTACCGCATTTGCAGGTATACCTATTTATCTATTAATGTGGATTATCATTCCACAAGAACCAAACCATTATTTTCATGATTAAAGCAGGAATTATAGGAGGGGCTGGATATACGGCAGGCGAACTGATTCGCCTGCTTATCAACCACCCCGATGTAGAAATAAAGTTCATAAACAGCTCCAGCAATGCAGGCAACAAAATCACTGACGTACACGAAGGATTGTACGGTGAAACCGATCTGGTCTTCACAGACGAATTGCCTCTTGATACTGTAGACGTAATATTCTTCTGTACAGCACACGGTGATACCAAAAAGTTCATAGAAAGCCACGACATCCCTGAAGATGTGAAAATCATTGACCTTTCGATGGACTACCGCATTAAGGATGAAAGCCATGATTTCGTTTACGGGCTTCCGGAACTGAATCGCCGTACCATCTGCCAGAGTAAACACGTAGCCAACCCGGGATGCTTTGCTACATGTATTCAGCTTGGTCTGCTTCCGCTGGCCAAACACCTGATGCTGAACGATGATGTTATGGTAAATGCTATAACCGGCAGCACAGGAGCTGGAGTAAAACCCGGAGCAACTACACACTTCAGCTGGCGTAACAATAACATGAGTATCTACAAACCGTTTACTCATCAGCACGTGCCCGAAATCAAGCAATCTATCAAACAACTGCAAAACAGTTTCAATTCGGAGATAGATTTTATACCTTACCGAGGAGATTTTGCCAGAGGTATTTTTGCAACAATCGTTGTCAAAACCAAAGTAGAGCTGGACGAAATCGTAAAAATGTATAAGGACTACTATGCAGAAGACTCGTTCACACACATCGTAGAAAAGAATATCGACCTGAAGCAAGTAGTCAACACCAACAAATGCCTTATCCACCTGGAAAAACACGGTGACAAACTGCTCATCGTTTCCTGCATTGACAATCTGTTGAAAGGAGCAAGTGGACAGGCTGTACATAACATGAACTTGATGTTCAACTTAGAAGAAACTGTCGGCTTAATGTTGAAGCCCAGCGCATTCTAAGTCAGATTTAAATATTATATCAAGATATGAAACTATTCGATGTATATCCTTTGTTCGATGTAAATATCGTACAAGGAAAAGGTTGTCACGTATGGGATGACAAAGGTCAGGAATACCTCGACCTTTACGGAGGACATGCCGTTATTTCTATCGGACATGCACACCCTCACTATGTGGAAACAATCAGCAAACAGGTAGCCAAACTGGGATTCTACTCAAACTCGGTCATCAATAAGTTGCAACAGGAAGTAGCCGATCGCCTCGGAGCCATGTGCGGATACGACGATTACCAACTTTTTCTGATCAACTCCGGAGCTGAAGCAAATGAGAATGCCTTAAAACTCGCTTCGTTTTATAACGGACGCACTCGTGTTATATCATTTGCAAAGGCTTTCCATGGACGTACTTCACTGGCAGTAGAAGTAACAAACAATCCTAAAATCATCGCTCCTATAAACGATAACGGACATGTGACTTATCTGCCGCTGAATGACACAGAAGCCATGAAAGCAGAACTCGCTAAAGGCGATGTGTGTGCAGTCATTATAGAAGGTATTCAGGGAGTAGGCGGTATCCAGTTGCCTACAAGCGAATTCATGCAGGCATTACGTCAGGCATGCGATGAGCACAATACAGTACTGATACTCGACGAAATCCAGTCTGGATACGGACGAAGCGGTAAATTCTTTGCCCATCAGTACACAGGTATACGTCCTGATATCATCACAGTTGCCAAAGGTATCGGAAACGGCTTCCCGATGGGAGGTGTACTCATCAGTCCTAAATTCACTCCAGTATACGGACAGTTGGGTACTACATTCGGAGGAAATCATCTTGCCTGTGCAGCCGCTATAGCCGTACTCGATGTAATGAAGGAAGAAAATCTGGTAGAAAATGCCGCTCTGGTAGGAACACACCTGATTGAAGAATTGAAGAAATTCCCTCAAATCAAAGAAGTACGCGGACGCGGTCTGATGATTGGAATGGAATTCAGCGAACCGATAAAAGAAATCCGCCAACAGCTCTTGTTCGAGCAGAAAGTCTTTACCGGTGTAAGCGGAACCAATGTTATACGTCTGCTTCCTCCTCTCTGTCTGAGCATGGCAGAAGCTGATGAATTCCTGAGCCGCTTGCATGCAGTTCTAAAATAGCAATCCACAAGCTAAAACATACAAAGAAAATAGCCGGAACTCTCAATGAGAATTCCGGCTATTTCTTTTATTAGAATATTTTATTTTCAAGCTCTGATTAAGAACATCTCAGTACCTGACCGATACGTAAAGTAGTAGTACGTTTAATACCATTTATCTGGCACAGGCGATCGATAGAAACATGATACAAGCGTGAGATACGTCCTAATGTATCACCCTGGCGGATCTTATGATAACGGATTGCTGATTTCTCTGCTTCTTCAGCACCCGATTTGCCGCTCTTTACAGCAGTTAAAGCACGTGTACGCTGATATTCGTAACGGTTCGCTCCGCGAATGAACAAATAACTGTCGGCTACAATATCCTGTTTCGGGAAATCGAACATAAATTCCGGATTGATAACCTCACCCAGGAAACGAGTTTCGAAATGCAAGTGTGAACCAGTAGAACGTCCGGTATTACCACCCAATCCGATAGGATCACCAGCCTTTACATATTCATCTTCTTTTACAATCTGCTTTGAAAGGTGTCCGTAAATAGTTTCCAGACCATTATCATGACGTATTACTACATACTTACCATAGCCACGGCGCTCATATTTTACCATACGTACTTTTCCGTCGAAAGCCGCACGAATAGTATCACCAATATATACCTTGATATCAAGTCCGTTGTGCATACGACGCCAGCGCGGACCGCATTTTGAAGTAATTTTTGTATGAGTGGTAGGCATGCAGAAACCCGTCAGGTCGATACGGAAGCTATCAGGAATCTGTACGGTATTGCCATAAGCGTGAACACGCTGGTTATTCCAATTGGGATAAAGACTGTAAGCAGGATAAACTGCTTGTTCTGCTTTAATCTGGCGAATCAATGCCAAAGAATCTACTGCTTTAAGTTTTCTGTCGATAGGAGCCTGGCGAGCCAACAAATCTTGTCCTGATACATTTACACTGACAAACGCCAAGGCTGCTATTGCAACTGTTCTAATACATTTTAAAATCATTATCGCTATACTATTTTTCAGCCTATACCTGCAAGTGGATTTCCGAACTCTCTATCTGCTTCTTGCGTTGGTATAACTGCCGGTTCTAAACAATTCTAATTAAAAAAGTCTTTTTCAGACACTAAGATTCCAAAAAATCGTTTCAAATATAGCATTTTTCCGGCAAAAAACAGAGCCCAGTTAACGATTTTTTATGTATTTTCATACCAAAATCATTAACCTTACCCGATAATATGTTTTATAACATACGGCTATTACAAACAGTTTACATCAGTCTGTAAATCAAACAACAGGAAGATGTGATGCCCCAACAAACATTAAAGACGTACGAAACGCCCATTCTGCCAGACATACTTCAGCGGTTCAGCAACAAGATAAGGTTTTATTTCCTTCAAGGTTTCTTTATCCAGATAATCGGGAGTAGTATAAATAAACGACAGTGAAGTATCTTTTTCCGACAAAACAGCTTTCAACAGAAACATATCAGCACGTGTACGCAGGTTTTTCAACGAATCAGTTTGTGTTTCCGTCACAGGGGTTTTATAGAAAGCATCCTCAGCAGGCAGGGTAAGAAAATTCTCTGCCGGAAGAGATTTCCATGAGGTATCATAAAACGAAACACGACTGTCACTCACCGGTCCCTGATAAGTCTGTACGACACAAATCACTTTTACAGAATCGTTAAGAGGAAGCAACTTCATTTCTGCCGTACTGACTGCGCTTACTTTCAGCAACAGATAATCATCTGTCAGCTTCAACATTTCCGACGTGTTTCCAAAACGGTTTTTCACCTGAGCCTTCATATTGCTGGCAAGGAAATCTCCGAAATCGGCTCTGTTGACCTCTGTCAGCAACGGCGAAAGAGAATCGGGCAAAGCAACAAACAACGATTTCATATCCTGTGCCTGCATATTCAGACAGCACAACAGTATTCCGGCTATAATCAATATTTTTCTCATGAAATATTCTGTTTTTATTATATCATTCAGCGATGCTAAAAAAACACTCATTGCCTGCAAAAGTAGCACTTAAATAGAATATATTGAAAAAAACAGCCCGCTTTTTAATGCAGTATAAAAACATATCTATAAACAAAAGCCACCCTGTACAAGGTGGCTCCCAAATTATCAACATCTACAACAGCATAAGCCGCTCTGTAAACTAATTAGAATACAATCTTACGTTCAACCTCCTCAAAACGGGGAAAAAGCAAATTATTCTCCAAGTGAATATGTTCAAACAGGGCATCGACGAAAGCTTCCAGTTCCTGCATCAGCAACCGGTAGCTGGCACATCCATCCTGAGGAACCGAGAAATGACGAGTCAGTTCAATGATATGCAAGTAACGGTTTCCTTCCCCTTCATGCTCCATTTTCATTACCCGAATCGGATTGGCAATGGTCCCGCAATGCATCGGTTCCATGCGTTGTCCTTGCTGCTGTGCTGCATACAATTCATACAAATAAGGGAACAATACGTTTTCCTCTTTTTGCAAGTGCATCTCCAAATCTTGGAGCGATTCACTGACCAATGCTCTCAATTCATGCAACTCGGGATGTGCTTCACCATGTACCCGTTCTACCTTCTCCAGCAATTCCATCAGTTCCGGTCCCCGCGAACGAATACCGCGATGATGTATTTTCAAAATATAATCCATCAGCAAATCGAGCGGCCACGATGCAAAGGGAATAGCTCCCTTTCCGTCCAAGTCCTGATGCTGCAATGCCTGTATAACTTCTTCCACATCCAGATTCAAAGCTGCACAAGCTTCATGCAGCTGAGTTTCTCCATGACAACAAAAATCAATCCCATATTTTTTGAATACTTTAGCCGCAGCAAAATTTTCGGCTACAATCTTGCCAACACTTGTATCTTTCCAGTCTGCTGTTTTCATATTTCCACTAGTTCTATTTGATTACGGCTGCAAAGATATCCCGGTATCCGGACAAAATCTGTCACATAGGTGACAATGACCCATAATGAAAGTTAAATATCATTTTAGAAAAGCGATATATTTCGCACCAGATAAGTATCTATATAACAAGCAACTAGAAATGGCTTTTATTTTCGTACAAATTTTTAAAAAACATCAGCATATTTACTCTAAAACATGCTGATGTTTTCTTTCATTTATCAGCAAAAAAAATTTATCCCTTCCGCTTCAGGAAATCAGTAGGACTTTCACCAAAATAATCTTTATAACATTTCGTAAAATAAGACGGTGAACTGAATCCCACTTCATAAGTAATCTCTGCAATGGTCTTTTCGGTAGATGCAAGCAGTGAAGCAGCTTTTTTCAAACGTGCTATACGCAACAGTTCATTGGGAGAATATCCAGTAAGAGCTTTCGATTTCCGGTATAGCTGCACGCGGCTCATGCCAATCTTGTCACCTAAGTCCTCCACGCTCAGTTCGGAATTGCTCAGCTGATCATCTATAAGTGCTCGAAGTTTCTCGACAAATCCTTTATCCAAATCCGCTATCGGCTCCTTGCGCAAGGAAGTCTTATCGGCAAAGAAACTTTGTAACCGGAGACGGTTGTCTATTAAGTTACGCAAACGCACCTGCAACAAACGTGCACTGAACGGCTTCAGAATATACGAATCGGCTCCACATTCATACCCCTTCACTTTCTGTTCATCCATGGTATAGGCAGTAAGCATCATCACCGGAATATGTGACGTCTGTACTTCCGACTTCAACCGGCGGCAGCACTCCATACCGTCCATCACCGGCATCATCACATCACAAATCACGGCATCGGGCACATATTTCATTGCCTGCTGCAAACCTTCCTGTCCGTTGGAGGCTTCTATTACTGTATACTTATCATGCAGAAGTGACTTTACATAGTCGCGTACGTCCTGATTATCATCAATAATCAATACAGTTTCTTTGTCATCCCGTTCAACTACTTCGGGAGCAGTCTGGATTGTTTCCTGATCGGCAGAAAGTACTGCCCCTTCTTTCAAGTTCGTAAGTACAATATTTTTCTCTACATTTTCTTCCGGCACTCCGTTCTGCTGGACAGGCATTTCGAGGGTAAACACCGTTCCCCTGCCCTCACCGCTGTCTACAGCGATTGTACCTCCATGCATCTCTACAAACGCCTTTACCAATGCCAGTCCGATACCCGAACCCGCATGATGTACATCTATCTGATAAAAACTTTCGAAAATATGCTTGACATGTTCTGCCGGCATTCCGATACCAGTATCTGAAACTTGATAACGCAACCAGCGTTCACCTTCTTTGGTAAACTGAGAAAGCTTTATTTCGATAGTACCATTTTCAGGAGTGAACTTAAATGCATTCGAAAGCAAATTATAAGTTATGCGTTCCATCTTTTCGGCATCGGCAATCATTACGTAACCTTCTTCCGAAGGTTCTACCGATACAGTAAAATGAATGTGCTTGCGATAAGAAAGTGTACGGAAAGCGTCAGTCCAGTCTTTAATATTTTCCGAGATATCGAAACGTGACAGCGTCATACTCAATTTACCATTTTCAAACTTACGGAAATCAAGAATCTGATTAATCAACCGGAGCAACACCGTCACATTTTTCTGTATGATATTCAACAGGAAACGTTCATTTTCTCCTAACTTATTACTTTCTGCCAGCTGATTGACCGGAGCTGCAATCAAGGTCAGCGGTGTACGGAAATCATGAGAAACATTCGTAAAGAAAGCCAGTTTGGCATGCGTAGCCTCTTCCAGCTGTTTAGAAAGACTTATCAACTGGTCACGCTGTTCCTCCAAGCGTTTCTTCTGGTCAGACAATTCCGCATTCAGTCTGTTCTTTGTCCAGAAAGCACGTACAACGAAGAAAAGCAACATTGCAACCAGAACCAAGATTACAATACAAGCATACAATAACATCCTTTGCGAAGAGTAACGCATCAGATACGTATCAAGCTGCTTATCGAGAACTTCTATTTTATTATCAAGCTGACCGATATGTGCAGTCTGCATTTGCATAATGCGTGCATTCGCCTTATTGACAAGTGCTGTCGACAGCACTGTTTCACGCGTGTAATCCCGGCCTTGCAAAATATTCATGGCAACTTCCATCACCTTATCACCTCCGGTAGGATAAATAAAAGTCGCATCCAACTGCCTGTTTGCTACCTGTTCTACACCATAACCTTCACCTGCCAACGCATCGATCCCTACAAACAGCATATCATGCTCACGATGCTGTTTGACGGCCGCATCGTATGCTCCGGCTGCCATTCGGTCATTATGAGCAAAAACCATGTCAATATCCGGGAATTTTGAAAGAATGTCACCAAAAGCTTTCTCGGCCGGTACTCTGAACCATGCAGCATCAGCCGAAGCAATGAGTTTTATGTCAGGAGTTTCCCGTAATGCATCCATCAGACCTCGATGGCGTTCGAGTGCAGAAGTAGAAGCTTTCAGACCAGCAACTTCTACCAGATTTCCTTTCCCCTGCAAGCGTTCAGCAATATAGCTCCCTACCTGACGCCCGATTTCATAATTGTCGGCTCCTACATATGCGGTATATTTGTCTGAACGTATTTTTCTGTCGACCAAAACAACAGGAATACCTTTGTTATAAGCTTTCTCTATAACCGGTGTAATGGCATCAGCTTCATTGGGAGAAACAATCAACAGATCAACTCCTTCACCAATAAGACTTTCTATATCGGCTATTTGCTGAGCATTATTATCTTTCGCTGTACGGATATCAATCTTAACACCCGGATAGAACAAAGCTTCACGACGAATCTCTTTGTTCATCTGTTCACGCCATTCATCGTCACTACACTGAGATACACCAACGACATAGCGTACCTCACGGGGAGCACACCCTGTCATCAGCAAACAGAACAACGCAACAAGAACAAACAAAACATGTTTCATAGCATTCAAAGGTATTATGATAAGATTCCTTCACATGTACAGTTCAACCATCAAATAGCACTGCACATGTGAAGGACAGATAAAGATACAAAAAATTATTTTATGACGCGATCTTTCAACGATTGCGGCAATACAGGCATTGCTCCGTTCTGAGTACAAACATAAGCAGATGTTTCTACAGCCAGCTTATGAGCTTCGCCGATAGACAAGCCACTCAATATAGAAGAAACGAATGCTGCCGTAAACGAATCGCCTGCTCCAACTGTATCGGCCACTTCAACTCTCGGTGTTTCAACAAAAGAAACATTACCCGGAGTGAAGACATAACTTCCGTTTACTCCACAAGTAAGAATAAGCATCTTCAAGTTATACTTGGCAAGTAAGATCCAGCATTTATCCTGAAGGTCAATACCCGGATAACCGAACATACGGCTTACAGTAACCAGTTCTTCATCGTTTATCTTCAAGATATTACATTTGCTAAATGAATTACAAAGAATCTCTTTGGTATAAAATCCCTGACGAAGATTAATATCAAAGATCTTCAGTGTATCTTCGGCAGGCATAGCATCAATAAAGCGATTGATCGTATCACGTGATACAACGCTACGTTGAGCCAATGAACCAAAGCAAACAGCCTTAGTATGTTTTGCCAGATCTTCCAAGGCCGGTGTATAAGGAATGTTATCCCAGGCTACACCTTCCTTTATATCATAACAGGGAACTCCTTCTGCATCCAGCTCTACCTGTACTGTACCGGTAGGATAAGGCACTATCTCTACCATAGCATTCAATTTCTTTTCACGGAAATTATCTAAAATCTCCATGCCCAGTTTGTCATCGCCTACTGCACTTACAACACGGCTGTTCAATCCGAACTGTGATACATGATAAGCAAAGTTTGCAGGAGCACCACCTATTTTCTTTCCTTCTGGAAGCACATCCCACAGTGCTTCTCCCATTCCTACTACAATTGTATTTTCCATATTCTAGTTTCTTTTATCAAAGTTAGACATTACTTTTTAATTTTCAAGGTGTAGAACAGCAAATAAATAACACCGACCGTCATTACGGCTACAGCTCCATCCTGTCCCATAGCATCGCTGGCAAAGCCCATGAACAACGGGAATACTGTTCCTCCGAACAATCCCATGATCATCAATCCGGAAATTTCATTTTTCTTTTCGGGTACAGCAAGCAACGCCTGTGAGAAGATAATAGAGAAAATATTAGAGTTACCAAATCCGATCAGTGCAATGGCTGTGTAAATAACAGCTTCGGCATCCGATACAAATAATCCTGCCATCGCAAGCAACATACAGATTACACTAACAACGAAGAACGAGCGTGCAGAAACCTTCTGCAAGATGATAGCTCCTGAGAAACATCCCAGCGTACGGAATATAAAATACAGACTGGTAGCAAAACCTGCCTCATCGAGTGTCATGCCCAGACGTTCCATCAAAATTTTAGGAGCAGTAGTATTGGTTCCTACATCGATACCTACATGGCACATGATACCCAGGAAGCAAAGCAAAATAAACGGACTTCCCAAAAGTTTCAGACAACTTACAAAACCTGAAGCCTTATCCGGTTTTTCTTCTTCAATAGGAGTTGCTCCCAACCAAAGAACAGCTATTACAGCTATTACCATGTATACAGGGAACAGCACACGCCATCCTAATCCGAATGTCGGCATTGCCTGAGTAGCTCCCCACATCGCAATATAAGGAGCAAGGAAAGAAGCAATTGCTTTGACAAACTGCCCGAATGTAAGTGAGCTGGCAAGTTTATCGCCCGAAATAATATTGCTCAACAGCGGATTGAGCGAAGTCTGCATCAAGGCATTTCCTATACCCAACAGTGAGAAAGAACAGAGCATAACACCGTAGTTATCTCCAAAAACAGGTATCAGAAGCGACACAAAAGTCACCACCAGACTGAGCATTACCGTTTTCTTTCGTCCGATTTTATTCATCAGAATACCCGTAGGTACAGAAAATATCAGAAACCAGAAAAATACCAGTGAAGGAAAGATATTAGCCTCCGAATCTGTCAGATTCAAATCAGCCTTTACATAGTTTGATGCAATTCCCACCAAATCAACAAAGCCCATGGCAAAGAAGCAGAGCATAATGGGAACTAATTTCGCGTACTTCAGTTGATGACTAGTCATAGCTACTTATTTTAATCTATAAATTTTTAATGATTTTACTATAAAACTCTTCTTATCCGACTCAAAGGTCATCTTATTATATGTATCAGATGGAAAAACCAGATTCGTCATGGCATACCTTCCGTTTTCACCAAAAGCCTCAACACTACAGCGGTCAACAAACAGACGTAAATGAATTTTTTCCGCATTATCAACAGGTGCTACTGTTAGAGCCGGAAAATCGCGACTAAAATCTACAGCTCCACTCTGACTACGGTCCATAGCAAACTGCTTACGCAACACATCATAATACATAGAAACCTTTTCTCCCTTTGCATTCATCAAGCAGAAAGCCATTTTCGAAGCCCCGGCATTCTCAATCGTCATCTCAATTTCATAAGCACCGTCATTATCTCTCAGCAAGCTTTCAATTTCGTATTTTCCGGCAACCTTGAAAGAGGACTTATCCACTTTTTCGACTCTTGCTTTCTCTATTTCAGGTGAAGGTTTACTTTTCAGATACAGTTCATTTTCTACTCTATAAAGTGTCAGGTCACGCGCAATTGTATTCGCACTACGATATTGTGTAGTAGGAACATTATTTGCATACTGCCAGTTACTCATCCAACCCAATGCTATACAACGACCAGCAGGAGCATTACTCCACGTAACAGTTGCATAATTATCTTTTCCCCAATCAAGCCATTTGGTCTGAGTTGGTGATTCATTCACAAACTTCTTACCATCGAACGAACCAACAAAATACTGAGCAGCACTACCTCCAAAAGGTCCTCCAGGATTCAGATTACAAATCAATACCCATTTCTTTTCCTTACTACCTTCAACAGCGACCTCTACCAAGTCGGGACATTCCCATACACCACCATGTGCTCCTTGCATTGCTCCAAAACTACTTTCCTTCTTCCATTCTTTCAAATTGTCAGATGAATATATCTGCATTTCCTGCCCTACAGCCAACATCATCACCCAATGTTTACCCGGAGCATACCAGAAGACCTTTGGATCACGGAAATCACGCTCAGTCGAAGTCAGTATCGGATTATGTTCATATTTAATAAAAGTCTTACCGTTATCTAAACTATACGCCATACTTTGTGACTGTACATCTCCCCACGGAGTAGATTTTGCAGATGTATAAAAAGCGACAACAGCTCCTTTTCCAAAACCAGCAGTATTATCTTTATCGACAACACAAGAACCACTGAAAATAGCTCCCCATGCGTCAGGAACAATAGCTGTGCCTTCATACGTCCAATGAGTCAAATCTGTACTTGTAGAATGTCCCCAAGTCATATTTGCCCACATCGAACCATAAGGGTTATATTGGAAATACAAATGATACACTCCATCTTTATAAAACATTCCATTCGGATCGTTCATCCATCCATACATTGGAGTATGATGATAAACAGGACGGTAAGTTTCACGATTTGAAGAATCGAACGTATCGGAAAGCTTTATCTCCTTCCAGCACAATGATGAAGAAGGCATACCCGTAACATCAATTGAGATTGTTTTTCCCTGGTAAGCAGATAAATCTAATGGCACATAATAATCAACTTTTTCACGAGCCAGACGAACATTTATGTTTTGTTCCAACTGGAATTCATTATTAACAACAATGTTAACCTTACCTTCCGGAGCATTTTCTTGAACGGGAAGAAGTAAAAACTTCTTCAACGAATCCAAAAGAATGATATTCTGTTCATTAGCCAAATGCTTGACAACCACACGGTTCTCTGCACCTTGAACAGTCAGTGTGAGTCCTAGTGCAATAGCTAACAAACTTTTTTTTGATGAAAAACTCAAACTCATAATAATTAGATTAATAATAACTTACTTCAATATTGCTAACTTCAATGGTTCCCTCATAACTATTTATAGACCAGCAGTTCTTCTGTGTACCATAAATACGATTCGTATAGGCTACATTGTCATTGATATAAACAACACAAACAGAATTGTCTGTATAAACAGTTACATGATATTCATTATCGGCAGGAGTATTGAACAGGTATCCGTCAATTCCAGCAACAAATCCCATACCTTCTTCTCCTTGTTCTTCAAAGTTCAGTTTTTTCTTGTTACCGTTATCTTCTGGATTTACAACAATAGAGTAATATTTCTTCGAATCAGTACCACGAGCAAAAGAGAAACCAAACTTATCTGTTTTATCAGTAGCTTTTACAGTAAAGGAAATCTTATTAGCAACGTTCAAACGATTGAATAAAACGAAAGAATTTCCGGTCAATACATACTTACCTGCGTTTTCACTTACTCCGTTTTCACTTTTAGCCATAACCTTCAACGATGAAACAGTAGTAAATTTATTATCAATACCTTGTATGCTACCCAATGATAAGCTACCGTCTTCATGCTGGATAATACGATGAGCAACCAAGTTACCAGCCCATTGAGGTTCATTCGGCTCAGCTCCGACAGCTGTATTGTTATTACCTTCACGAGTTGGACACCAGCCCCAAATATAACGATTAATACCATCTGAAGCAGTTTTTCCTGCATAGAAAGCACGAGAGTCCAAAAGACCTTCATGATCATCAGGCCATTTACCAGCGTCATTAACCGTACATGCCTTCAGTTCATCCAGCGTACGTCCTTTAAAATATTGGACTTTACGGATTGCTACATGCTTTTCTGAGTAAACCAAATACCACCAGTCACCCATCTTAAAGACATCTGGACATTCATAGAAGCGATCCCACATCATTGACATAAATACACCTTTGTGTTCCCAAGACTTCAAATCAGAAGAAACAAATTCTGCCAAAACGCCTTTTGTTCCCTGCATCGTAGAAACAATCATATGATAAATACCATCATCACCTTTGAAGACAAACGGATCGCGGAAATCCTTTACACTGTATCCATAGTCATTTCCCTGCAAATAAAATATCTTGCTTTTCGTCCATGTCTTAAAGTCAGAAGAAGTTGCCATCATCACAACTTCTTGGTTGGCAGTATGTCCTGTATAAAAAGTATAATATAACTTTTCAGAATCATTGTATATCGTACTACCCGTACCTATTGCAGCATCAGCTTCCGACGCATTACCAGTAGAAATCACTTCCCCCAAAGACTGGTATGAGTCTACATTTTTTGTACTTACTCCCCAAATAGGATGATATGTTGCCTCCTGATTAGGACGAAATTCCTGCAAATACAAAATCTTAAAATTCTGTTCTATCGGATCATAAAACGGCATCGGATCGCCTACATAACCAACATACGGTTTATAATAAGTAGTAAACTGTTCATCTGTTGAAGCAAAATATGTTGCAGTGCCATCCCAGTCTTTCTGTGTCAATATAGGATCATCATTATCATTGCAACTACCTAATGACATGAATGCAGCTAAAGCTAAAGAATATATCATTGTTTTCATAAATTACATTATTTTTTTAATGTTGTCCGATAAACATTTTACATATTCCAAATATCTGATTTTCTAAAATTCTTTTATCGGACAATCATTATTTAATTTTTATTTTGATTCACTTGTTAAATAATTAATTGCATTCTGAGTAATCTTTGCAACATTACCATGATATGAATCTGCTGAAGTATCTACTCCATAAGAATACCAATCATAACATCCAGAACCGATACAAAGTACTCCACCAGTCGTTTCACTTGAAAGGTATTCCCAAACAACTACGGCACCATCACCGCCATATCCTAGACTTACACCACCATGACTTGTTTCCCAGCTATTCAGATCTTCATATCCTCCCCAATCGGAACCGATGTGCCACTGAGCAGTACTATTAGTTATCCGGTAACCTGCATCACACATATAAATTCCCTTTTTACCATCAATCGTTGATATATCCACACCTTCATAAAGAGGATGAGTTTCATGATTGGTTACAAAGAAGCTCCAAGGACCTGTAGTTATTTCACCTGTCTCTTCCGACTGTCCCCAACAGTTATTAGGAGCATTTCCATCCTTGGTAACACCCAGCTTAGCTGCATAGAACGATGCATAACGAGTCAATAACAAGCTACCTCCATTTTCATAAAATTCTTTTACCTTCGAAACTGCTTGTACAGCACTCGGGGCAGCAGCTTCAAATTTATCCATTGAATCGATACCTCCATCGATATGTAGATGCCACCACATAACCTTGCAATCATTTAAATCAACTCTTCCGGTTCGAACATCTTCAAATGAGAGGTACTGAGCATTAGGAATATTCTTCAACATCCAGTTAGCAGCTTCTTTTTCTTCTGCATTTAGTTCATCTATAGAAGAAGCCAAACCTACATATACAGCACTAGGAGAATCAGACTGTACAACAGTTACAACATAAACAGCAACTGCACTCTGATAAGTAACTGTAAACTCTACTGGACTTGTAAAATCAACAGCTTGTCCTGAAGCTGGAGAAACCATTGCTCCTTGGGTTGTTTCAACCGTAGGTATAAGACTAGTAATATCGATACTCGTCGGTACACGTACCAAAATAGAATGATTTTCTTCATCAATAATACCAGTATACTCATTATTCAATTTAAATGATGTAATTCTAGCTTCATCATGCTTTACCGTAACAGTATAATCTAAATAAGCATCACCATTTGTTACTTTTATCGTTTGAGGAAAAGAGAAATTGGCAATATCTCCAACCTTCATTGAAGCTTCAGCACCATCGGAAACTTCAATTGCCGTTACCTTCATGGCATCTGTATTATAATCGACAGGTACTCCTACTACGACAGTTTTAGTCGAATTATCAATGACTCCCTGATATTCATCGAGTTGCAATGCATTCAGCCAAGTTTGCCCGTTCAACTGAAGATCTGACGTATTATCATCATCGCATCCTGCAACAAAAGCCAAAGAGAGAAGGATGAAAAAAACTTTATTAATATATTTTATTGCATTCATAATATTCATTTATTAAGATTTACAATTAAATTACCAGCCGCCACAATTCTGTGTATAATTACCGTTACTAGCACTTATCTGCGCAAAAGGTATAGGCAAGTATTCATTTTTATTTTTAGTAAACGAAGCATTTGAATAAATAGCACAATTATCAGCTTCTTCTGCATAATATTTATTCAAGACCTGATCGGCTTCCCCCCAACGTACTAAATCGAAGAAACGATCACTTTCCATAGCCAATTCTACACGACGTTCAAATTTCAACATTTTCAAAGCCTCATCCTTGGTATAAGTTCCCGTATAAGGCTTCACATAGAAAGTAACACCATAAGCAGCAGGATAATCTGCAATCATAGTAGTACTTTGACCAGCACGATTACGAACTTCATTAATCAGACTAATTGCTTCATTAAGACGACCATCATTTAATTGAATCAAGGCCTCTGCACGCATTAATAAAACATCCGAATAACGCAAAACAATATGATTCATAGGACTACCCCACCAACCACCTTTTATCAAATAATCTCCATCTGGATCTACATTGTGCTTCAATGTTACATAATAACCATAAAGACCATTACTACGACTCCAAGTAGAAGATTTATCCATCATATAATTCTTATTAAATTCATATGGGAATCCAGGCATACCTACAGTCAAAAACAGACGAGGGTCTACATTATCAGTTGTAATATCATAATCACTATTATTAAAGGTATCAAATAACGGATGACCATCCATATCAGTTCTAAAGGCATTTACCAAATTCTGACTTGGTTTATAAAAGTCACAACCACCATCTGTCACCCCTGGAATATTAGGAACAATCAATCCAAACGACCAGTTACAATTACCATTATTTGTTCCGTCATTCATAGAATATTGCATAGCCCACAATGACTCACATCCATTCTCATACTGAGGTTCCGGACGGAAATTATTATGGAAATCAGCTTCTAAATCGTATCCGCCAGCAGACATAATAGACTTCTCAGTATACTGAACTACTTTTGCCAAGTCTTCAGTGCTAATACTTGTTACCTCATTATTTTCAGGATTATCCTGACGATAGGCCTTATACAAATAAGTCTTTGCCAAATAAGCTGCAGCTGCGGCTCTAGTAGGACGCCCTTTATCGGCTTGTGTATCCGGCAGATTATCATAAGCGAACTGAAAATCATTTGCTATCTGCTGCCAGCTTTCATCATTTGTATAAGTTGTGTTAGAAAGATTATTATATTCTTCGGGAGTAAGATTTTCATCGTTTGCCAAAACAATGTGCTTGTACAACTGCTTCAGCAAGAAGTGTCCATGTCCACGTAAGAATTTCATCTCAGCAATTCGCTGCTGCTTTAGTGGATAAGTATTCTCATCAAGCTGATTCAGTAACTGTAAAGCCGTATTAGCACGAGAAATACAATTATACAAACGCTGCCACATATCACTGATATTCCATGCAGTAGTCATGACACCTTGCGAAATTTCCAATGCATGAAAAACATCACCATCTTCTGTTCCGTTTCCACCTTTATAGGCATCATCCGAACGCACATCATAATTCCACATAGAGAATGATGAGTTAATATCTTCCGCAGATATCCACACAGCATAAGCAGAAATAACCAAATTGTCTACATAAGCGGGATTCTGTAACTGCTCGTTATCGATAGTTCCTTGTGGCACTTGGTCTTCCAGAAAGCTAGAACATCCAGAGCAAGCCAACGCAAAACCTAAAACTGTCGCATATAATAAATTTCTCATAATTTTCGTTTTAATAGTTTTTCAATTTAAAAGCTAACATTAATACCAAAAGTTAAGTTCAAAGGAATCGGATAACCATAATTTGGATTTTCCGGATCAACTCCTGTAAATTCTTTACTCTTAATAGTAAGCAAGTTCTGTGCACTTAAATAAAGGCGTAAACGTTCCATTTTCATCTTCTTCGCAAAATTCTGAGGAACATTGTAACCTATCTGAAGATTACGTAATTTCAAGAATGAACCATTTTCCACAAAATAGGTAGATACACGTTTTTCATTATTGACATCATCACGTGACAATGCTGGAATATCCGAATCAGGATTAGTCGGCGTCCATGCATCAAGCACTCGTTTTCCTTTATTTAAGAAACCAATATTCAGCCCACTCCATAAGTCTGTTTCCTTTTTTAAATCACTAATTACATCAACTCCCTGCACGCCTTGCCAAAACATTGTCAAGTCGAAATTTTTATACTCTAAATAGATATTCAATCCATAACTGAATGCTGGTGTCGGATCATAAATCCACTGCTGATCCTTTTCGTTGATAACACCATTACCATCCAAATCACGCCAACGAATACGTCCCAAGCCAGCACCCTCTTGAGTTGCGTGATTATCAATTTCTGCCTGTGATTTGAAGATACCATCTGCCACATATCCTACCTGTGCACCATTGGGATGCCCAATTACACTTTCTACCCCATTACCTCCAAATGTACCGTTTGCAGCAACTGTTGCAGGAAGAGCAGTTATCTTATTACGATAAGCAGAGATATTACCATTCAAATCGTATTTCAAGCCAAATGCTGTCGTATTACGATAACCTAAGTTCAACTCGAAACCTTTGTTTTCCATTTCTCCGGCATTAATCCACTGAGTGCTGCCTTCACCCATAGCTGCAATACCTGCCATTTGAACAAGAATATCTGTTGTTTTCTTATAGAACCAGTCGAATGATCCATATAAAGTCTGATCAAACAAAGAGAAATCAAAACCCAAGTTTGTCTGAGTGGTAGTTTCCCATTTAATATCATCGTTTCCAATCTGGTTACGTTTAAATCCAGACTGAAGAATACTACCTCCATTTGTGCCAGCAATATCATAAGAAGTTCCGTAGCTTTGTCCTCCAGACTCAGTTACACCATAATTAGGAACATAAATAGTATAACGAGCTATATTTGAAATTTCTTGATTACCTGTCTGTCCCCATGAAGCACGAATTTTTAAATCATTCAGCCAAGTAAGCTCCTTCATGAATTTTTCATTGCTAATACGCCATCCCAATGAAACAGACGGAAATGTAGCATAACGATTATTTTTACCAAAACGAGAGGAACCATCACGACGAACAGTCAAAGAAAATAAATATTTATCATCATAGGTATAGTTTAATTTACCAAAGAAAGAAACCAATGAATAACCTTCACCCGATCCATAAGCCTGAGCTGTTCCTGTACCTGCATTAGGCCACATATAATCAGGATTTAATATACTATAATCTTCTTTATAACCAGAGAACCAACTATCATCTTCACGATTCAATTCCATACCAACCATCACGTCGCCACGATGTTTACCTACTTCTAAATTATAAGTAGCAACAGCGTTCCACATCCATTTTGTCCAATGTTCTTGTTTTGCTTCTACTGCATTTTTATCATTTGCAACATTTCCTTCTGTAATAGGATAAGTAAAAATACGTTGTTGCTTTTGAGAATAATCCAAACCAAATGTAGAACGGATATTAAAACCTTTAAACGGATTTAAATTAATATATGCATCTCCGAACATACGCCAATAAGTATAACGATTATCCGAATTTCTATCCAAACGCGCTACAGGATTTTCACGGTCAGGATAACCACCTACAGGTCCCGCATAATTACCGTTAATATCATAAACCGGTAAAGAAGGATTAAACTGTAATACATTTTGCAAGAAACCTTCTGGAGCCTGTACTTCAGAAGTACGGTTCAAAGTGAAATGCTCTCCAACAGTCAATACTTTTCCAATCAGGTTATAGTCTGAATTCATACGAGCAGAGAATCTCTCAAAATCAGTATCTTTTATAACACCCAGATTCTTATAATATCCAAGAGAAAAGAAAGAAGATCCTTTTTCCGACCCATTACTTACTGATACATTATATTGCTGAATAACACCTGTACGAGTCGTTTCATCAAACCAATCTGTGTCTGCTGACGGAACTGTGTTATTAGAGTCAAGAAAACGAGACATACTAATACTGTTCAATTTTGGATAGCCATTACTATCATATCCCCAATCATATTTATATCCCAAGGGGTTAGTATTTGGGTCCTGACCACCATTTACATAAGCCTGCCACATTGCCTGACCATATTCTTCTGCATTCAATACCTCCATTTTATTATTATACATAGAAGCAGATACCGACGCGTCAAAATTTATTTTCAACTGACCTTCTTTTCCTTTTTTAGTTGTAATGATAATCACACCATTGGCAGCACGAGAACCATAAATAGAAGCTGAAGCCGCATCCTTTAAAACTTGAATTGATTCTATATCATTACCATTCAATTCATGCATTCCACCTTTAGTAGGTACCCCGTCAATAATATAAAGAGGGTCATTGTTATTTAATGTACCAATACCACGAATACGAATTGTTGTTGAACCACTAGGATTACCATCGGCCGTAATATTCATACCAGGAACACGACCTTGCAAAGCTTTCATCGGATTATTTTCATTCTGCTTAGATAAATCATCCATACTAACAACAGATACGGCACCGGTCAAATCTGCCTTACGCTGAGTAGTGTAACCTGTTACAACAACTTCATCCAGTACTTCTGTGTCTTCTTCCAGCACAATGTCCAATACATTTTGAGCTTTTACGACCTGAGTTTTAAAACCTATATAGGAAATAGAAATTTCCGCACCCTGCTTTACAGTTAAAGAAAACTTACCATCAAAATCGGTAATCGTACCATTGGTCGTACCTTGTTCAAGAATAGTTGCCCCAATAACAGGCTGTCCATCAGATTTGGAAACGATAGTTCCCGACACTTGCAAACTTTGTGCTTGCACTACCAAACACACCATGAGAAGGAGTGTTAAAAAGAATGATCTTTTTATGCTTTCCATTTACAAATAGATTAAGTTTAACTTATTACAAATCTCACACTGCCGTTCAAAACGGTATTGCAAATGTAGGTAGAGCCTAGTAAAAGGAATATAATAAATGTTTCATCCTCGATTAAAAATGATACATGTAACATTTTTAATCGAGGATGAAACATTCTTGCTCAAAGAACGGAATTTCGTTCTATTGTTTTTTATTTTAGAAAGCCTCCTTACGTTTCTTACTTGTAGCTATCAGATATATACCTAACAAAATAAGAGGCAGACTCAGCAGTTGTCCGATATTCAAAGTCATATTCACTTCTTCTGCAACTTGCGGATTTTTCATAAATTCCAGTCCAAATCGTGCACCAAAGAAAATCAAGAGAGAAACTCCAGTTATCAGACCTATCCGCTTTTGAAGGTGAAATTTGTAATACATCAGCCATGAGGTTACTAAGGCTATCAAGCAATAGAGCATTTCGTATATCTGTGTAGGATGACACGCTTGAGATTCTCCATTCTGATTATACAAAGCTTGCCATTCACGAGAACGTACAAACTCAAATCCCCAAGGTAATGTAGTCGGAAAACCGAATATTTCCGAATTCATCAGATTTCCGAAACGGATACACATGCAGACCACAGCTACCGCCGGAATCATACGATCGAAAAGCCACCACACATTTTTCTTCGTAACTTTCTTTGAGTACCAAACCAAAGCCAAAATCAAGGCAAATACTCCTCCATGACTAGCAAGTCCTCCTTTCCAGATTTTCAAAATCTCCAACGGATGTGCTCCATAATAATCCCACTCATAAAATAAGCAATGTCCTAATCGGGCTCCTATCACACTACTTACTATACAATATACAAACAATTTATCTGCCCAATAGTCAGGATATCCTTCTTTTTTAAATAAACGCGATACTATTTCATAAGCGAAAATGAATCCGAGTCCCCACATCAATCCATACCAACGAATTTCAAGGGAGCCTAAATGTACCAGAACAGGATCTACATCCCAAACAATACTTGCTAACGTCATAATTTATATTTCTTTGATATAGCCACAAAGGAACAAAAAAAATCTCTTTCCCGAAACGATACAGGAAAGAGATTTCAAAGTTATCTGAAAATTAATTATACCAAATGAGCAATCAGTTCTTCACGGTCACCTTCCAACAAATCGATAACCGGAACTTCAATCATTGTATAGCATCCCGGCTGCTGTTTCATAGAAGCACGGGCAACACATACCAATACTTGAGCTGTAAGAGCCGGATTGTTGATCTTCATATCGAATTCGAACAACTGATTATGTGTCTTTCCAGATACACCCTTACGTACCAAGTTAACGCCATGACCAACATCATTCAAATCGTCTACACAAGGAACCTGAATTACATGAGTCTCGTCATTTACAAAATAAGGATCAGCTTTGATAGCAGCTTCTACAGTCTTGAAGTCTGCACCTTCTTCCAGTTCCACATAAACCATACGGCGATGAATACCTGTTCCAACTGGAATTGTCATAGACAGTGCATCTTTCACGCCAGCAATAGCACGTACAGCAACAGAGTGTCCCATACTACGTCCCGGACCAAAGTTTGTATAAGTAATACCTTTAGGAGCAATAGCCTGCAACAAAGCGCGAACTACAGAATCACTTCCCGGATCCCATCCTGCAGAGATGATAGATACAGCGTTGTGAGCTTTTGCTGTTTCTCCCAAAGAACGACGCAAATCTGTTATCTGTGTATGGATATCAAAGCTATCTACAGTATTAATACCCAAAGCCAATATTTCTTTTGCATACTTTTCTACGCTACGGGTTGGAGTAGCAAGAATAGCAACATCAACATTCTCCAATTCTTTTATATCCTTTACTACCGGATAGTTAGCCAACTCTGCCGGCTTGTTTTCAGCTCCATTACGACGTACAATACCTGCAACTTCGAAATCAGAAGCAGCTTCGAGTGCTTCCAATGTAAACTTTCCAATATTTCCGTAACCTACTACGGCTGCTCTAATTTTTCCCATATTATTTTTGATGTTTTAATTAATTCTATATTTTAACACCGCAAAAATACAAAATTAGAACAATTCTAAACAAACACTGTGGCAGTGATTTTGAAATAAATCTGCACAAACTTACAATTTATAACTTTCTTATGCCTATTTTTGTATTAAAATAATAAATTATCAGAAAAATATGATTGAATATATCAAAGGAGAACTTACCGAAATCACGCCAGCAATGGCTGTCATTGAATGTAACGGCTTAGGATATGGTATTAATGTGTCCTTGAACACCTATTCTGCCATCCAAGGGAAAAAAGAAGTCAAACTTTATATTTATGAATCAATCAGAGAAGATGCATATATATTATATGGATTTGCAACCAAGCAGGAAAGAGAACTATTTTTGTTACTAATAAGCGTATCAGGTATAGGAGGAAATACTGCCCGCATGATACTTTCGGCTCTCACACCTTCTGAACTCTGTAATGTAATAAGCAGCGGAAACGATAAATTACTAAAGACCGTCAAAGGAATCGGATTAAAAACCGCACAACGTATCATTGTTGATTTAAAAGACAAAATTTCAACTACAGACATCGGTACATCAACAACATCAGCTCCTATTAGCATCACCGCCAACAATGAAATTTATGAAGAAGCAATAGCTGCATTGACGATGTTAGGATTTGCACAAGCGCCATCACAAAAGGTAGTGGCAGCAATATTAAAAGAAGAGCCTGATGCAGCTGTAGAAAAAGTAATTAAGCTAGCACTGAAAAGGTTATAAATGACTGCTATAATTTATTTTACTATAATATCAGTATATATAATATAAGGAGTAAATAATACAGTCACTAGAGAACATAAATTAGTTCTTATATATCCCGGATTAGGTACAAAAGTTTAATTTTTTGTACCCAATCCGGGGTCTTTTATATAACTTTTCAGAAAACATCTAGATAAATCTTATAAAGGAGGGACAAAAGCATTCCTCCAAAAGATTTTAACCGTATTTTTACCTTTCATAACACATAATCAATTAAAGATAAATCTACTTATTTAACAACAATTAGATACATTTTGGGCTTTGGATAAGGACGTAAAGGGCAAAAAAGTCAGAAAAAGCCACATAAGAACAAGAAAAAAGTAGAAAAATTCTCAAAAATATCTTTGTAAGAGTAAGTGTTTTTCATAGGTATACTTGTTATATAGTCGAATTTTATTCGTTCAAGAATATATAAAAACGAAATAAATTAAATAACTTAATGTATAACCTTAAAAAAGCAGGTATGAGAAGCAAAAACTCTTGCAAGTGCTCGAAAAAATTACTTCGGGCGTTATTGCTGTCGACGCTATTTGCTGTGCCTTCACAGTTTGCGTCAGCGCAGTTGAATATTGCTTTATCCAATGCCCAATTGGGGACAATGATTAAGCAAATTCAATCACAATCTCAGTATCAATTCTTTTATGATGATGATTTGGCAGATACTCCAATCTCATCAGTTAATGTAAAAGACGCTTCCGTAGAAGAAGTCTTAAATACCGCATTGGCTGGTAAAGGCATTAGCTACAGAGTTGATGAGAATGTTGTATATTTGTCAAAAGCTTCTACTTCTCCTTCCGCTTCGTCAACATCATTAAAAGCTGCACAACAGCAGACCAAAACAGTAACCGGACGAATCATAGATGCGAAAGGAGAACCATTAATCGGTGTAACAGTAATTGAAAAAGGCACAACTAACGGTGCTATCACTGACTTTGACGGTAACTACTCATTGTCAGTACCCGATGCTGCAGTGTTGCAGTATTCTTATGTAGGGTACCAAACTGTAGAAATGTCAGTAGCAGGTAAAAATGTAATTGACATTACAATGAAAGAAGATACTGAAGTGCTGGAAGAAGTTGTTGTTACAGCATTAGGTATCAAACGTTCAGAAAAAGCCTTGTCATACAACGTTCAGCAGGTAAATGCAGAAGAACTGACAAGAAACAAAGATGCCAACTTTATTAACTCACTGAGTGGTAAAGTAGCCGGTGTTACAATCAATGCTTCTTCATCTGGTGTCGGTGGTGTATCAAAAGTTGTAATGCGTGGTACTAAATCTATCATGCAGTCTTCAAATGCACTTTACGTTATCGATGGTGTACCTATGTATGCAGGCACAAATGAAGGAGGTACAGAGTTCAGTTCAAAAGGTGCAACCGAACCTATCGCAGATATCAACCCAGAAGATATCGAATCAATGTCAGTCCTGACCGGTGCTGCCGCAGCTGCACTTTATGGTTCTGATGCTGCAAACGGTGCTATTGTTATTACAACCAAGAAAGGAAAAGAAGGACGCTTAAGTATCACAGTAAACAGTAACACTGAATTTACTAATACTTTCGTTACTCCTAGCTTCCAGAACCGTTATGGTACAGGAAGTTCTTTAACTGAAGGAGATCAGATTCATAGCTGGGGAAAACGTTTGAACGAATCTAACTCATATGGTTTTGATCCGGTTAGCGATTATTTCCAGACTGGTATTACAGGAACAGAAAGTATCTCATTGTCAACTGGAACAGATAAGAATCAGACTTACGCATCTGCTGCAGCTGTAAACTCCAGAGGTATCGTTCCAAACAACAAATACTCTCGTTACAACTTCAGTTTCCGCAACACAACATCTTTCCTCGACGATAAGATGACTTTGGATGTAGGTGCAACATACGTGCTCCAGAAAGACCAAAATATGGTCAATCAGGGAACATACAACAACCCAATTGTTGGCGCGTATCTGTTCCCTCGCGGTAACGACTGGGAAGACATCAAGATGTATGAACGTTATGATCCGGTACGTAAAATCAACACTCAATACTGGCCTGTAGGTGATGCAGGAATCGTTATGCAGAATCCATATTGGGTAAACTACCGTCAGTTACGTAACAACGACAAGGACCGTTACATGCTGAATGCCAGCTTAAGCTATAAAATTTTAGACTGGTTAAGTGTTAGTGGACGTGTACGTCTGGATAACTCTATCAATACTTATACAGAAAAATATTACGCAGGTACTAATACACAGATGACTGAAATGTCAACTCGTGGTTTGTACACCAATGCAACATCAAAAGACAAACAACTCTATGCAGACTTCCTGGTAAATATCAACAAAACATTTGGTGAAGACTGGAGTTTGCAAGCTAATATCGGTACTTCATTTACAGATATGCGCTCAGATGTATTGGAAATTCGTGGACCTATTGCCGATGGAACTTCTGCATTCGAAGGAGAAACTCCGGGACTTGCCAATGAATTCAACATTCAGAACTTGAGTGCAAAGAAAACTTCTCGTCTGCAAAGTGGATGGAGAGAACAAACACAGTCTATCTTTGCTTCTGCCGAAGTTGGTTATAAGAGCACTTACTACTTAACTCTGACCGGACGTAACGACTGGCCTTCTCAGTTAGCAGGTCCTAACTCAACAAGCAAGTCGTTCTTCTACCCATCAGTAGGTGCGTCAGTTGTTTTGTCTGAGTTAATGCCAAATCTGAATCAGGATTATCTTTCATATATGAAACTTCGTGCTTCTTTTGCCTCTGTAGGTACCGCATTCGAACGTTATATTGCTAACCCACGTTATGAATGGGATTCAAGCACAGGACAGTGGAGTAATACTACTCAGTATCCGTTGTATAACTTGAAACCGGAACGTACTGAATCATGGGAAGTCGGTTTAACTATGCGCTTCTTGAAAGACTTCAACCTGGATTTGACTTATTATAACACTGTAACCAAGAACCAGACATTCAATCCAGAATTAGGTGTATCAGGTTACTCTGCTTTGTACATACAGACTGGTGCTGTACGTAACCAAGGTATAGAGTTGTCTTTAGGCTACGAAAAAGAATGGAATAAATTCCGCTGGAGCAGTAATTATACATTCTCAACCAACCAGAATAAGATTTTGGAACTTGCCGACAATGCAATTAATCCGGCAACTGGTGAATCATTCTCTATCAGCACATTGAACATGGGTGGACTTGGTTCTGCACGTTTCTTGCTGAAAGAAGGTGGTTCTATGGGTGACATCTATTCAAATCGTGACTTGAAACGTGATGCCAATGGTAACATCTACGTTGATGCAACAGGTCAGATTGCTACAGAAACTATTTCTAACGTTGACGACTACATCAAGTTAGGAAGCGTATTGCCTAAAGCTAATATGGCATGGCGTAACGACTTCTCATGGAACAATTTCCGCTTTGGATTCATGATTTCAGCTCGTTTGGGTGGTGTAGTATTCTCACGTACTCAGGCTATGCTTGACGACTTCGGTGTATCAGAAGCTACAGCAGAAGCACGCGATTTAGGTTATGTATTGGTAAATGGTAACGACCAGATAAATCCTGAAGCATGGTATCGCGGTATTGGTAGTGGCGACGCAGTTGCTCAGTACTATACATATTCAGCAACTAACGTACGTCTGCAAGAAGCATCAATCGGTTATACATTCCCTCGCAAAATGTTGGGTGATGTATGTGACTTGACAATTTCACTTGTAGGACGCAACTTATGGATGCTCTATTGCAAGGCTCCATTCGATCCTGAAAATGTGGCTTCTACAAATAATTTCTACCAAGGTATCGACTATTTCATGATGCCTTCTACCCGTAACATTGGTTGCAGTGTAACTCTTAAATTTTAAACGTAAACACTATGAGAAGTATAATAAATAAATTATTATTAGGAACCATGACAGTTGCCAGTGTTGCTTGTACCGGTAACTATCTGGATATAAACTCTAACCCTTATCAACCGGGAGATTTGAGTGCAGACGATTACGCTTTAGGTTCTGCGATGAATAATCTGGCTAGCTGTGTTGTTTCATCAGACGTTAATACAGCGCAGTTTACAGACTGTCTGTTAGGTGGTCCGTATGGAGGATATTTTGCAGATAGTAATACATCTTGGAGTAAGACAATAGCTAATTTCAATGCTTCAGACGACTGGACAAGAGTATTTTTGAAATCAGACCGTATCATACCTATCCTGTATACCAACCTGACAGCTGTAGAAAATTTAGCTACTCAGACAGGAAATCAGGTACCTTTGGCTATTGCTAAAATCATCAAAGTTGCAGCTATGAGCCGTGTTACCGATGCTTATGGTCCTATACCTTATACAGAAATAGGTAAGGATGGTTCTATTACAACTCCCTACGATTCACAGGAAAAAGTATACGATACATTCTTCCAGGAACTGACAGAAGCTGTAAAGGTTTTACAAGCGAACCCAGAAGCAGCACTTACTGCAACTGCCGATTATGTATACAGTGGCGATTTGACAAAATGGATTAAGTTTGCTAATTCATTGAAACTTCGTCTGGCCATGCGTCTTACTTACGCAGCACCAGATAAAGCTAAACAATGGGCCGAAGATGCTGTAAAAGAAGAAAACGGTGGAGTTATCGAATCAAATGAAGATAATGCTCAGTGGAATTATTTCGGAACAACAACCAACCCGTTATATACCGCCACTCGTTACAATGCTGCAGAAGGAACTGAAACTGGAGGTGATACTCACGCAGCAGCCGACATTATCTGCTACATGAACGGCTACAACGACCCTCGTCGTGAAAAATACTTTGTACAATCAGAGTGGGGAGAAGGCATGGAATATGTAGGAATCCGTCGTAGTATTGAGCTGACTACACTAGGTAATAATGTCCGTAAATATTCTGGTGTAAATGTAGGACAGGGAGATCCTATCTACTGGATGAACGCAGCAGAAGTTGCTTTCTTACGTGCAGAAGCCAAACTTCCTTCTTTCAATTTCAATGTAGGTTCTAAAACAGCAAAAGAATACTACGAAGAAGGAGTGACTTTATCATTCGAACAGTGGGGAGCAAGCGGAGTTTCAACCTATTTGTCTGACAACACCAGCAAGCCAACTGCTTACAGCGATCCTGCTGGAACAAACAGCTATGCATCACAATTGTCATCTATCACTGTTGCATGGGATGATGCTGCTAGCGAAGAAGCAAAACAAGAACGTATCATTACTCAAAAATGGATTGCAAACTGGATGTTAGGTAATGAAGCATGGGCAGACCATCGCCGTACTGGATATCCACGTCTGATGCCTGCTACTGAAGCTGGTAATAAGAGTGCTGGAATAGTCGACTCAAATGTAGGAGCCAACCGTATTCCTTATCCTTCTGACGAATATGTCAGCAATGCAGCTAACATGCCGGGAGCACTTTCAGCTTTAGGCGGAGCAGATAATTATGCCACTAAGGTATGGTGGGATAAGAAACCCGGAAGAGAGAATATTCAACCCGGAAATTAATCAACTAATCTAAATTCATTGGTAACTTATGAAAAATATAATAAAATCCGCTCTAGGAGTATTTTTAATGGGAAGCCTGACCATGGTGTCTTGTACTGACGTAGAAAGTCTGGACATTAACAGACCAACTGCACAGGAACAGAACCCTGAAGCTTATGCAAATTATCTACAGAATCTTCGTAATTATAAAAACGCAGAGCACAAGATTGTATATGCATGGTTTGATAACAGTACAAAAGTACCGGCAAGCCCTGCACATCACATGACAAATATTCCTGATAGTGTAGATATCGTATCGTTAATGTATCCTGAAGCTCTTGCCGATTTTGAAAAGAGCGATATAGAAACAATGCACAATAAAGGTTCAAAAGTTGTTTATACAATCAGCTACGATGATATTAAAACTGCATGGGAAGACCAGCAGGCTAATTCCGATGGAGAAGGTACAGAATTTAATACCTATCTTCAAGCTGAACTTGATAAACAACTGGCATATTCAACTTCATTCGACGGCGTTATCGTAGAATTCATCGGACAAGACCCGACATTCATGAATACAGATGAGAAGGAAGCATATGCTACAACTCAGAACATTGTTTTAAATGCTGTAAAATCATGGAAGTCGGCAAATGAAAATAAAATGTTGACTTGGCAGGGAAAGCCTCAAAATCTGATTGATAAAACAATCTTAAACGATTGCAGCCATATCATTCTGGATATTGATAAAGTTACAGACACCAACCAGCTGTTGCTGACTGTTAAAAGTGCACTGGCTGACGGTGTTCCTACTGACAATATTGTTATCGCAGTATCAACAACAGGAGCAGACACATCTGATAAAAAGACCGGATACTGGGATACAGATGTACGTGCTCTAGGTGAAGTTGCTCACTGGGTAGCAGCTGGTTATCCTGAAGCAGACGGTTTCACAAGAGCAGGTATCGCCATTTACAATGTACAAAATGACTATTACGCTACTGGTGGAACTTATACTTACGTGAAAGAAGCTATTAATATTTTGAACCCGGCTCCAACTAAATAATCAGAATTATGAAACTTAAAAATATTTCTTTCATTTCTTTAGCTCTGTTAAGTGGAGTGTTCGCTACCAACTGTACAGATGATATAGAAAATTTTAGCAATAAAATATTCATGACCGACAGTGATCCGTCTACAGTATTGATTAAACCCACCTCTGTAGAAGAATCACACGAATTTACATTGTCTATCCCTAAACCGGAAGGACAGGATGTAACATTCACTATTGCAGCAGATGCCAGCTTGGTATCTGCTTACGAAAACATATATTACACAAGTGGAATGGAAATGTTGCCAGCTGATAATTATGAATTATCAACAACAACAGGTATTATACCAGCAGGAAGCTTGAACTCAGATCCAATCGAAATAAAATTCAAAGGACTTGACACAATAGATGATACTAAAACATATGTGCTGCCTGTAACAGTAACAAGTTGCAGTATCGACATTCTGGCATCCAATAAAACACAGTATTATGTTGTAAGAAAAGGTGCATTGATTGATGTTGTGCCTGATATTACTAAAAATGCTATCTATACTGATGCATGGGCAACTCCGGAGAAATTTAAATTGAATAAACTGACAGCAGAAGCATTGATTTATCCGACAGTATTCGGTGATGGTCACGAAAGTGGAATCAGCACGTTGATGGGTACTGAAAGTGGATTCTTATTGCGATTCGGAGATGCAGGTGTAGAACCTAATATTTTACAGATAGCAACAAAAGCTGGTAATTTTGCTGTATCAAGAGCTGTAAACTTAAACACATGGACTCATGTTGCTGTAACCTACGATAGTGAAGCAAAAGAAATTTATGTATACTTCAATGGAGTAGAAATAGATCACTTTACAGGAGTAGATGCAGGAACAGTAGACTGGAGTCCGGAACATTCAAATGACAACGATGGAAAACCAAGAAGTTTCTGGGTAGGTCACTCTTATAATGATAATCGTTGGTTTGAAGGACGAATTTCTGAAGTTCGTGTATGGGATAAGGTCTTAACTAAAGACGAAATCAATACAGAAAACCATTTCTATGTATTGGAAGAGCCTGAAAACGAGGAAAATCTGATTCTTTACTGGAAATTATGTGACAATCAGACTAACGATGTGAAAGACTATAGCCAATATGGCAATAACGGTGTATTCCAGAAAGAAGCAACATGGGTGGAAGTAAGTCTTCCTGCAACAAACGAATGAATACCTTAAATTAAATTTGTAATTTATTATGAAACATATAAGTTTTAAATTAGCTTTCATGGCAGTAGTTCTCGCTTTTGCGGGAACTACCTTCACAGCCTGTGAAGACGATATCGAAATCACAAATGGCACAACCAATCCATGGGAAAACGTTGATGGTCAGTTTGGTGCAGTTCGTTCAGCAGCCGGAGCCAAAATGGGAGCTACGCTGACTACAAAAAACGGAGAATCTGCAACAGGACACGTATACTTTGAGTTGAGTAAAGTAGCCGAACAGGATACAAAAGTAACGTTCAAGATTGATGCAGACGCATTAACAGCTTACAATGCTGCTAACGGTACAAATTATACAGCTTACGAAGGAGCTACATTATCCAACAATGGAGAGGTAACTATTCCGGCTGGAAAAAGAATATCAGACTATATCGATGTTAACATTCCTGCAGGTAAATCGGGTAATGCAGTAGCTATCACTGCTACAGCCGATAATGGAGTAACAATATCTTCTAATAATTCTACCTACATTTATCAGGTTAAATCTGTAACTTATCCACAGCACAACAAAGCTATCAAAAACTTGTGCTACATCGAAGTAAACAATGAAAACCCATTGAATGCAGGAGAATATACATTGTCTAACGGAGAACCATTCTTTGATATTGTAAGTATTTTCGCAGCCAATATCAACTTGGACAGTGACGGCAAACCTTATATTTATTGCAACGAACAAGTTACTTATGTGCTGCACAATGCAGACAAGATTATTCGTCCTTTGCAAGAAAAAGGTATCAAAGTACACTTGTCTATTTTGGGTAACCATGATGATGCCGGTATGCGTAGTTTAAGCGAAGAAGGAGCAAAAGCTTTTGCTAAAGAATTGAAATACTATGTTGATATTTACGGTCTGGATGGTATTGACTTCGATGACGAATATTCTTCATACGCTGAAGGCAGCTTTAAAGGTAGTGCACAGTCAGGAACAGGCGTTGTAGCAAGTACAGCTGAATGTACACCTCAAAACTATACTAACTTACTGAAAGCTTGCCGTGAAGAGCTTCCTAAAGAGAATGGAACTGCTTTTGGTATTTATTGGTATACTTATAGCGACCATCCACTCGGCACTGAAGTTGAAAGCTTAATAGATTATACTGTATTCGGAAGCTACGGAAGCTTTATGGAATATACAGGTCAGGATATTGACAATACAATTGAAGCTCCATATGCTATCACATTGATTGCTGATAACAATGGTAGTCCGGTTGTGGTTCCAGTTTCAGAATCAAACTTACAGAAAGTAAAAGATAACGGTTACGGATACATGGCCTTCTATAACCTGAAATCTAGCAAACTGTATACTTCTACATTCAACCAAGTAGCATCAATACTTTGGGATGATACAGTAGAATGGACTGGAAACACTTATGCACGCACTGAGACATCTCCAGTTCAATACTCTAAACCAAGCTATGAAGAATGGTTAGGAACCTGGACAGTAAAGGCAAGCGGTTCTTCTTTATACTATTATGAAGCTGGTCCATGGTGGGATTGGACAGATTCTAAAGAATTTACCGTTACCATTGCTGAAGGTGATGAAGAAAATACATACAAGGTTTATGGTTGGGAAAATTATTCTAGTAAAGTAAAAGCTATTACCGACCAATATCCGTTTATTGCTCAATACAACGAAGATGGAACAATCTTCATCGACGGAGAAGAAGCTGTAGTAGGAACTCCTGAAACAGGCGAAAATGCAGGCAATTATGTATTGACAATCGGTAGTTACAGTGGAAAGAATTGGAATGTAGCTGCTAGCTATACATACGGTAAATATATTTTAGAAAAAGCGCCTAATGGAGCCGTACAAATGTATTATTACAGCTCATATCCATTAAGTGGCAGATATGGTTTCGGATTGTTTAAAGTAAATGATGATAATTCTAAAACTTCTGTAATGGATATAACAGAAGCTCATTCTGCAGGTCATGTTTATACCTTCAGCAGATAATTAGATTTCTCTATCCATTATTAATAAAAAATCCGGGTTTCACGGTTTACGCCGCTGAAGTCCGGATTTCTTTATATTTTAAAATAGGAATCAATTTCCTCAATTAAAAAACTTAACTCCAATAAAGTAAGTTCTCGGTTGAGTAGGTCCATAGAAATACTTTGAATCTCGTAAAGCTCCTCTATCCAAATCTTTTTGGAATGCGTTGAACATATTCTGCACTCCCCCATTCAGCTGAAGTTTCAAGTGATCATTCAGTACAAATGTATAATTCAGCTTCAGGTTCAGTTCCATGAAATTGGGTGTATGCTCCAGACGGTCTTTTTCAATATAACCAGCAAAATGAGGAACCACCATCTTTCCCGTGTACACACCAGAAAGAGAAAAATCAAAATTCTTCAACGGAGCAGAAGTAAACGTAAAATAGCCATAGTAATCTGGAGTACGAGGCATACGTTTTATAGGATCTACATCCTGATCTTCACTCCAGCTTACAGCTTCTGTATACCGGCTGCGCTGTACTGTAAATCCTAATTGTAACTGAGCTTCACGTCCGTGAGCTATTTTATAATCAATATTTGCACCATACACGCGCGCACCATATCCATTTCGTCTTTCCTGTATTTCGGCACCCGTATCAGCATCCGTTCCAACCTTTGTCAGATAAAAGACATTATCCAAGGATGTGTAAAACCCTTCGACCAGCAAGTTCGACTGGAAATGTCCAAAATTGAATCCCCAGTCTACAGAGCCACTGAAACTGTTGGAACGTTCGGGCTTTAATCCATCTGCCAGACGAATTATCATGGCTTCGCCGCCAACGGCTGCTACGTGTAAATCTTCATCATAAGCCTGGGGTGCACGGAAGCCAGTAGACCAGGTTAAACGTCCCTGTATCTTGTCTGTTGGTTTCCACAACAAATTTACGCGTGGACTGAAAATGATGTTGTCTATCAGATTATGCTTATCCAGACGAAATCCTGCGAGAAGTGTAAAATACGTCATCTTCCACTCATTCTGAGCAAATCCGCTGAATATTCTTACATATTGACGCAAGTCACGGTTATATCCGGTCATTACATCATGCAGCGAATTATAATTGTATTCAACTCCTCCAGTAAACGTGGCAGGCGAAAAAAGACAATCATCCATATTCCCTACATACATTGCTCCTCCTACAGCTGTCAGGTCTTTTGTCTTTCCATAAGCATTGGCATTTTTATCTGCTCCGTAATAACTGTTACGATCTGTATGTTGTGCAGAACCATAAACGGATAGTTTATGGCGATATTCATTGAAAAACACATCATACGTCAGTCCCCCGCTGTTGATAATATGCTTAGTCTGCTCTGTTATATCTGTTTCATGAGGCTGAAGGTCGAATTTATTTCCCCCACGGCGAAACTCATTCGTAGTATGATACTCCAGACTGATACGGCTAAACTGAGTAGGACGATAATATGAACGTAAACCAAACGTATTCATATTCAGTTTTCCAAGCTCCGAGAAACCATCATTATCGGCATCATAAGGATTACGATTACGGTAAGACTGATAAAGGGCTATTCCATATGAATTGTCCGATGAAACCAAAGAAGCATTAGCGCCTACATATTGCTCCCATACTTTCCCGTTCAGATTCGACATTGTAGAAGAAACCTGAAAAGAATTACTAACCGGATCTTTTGTTATAATATTAATTGTTCCTCCTACCGCATTGGCTCCAAATAAAGCAGAACCACCTCCACGAACCACTTCCACACGCTCAATCATGTTAGTGGGAATTTGCTCTAAGCCATATACACCCGAGAGGGCGCTCATTACAGGACGGCTATTTATCAGAATTTGGGAATATGGTCCTTCCAGTCCATTAATACGCACTTGTGGGAATCCGCAGTTCTGACAGTTATTTTCTACACGAAGTCCTGACTGATAATTCAATGACTTTGCTAAATCTGTAGAATTTACAGCCTCAAACAACTTGTTACTCATTACATTCACGACTACTGGAGCTACTTTACGGCTTGTTTCATTTCTGTTTGCCGAAACTACTACTTCATCTGTCATAATAGTTTCTTCTTCCATTACAAAATGTACATCTACCGTGAAATCCTTACTGACTGTTATTTTTTTAGTCTGAGTATTATACCCCATGCTCTGTACTTTCAGCGTATATTCTCCGGCGGGAATTTCCTTAAAGCGGAAATATCCTTCCGCATCGGTCACTGTACCCTTTCCCGTTTCTACGATTAACACTGTGGCATAAGGCAAACTATTTTCCGAGCCTTTTTCTATCACGTGTCCGGCTATAACATTTCCTTCCTTAACCGGCTCTATTGCCATGCTTACATAAGAGCATAGCAATCCCATTATGAATAAAATATATTTCATGTATAATCTTTTCGTTCGTTAACTTAATAAAGCCCGTTCTAAATATTCAAGATAAATACCACAGAATCAGGTCTGACTGATTCAGATTTTTCCATATCTTCCCCTTTCCACATCTAGTTTACAGAAGCAGACGAAGGATAACTGTCCAACAGAAGCCAGACAGCATTTATTTGAACAGGCATTTTAATTGGTTTCCTGTTTCTCGTTTAATCAAATGAAAAGATATACGGGAGGTGCACGTAGATAAATCCCATCTCCAAATGAAGACAGGGCATGAAATGCAGACAAGCTGCCAGTTAATAAACAGAGTAAAGGCAAGTCAGGACACGCCGATTCAATAGAGTCTGAACCTACAGAAGTAAATGTTGATAAGAAATGCAGTGTCAGTGCCTGCCCGCTTGAGTGAGAATGATGTTCAGTAAAAGGATGCGAGTGGACAATAAAAGTCCCGTTCACCTCATGTACGTGCGCATATAATGTCGAAATGGCATAATAAGCAACAAACAAGGTTAAAAGAGCTACTGCCCCAATGCGTATATAGCGCGCTTTTACTTTCATCTGGACGCAAAGATACACGAAGTTATCGGTTATTTAGGATCAACGTAAAAACTTGAGGGGTTAATTCAATAAATATTATCTTTGCCTACAAGAATAAAAATAAAATATAATGGAAACAAATGGTTATCGTCTCCTTCTCCCGGAAGGAACTCTTGATTATTTCAACATATCAGATG